>Ga0182024_10004359_pt1 | contig 32661 bp, 33 predicted proteins | sample P32metaG_FD_120480 | JGI IMG/M metagenome (GOLD analysis project Ga0182024, IMG submission 120480) | Permafrost microbial communities from Stordalen Mire, Sweden - P3-2 metaG (Illumina Assembly) | ecosystem: Environmental > Terrestrial > Soil > Wetlands > Permafrost | place: Sweden: Stordalen...
AACTCGTCGATTAAGCTTGATGCCGGTGTTCCGGGTTAATTCTGGAACCTCGGCGCCGAAGTCTCACGGTTATACCGTTTTCCGGTTCGGTCGAATCACTGTTGCTTCTCGCAAGGCCTCATGGTTCGAGACGCGCGAAGGCGCGCTCCTCACCATGAGGGTCTGAGACCTCATCCTGAGGAGCATCGCGAAAGCGACGCGTCTCGAAGGATGAAGCCACCGAGGTGGAAATTGCGCCAGGCAACGCGGGCGGCGTTCGGCGCAGGCGAGGCGCACGCGGCGAAGCTGGTCTTCTTGTTAACGTCTCGAGCGCCTCGGCGATGCCAGATGCCTGCTGGCCGACCGCCAACCGGCGCCGATCGCGATCGTGGCGAAGACGATCAAGGCTGCCAGCAGCAAGGTTGCCTTGACAGCCAACAAGATTAATTGGTCTCGCTTGCCGAGAGTGGCGGAGCCGGCATTCTGCAGCATGTGCGGCACGGCTCAGTAACCTATCAGAGCAACGGCTACCCATGCCACGGCAAGCAACGGGATGCCGATAGCCACGACCGCGAGCGTGATCAACGAAAGCCTCGCGCATTTCCTGAGCATTGAAATCTCCATACGCAATGGTATGCAGATTTCCGGTCAATGCCCGCGGGCGCAACCTCGATCGCGCCTTAACCTAACCGGTCAACCCTATCGATGCTTGCAGGTGTAACACCGCCACCTGGCGCAGCCGGTGCAAAGTCATCTTCACGGGTGAGAACTCGGCTCGTCGGAGCAATCGGCGGGTTTTCCGTGCTGCGCGATGCAATCGCGATAGCGCCACGGCCTGACGGCGACGCCGTTCCAGATCCCCCGCGCCGCATGTTCCGCTTCCAACTGGGCGTTATGATAGCGCCATTCCGAGACCTCCGGCCGGTCGAACGCCAGGCCGTTTCGAACCAGCCAGTCCCCCAAATCGGTACCATTGACCGAACAGGTGGCAACCGTGCGTCCCCCGCCACCGCCGTCAACGGGCGAGCACATGACGGCACGATTTGCGATGAACGCCTCGAGTTTGCGCGCGGTCTGTACTCCACATTGGTACTGGACGTCATCCGGTCTTCGGCAAAGCTGGCTGCTTTCAGGCGCGTCGATGCCAAACAGATGGACGCGCATGCCCTGAATTCCGAGCGTGTCGCCATCGACGACGCTGGGCCGTCCCGAAATGCCATTGGCGCATGCCGACGACGCGGAGACCAATGCAGCCAACCAAAGCGTGAGCATGAACCTCATCGGCATTTTTCACCGGTAACGTTTCGTCATCGTCCCTCTTTAGTCCAACGTTTCCCTGTGTGCTCCCCCCGCTGCCCGACTTTCCAGCTATCCCGCGCGATTTTTACACCTGGCGCGACACCGCGAGGTAGCAAAAAATCGTCATCGCCCCGGTTTCGAATGATGGGGCGAGCGGCAATTCGAGCGCGGTTGCAATGGCGAGGAACGCCTCGGCATGATCGAAGCTGCCGTCCGTCTTCAACGAGCTCCGGCAACCAGCTATCGCACGCTCACGAAGGCTCCCCACACGGCAGCAAGCGCCGCGGCGACCAGAACGTAGATGGGATTGTCGCAAAACACGCTGCCGTATTGGCACATCTCGGAACCGAAAGAACCGATCTGGTTTTGCCCCGCGGCATAGAACAACCCAGCCAGAACAACCAAGACGCCTGCGACGAAGTACATGATGAGCCCTCTGGATATTTGCCGTTGCGGAGCGAATATACCGGATTCGATGCTCCGGCGCAGCAGACCGTATGCCCGCGCGCCTTAGCGCAATTTCCACCTCGGTGGCTTCATCGTTCGAGACGCATCGCTTGGCGATGCTCCTCACCATGAGGTCTCAGACCCTCATGGTGAGGAGCGCGCCTTCGCGCGTCTCGAACCATGAGGCCTTGCGAGAAGCAACAGTGATTCGACCGAACCGAAAGACGCCTTTAGTCCTCGGAAAGCGAGAATTCCTGCTGCATGCGGGCGACAACGATCGATAGGGCTTTGCCAGCCTCTTCTCGACTGACTCCACCGAATCTCACGCCCTTGATGCCCCAGTTCGCATCGGACGGCGATTTCGACACCGTTCGCTGAACGATGACGCCGACGAAATTTTCGCACCCCGAGGCGCGTTTCCTGACGGCTTCCGTGATCGCCGTTTCGAGTCGTTGGGATCCGATTGGTTTTCTGGCGCCCAGATACGGAGTAGTTTCCAGCGCAACGGGATCGAGGTCCCGGTCGGCCGATGGCTGCCCGGCCTCGGGCGGCGGCAGAGTCGCGGGGAATGTGTCGGGGCTTGCGGGCGGCGGTGATCCATTTCCTTGCGAACCATGGTCGATCAGCTGTTCCCTGACTTCCTTGACCTTCTGCATCGTCTGATCGAGCAGTCCCATGCTGCGCGAAGCCGCCTTCCTGGCCTGCGCGTCCAGCCTGGTGGCGCTGGATCGAGGCCGCCCGTGATTTGCAAGCTTGAAGCGCCGCTGGGCGCGCAGCATGCGGAGGGGAAATGGGCCGCGTTTTCCATTTCCAGGCCTGAAGACCTCGGCGACCTTGATTTTTCCAGGTGGTCGGCGCTGCCGGGATTTCGCGGGCTTGAGGCGAAACACTGTGCGTCCTTCGGGGCTTGCGCGGCGACCCTTCGAAGACGGCTTGGACAGACGGCGCGAGTTCCTCGTCGCCGTGTCCGGAAATTTTGTGCTGAGCAATTTGCGAAGCTTCTTCGCTTTTCGCCCGGGCAGGGGAGTTCTCGATGGTCGAGATCGGATGGTCGATGATACCCACAACCTACGCATCGTACCGCTTTTCGGTTATTGGCCAGCCGCAGCCCGGAAGCGCACGTATTGGACCATCGCCATTGAAGTCAGACAATTGCCTTAAGACCTGCTTTTGTCAGGACCGGCTGATCCTGCTGCATCTCGACCAACCCGAACTCGATCAGAACTCCGAGGTCGTTTCGAACCTCGGGAGCGTTTTTCAGTCGCTTGTTTCTAATATCCCGCAATACCCAACGCAGGTCTACCGCACGGTCGCGCTCTGCCCGGGCGGTATAAATGCTTGGTTCGACGATAGCCCTCAGCAGGGCTGGCATGGGCGCAGCGTTATCCGCCGGCGGCGCAGCCGGAGCCGGCCGCGGAGCCGGAGTGTACGTCGAAATGTCGAGCGGTGCGCGGGTCGATATGGCCAGATGGGCAGCATAGCGCCGTTCGAGTGCTGCGAACCGTTCGGCGGCCGCAACGCGTTCGTTGCCGGCTGTTTCGATATCCGCCGCCGGCTCGATTTTGGCGCGTGTCTGCTCGCGGGCAGCAAGGATCTCCGCAGCGGCGGCGTTCTGTGCTGGATCAACAAAAGCGATGCTGTCGTGCGGGGCGAGCGCGGCGGCCGGCTTCGCCCGGTTGACCGGCTCACGCTCCAGTTCAGCAAGCAATTTGTCGAGCGGTCGCTTTCGTTCGGGATTGCCAGCGTCGCCGCGCTCGGTTCTGACGCGCGCCGCCTCCTCGAGGGTCCAGTTGATGAGATCGAGGTTAGTCATTCGTGGCTGCTCCTGGCAGCTCGGCGGTACGCGGTCGGATCCGCAACGCGGGGAACCGCGGCCGGTCGGCCGAACAGCTCCTGCATACGCACCTCCAACGCAACAACCGAACTAAAGATTTGACCGCACTATAATTTCTGAAATGAGCCCGCGACGCTTTGAATCGGCTGAAAGGCCGCACCGCTACGCTCGCAGGTACATATTCTGCCACCGCAAGCGCGACTGTCAATCGCCCGCGCGCGACCTGTCGGCTTCTCGCCTTCCGCTATCCAGGCGCGCCCACCAGCGTCCGCCGAATGTATGCAGAAGAACCGTCGATCGATATCAGGGGGTGGCGATCAGGAGATCGAACAAATATTCGGCAATTTTGGCCAGAAACCAAAACCATCCGGCTGTCGCTACAGCCACCACGGACAACAGCAAGGTTAATGTGATGCGATCGCGGACTTCGTCAGCTCTCAGGCTCGGGCGGGGCTCCTGGAGAACCACCACGACGTCGTAGCCTCCATCGAACTCGTCGCTTCCCATTGAGAGTGGCCCCCGCGAACCGATTCATCCCAAGTTCCATCTAATCCCAAGCTTTGGCCGGTCGCAATAGCGACCAGCCAACCGGAGGCGGGGCGGCGCATCGGCGCCGGGGTGGGCAGGGACGGGGGGAGCGGCAGCCCGGAGAGAAATAGTTCCATCACGAAGTCTGGATTTCGACCTCCCGCACCCCGGTTTCACCAAGTTGTGAGACTCCCCCGCGAATATAACCGCCCGATGGAACGTTTTCCCCAGGACCTGAACAGCAAGAGGCGTCCCCGGTGTCGATTTTGGATGGCGTTCTGATCTGGCTTTTGTTCAATCTTGTATTTGCGGCCGCGGTGATCTGGCGCCGTGTGATTGCGGTGCCCCCCTCGCTACCAGCGCGCGGCGGAACTTGCCCGATTGAACGATCGGCGGATTTGAGGTTCGCACGCTCGGCCATGGCGACCGGCTCAAAGGCTGCGGCCTCAGGGCGTGGGAAGGCTTTGAGGCGTCGGTATTGGTTCGAACAGCGTTGGACCCGGGGCCAGATCGCCCCTGGTTGCCGCAGAAGCGGCGACGTCCCGCCCAATATTCGCAATCTGGTGGGTCAGATATTCCGCAATCGGGATTCCCTGCGGCACGCGCATGATTGAAGTGTGCGTGCCGTCGAAGTGCTTTACTTCGGCGGCCGGAGCGATTTTCCGCCACGCAACCTCTACCTGACGGAGATAGACAAGCCCCTGGGTCCCCGCCACGCAGACGAGCAGCCGACCGAAATATGGCTTCGGAACGTAGGCGTACTGATTTTCAAACAGCGTTTTCATGAACGCCGCATGCTGCGGCGTGCAATTGCCGAGGTCGATGAAGCCTTCCACCGCATGGCCGGAGCTGATCTCTTCTCGCTTGGTCTTTGCCCTGATCGTCTTACTTGCGGCAATCGCCTTGGTCAGAAGCGTCTTGTAGAGCGTCTGAAGGGTGTATTCGACCAGCAAGACGTCACGTATCCAGCGCGGCACGTTCCACAGCAGTTTGATCCAGTACAGCGGGTTAAACATGCTAAGGTCTGCGCCAGTGTTGAAAAGCTCGCCGTCGAACACGACGACCAGGCTGACCTCACGACCCCGAGCACGCAATTGCTGCGCCATCTCGAGCGCGATCATCGATCCGATCGAATGGCCGCCGAGGATAAAGCTCCCCTCGGATTGAAATTTGACCAGGCTGTCGACGTAGTATTCGCTGATCGACTCGACCGAGATGGGAAATTCGGCGTTGCGATTCTTGGTTGGCGTTTGAATGCCATAGAAGCGCTGGTTCGGCCCAAGCATCTGCGCCATAAAACGAAAATCGGTCGCCGCGCCGGTGATCGAGTGAATGCAATAAAAGGCCGGCCCGCTGCCGCGGTCGTTCAGAGGCAGAATGACGTCGTTGACCTTGCGCAGCACTTCCCTGGTAAAAGCGGCGTTCGCCAATTGGGTGATGCGCGCGTAGGGGTCGACAGGCGGCATGCTTTCGGCCGGCGAGCTCTGGCTGGAACTCGTGTCACTCATGAACTCAAAACCGACATTGTTTCAATGGTCTTATTCCAACTCACTTTGCCGCGTTAAGTCAATGGCTTGCCCCGCCAGGCGCGCGCGGAAATTTACCATAGACAGCAAAGATGTGGCCGCTTTGGACGGCCCGGTGACAAGACGCTGGTTCTGTCGACGCCGCCTCGAGATGATCGCTCCGCTGTTCGCGTTCAGCTCGACCAACCGCTTCACCTCTGAATTTATGAACCAGCTCGCAGTCGTCAGCGACCAGCCGGGCCAGAGCATCAGCCATCGAAAATGAAATCGACCCAGATGACCGCCTCGCGAATCCTTGGTGGCGCAGCTCTGCTGCATCGACATCGACACGCCGTCAAAAAACAATTTGGTGTTCGAACCGGCTGCCTTGCGGAGCCGACAAACCGGCACAAGCGAAGCTGGCGTGCCAAATGGAGCAACTGCGCGATGAAGCGACGACGTAAAGTGCCGTGTGATCACCCCACGGCCTTGGGACTCAACCAGCAATACGAGGAGGTCTTGCGCCTCCGCCCACCAGGTTCTTCTCGCCGAGACTGATCAGGACGCGGCGAGCCAGCCATCCGACGCCCAGCGGGCTGACGCATCCGGTGCGGAAGGTCCGGCTGGCGGATCCTGCGCTCGGTCCGGGTCAGTTTCGCATTCGGATCAGGTCAAATGAGGCAAAGGCGACCAGTCAATGAAATTCATTGAGCCTTGATACGCTCGTCTTCCCGCGCCGGCGCGGTTCTCGGCAGTGGCGGGATCGGCCAGTTGGCGCTCAAACCTAGATGCAGGAAGGCGGGTGCCTATAAGTTCCTTCATCGATGCCGAATCCGACCCGCTCTCGCCAAAGCAGAATCGCCAGCAAGACCAGACTGGGCGTCAACGCCAATAGCACCCCGAACATAACGGCTTGAATGGTAGGCATAAGCGTCCCCACGCGTTTAATCTGCCCTGACGATCCGTCTCCGGTCCGCTGCAAGCGACGTTCAGCTACCATCATGGTCTCATTGTGGCACAGGTTCCCTGTTCCCGTCTGAACGCAGCGCAACCGTGAAAAGCGAACGTTTTGAACGCACTGCAGCAAAATCCGATTGAACAATATTAGGGCAACCGGGTCGGGCCCACGCCACATTGGGACCACGATGCTAACCCCAGATCGCGACGTGGACGTGCGCGGGCTTGGCGCAGGTCCCGAGCGTGGGGACGCACAATGACGATACGGGCCATTATGTTTGGGGCGATGTTGGCCCTGACGCCGAGCTTAGCGCTGTTAGCCTTGCTGCTCTGGGGAAGGCGAATTGGGCTTCCTGACGGCCGCGACCGGGAACTTGGCCGCTTGCGCGCATCCCACGATTTAAATCTTGACGACCAGCCACTTTATCCCAATTCCTAGCAGCCAGATCCAGCCGCCCATTGCAACCAGCGCGGCGGCAAGGAATACGAGCTTTGCGAGGGATCTGGACATGCTGGTTTCAATTCGATTCGGCAGGACCAGATACGCCGGCCATTTTGAATGCGACATGAATGATTGCGTCAAGGCGGCGTATTAACGTCGCGCCCGCTTGGCCATGGCCGCCGCGATATGGGCGGCAAGGGTATTGTCGACATCGGGCTCCGATGCGATGACGCCGGGCGCGGCAGCCGTCGGAATTGGCGGGACGTTGGCAGGATCCGCAGCCTCCAAAACCGCCGACTGTTCCTGCTCGTCGAGTTGCTCAAATGCGTTGAGCAACTCGAAAATCTTTGCAAACTCGGAATTGGGCGAACCGCTCACAGCGGCGGCACAGCTGCGAGGCTGCGTCTGATTTGAGTACGCAAGAACACGACCATACCCGCAAAATGCTATTTAAAACATTTAACACGTATATTGCCGCTATTATTTTGGAGTCAAGCGCTTCTTTTTGTCCTTCGGCCGGTCGCCGGCGCAAGGCTTGTCCGGGCGCCACTCCGGGAAAGCAACCCCGGATCGACGAAGCGCCGCCGGGCCGCGGTCAAAAGAGCGGCCTATTTCGGCCGGGCCGGGCGAATGGAGGGTGATGCTGTTGCGCCCAGTTGCGGGCGTTGTCCGGACTCCGCTTTAACCACCTGCGCGCGAAGCTGGCGCAGCTCGTGCATCCGCGATACCAGATCATCAACCTTCGGAACCGATGAACGTTTCGGGCCGGGACCGGGTTTGGAAGGAGGGCGATTATTCTGCACCATGAAAAACTTTCGCAATTAGTCCAGCGGCAGCACGGCCAAGACCCGATCAAAAATATGGTGGGGCGATTGTGAGATACCGGGGATATCCCGGCAAGTACGGCCTCGCATTAAAGTAAGCTGTAAGCGTTAGCGGCGCCCGGCTGGATTCGCATTATCCACTCCTGCGATGTATCCGGACGATGTATCCGGACCTTTTTGAACGGAATGTGAACGGTTTCACGGTCAGCGTCGCCACCATGGTCCAGCATCACCGCCGCCATGTGCGCTCGTTTTGTTGCCCCGCGGGCAGGGGCAGATTGCACGGTGCAGTGAAGCCCGGGTTCGTTGCTGTTTTATGGCGAAACCGCCCGCAGGCGAAAAATTGTCATCCGGCATTTCGTGAGGAATCGCCGGCGCGGGGTACCTGCAAGGCGAGTCGCTGGTGGGGTGTTGCCTGCACCTTCGGAGTGATCGCGGCGAATGCTGCAGGTATTGATTCAAATGGTAATCATGTTGGTGCCCGCCACCGCTGCTTTGGTTCAAGGTGATGGTGAATTTAACCCGGTAACCTTGCTCACAATTTTTTGCAGATAATAGCCGGATTATTTGGCATACTGTTCCCCGGGCTGACAGCGACATCACTGGCAGGAACTGCTTTGAAAGAACATGTTTTTTTGGGAGCTGACAGCTGCGACGCCGAGGCACTGCGGGATCAATGGCTATCAGAGAATCCCACGATCAGGGTTCTGCGAATGCATCCACCGAGGCGCGAGCCGCTGAGCTTGCTGGTACGGCTTGGCGGACGCAATGTCCCGCGAGTCTCAATAACGGTGGACTACGAGGAAGCGTTGCCAACGAGCGGCGGATGAATTCACTGGCGGCGTTTGCGACGAAGGAGAATGATCGCGAGCACAACAAGCGGAATAGTTAACAGGGCGTCCAGGCGGATTTCTTCGCGCGGAATTCCCCCATAGACGTGAACAATGTGGCGCAGCGCAGCGGCGGTCACCACCGCCGCAAACAAAATAGCCACGACATGCCTGAAACGGAAACTAAGTGGGTCCATCCCGCGGACTGCCCCCGTGTAACGAAGCCCCTCACTACTCTTTTCGAAATGTTTGCGAGGATCAAGGGTGTTTCGATTGTGCAACGCGATAACGGTCCGGCGAATCGGCTTTTGCGCGGCGAATGCGGTTGATTTCCGCCCGGTTGGGCTCATTCACGTCGATTTTGCGTTGCCGCCTTCCTGGTTGTCGGAAAGCACGCCGGTTTGGGAAAATTAGGTGATGGCGCTATCCGATCCGGAATTCGAACAGCTGCTTGCCAGGGCTTTTGACGGCGCCTGGAGCCGATATTATTGTTCCGGGCGGGCCACCATCGATCCGGAGATCGCCCGGTCGAAACTGGCCGACATGTTGGTCAAAATGGCCAATGAAGGCGAACGTGATGAGGAATTGCTGATCGCCGCCGGCGTCAGCCATTTGATCTTTCAGAACAGCCTGTTTCTTGACAATCCAAAGGGACCGTTTCCGGGTCCGGTTTCTCAGGAGTAGATCGGCTGCCGAATGCGAATTCACACCTGGAGGCCGAGATTGACCATGCTGATGAACGAACCGAGATTGTCCTCTGATTGGCGTTGGAATGTCACCGCGCGTGCGGTGGTAACGGCAGGCACCATTTTGATGTGCGGTACAGCATCGGCCTTTGCCACGCCACAGCCCACCTATGTCTCGCCGGGGAAATATCGGCAATACTCCTGCGATCAGCTTCTTGGCGCAGCACGAAACATTTCGGATCGTGCCACCGCGCTTGCTGGCATAAAAAGTGACGTGGCGAGCCGTGATCCCGTCGTTGCCGTGCCTCCGGCCTTGCAAGACGCGGGACCGACGACCAGCGAACTCGCGGGTTTGAAGCAAGAGCTGGATGCGATCGAAGAAGCGGCCATTCAAGGCCAGTGCGACATCGAATTCATTCCGTCAAAGTAATTCTTCCGCATTAGTCTGCCGATACGCAAGCAGCGACCTTGGTTCCAGCTCGCGGAACGCCCGAGCCAGGCCGGCGCCAGCGCCGGTTAACCAACCCCATTGTCGGGGCAGGCGCGTAGCAGGTTGCGCGCGACCAATTTTCCGTCGAAGAATTTTTTGGAAAGCCGGTTCTGTATCCCGTTGTCTCATGTAGGCTAGGCTGCGATCGTGCGCCCGGATTTTCACCGTGAGGGATTCGATGCCGTCTTTTAGGAAGAAACGGAAACCCTCCGGTCGAACGCGGGTTCTGCGCACCACGATCGAGCAGGCGATCACCGCGGCGGTCAAGAAATCGGATCCATTATGCGAAAATTTTATCGGTGTCTGGATTGAGCCTGCGGTGCAGAGAACCGGCGAGGATGCCAATTGGCGCCTCAAGGGAATTCAGTTTGGAAATGCAGATCGTGAAAAGTGCGGCGTAACCCTGGGGGACGTCGTCGAGCGGATGCAGAAGAAGTACGAACTCGAGCGGGATCCCAGCGACGAAAAGCGGAAGCGTTGATCGTAGCGCATGCGACAGCGACTGAAGCCGTTGTCATCGCTTGCGGGCGAGCCCAGCCACCGCCGGCCCGGCAATAGAACCCGCGGACCCGCCAAGGATCTTCCTGTCTGTGTCATGTTACCTGCAGCCAACCGCCTCTGTCGCGACGCCGTATTATCTGACCTATTTAATATCTGGATTTATTTGGCTGGTTTAAATCCGCGGTCGCAACGGGCTCGCAATCAGCCCGGCCGACATGGTCCTAACCGACTGAAATATAATTAATTTTCGCCGAATTGACAATTGGCCAGGGCCAAAATGCGAGGTCGAACGGAGCAAGAACCGCGGACGCTCGCTTTATGCTTGGAAAACCATGCGATATAAGCATGCGTTTGGATTAACTATAGTTCCAGGTGCGTAACTTGCCTTGGCTTCCGAAGCATCGATCGCCGGATAACCGCAGTCCGGTTTCGCGGGAGCGTTTGCAGTCGGCGATCACGGAGGCCGTCAAGAGGTCGGAAGCCGGTTGCGAATCCTTTGTCGGCGTAGTGATCCGGCGGGAGACGCCGAAATCCCGGCTGGACCCGAATTGGGGCATCAAGGGGATCCGTTTTGGTAGAGCCGATCGCGCCAAGTCCGCTTTGGCCATCAGCAAGATCGTCGAACGGATACAGCGCGAGTTCCGGCTTGCCGAAGACGACCATCGCGGCTCGAAAAATCCAGCCAACTAGAGCAGTTTCCGGCTGGGTCGAATCATGACCGCGCATCCAGAGGCCTCGTGGTTCGAGACGCGTGGCGTTGCCACGCTCCTCACCATGAGGGTCAAGACCTCATCCTGAGGAGCGCGCTTGCGCGCGTCTCGAAGGATGAAGCCGCGGTGCTGGAAAATGATCTAGACTAGCGCCTGCAAGACGTCGACCCGGGTTTCGTCGCCAGGACGCCGGGCGGCTATACCAAATGGAAATCGGTCGCATGCGCCTGGATCTGCGCCGGGGTCACGTGGAGCAGCGTGATCTTGTCGTTCGCGGTATCGGTGATGACGGTATCCTGACCGCCATTGATCGGCTGCGCGCTGGCCAGCAGTGCCGTCACGCTCGCAAACAGCGTGTGATCGACATTGACGGTGTCTGCGCTGAGGTTGAAGTCGCCGATCGTAGCGCTGCCGAAGCCGGGCTTGAAGACGAACGTATCCTGACCGCCGCCGCCAAAAACCGTCACGCCATTTCCGACATTGTTGAAGGTGTCGTTCTGAGTGGTTCCGCTCACCACCTGAAATTGGGACAGGCTGGCGGTCGGGTCAGTACCGACAATGGAGACGGTCAGCGGCTGACTGCCGACGCTGCCATGACCGTCGTTGACCTGCGCCTGATAGGTGATGGTGAGCGTGTCGCCAGGCTTCAGAAAATCGAGATTCGGGTTGGTCGGATCATAGCTCCAGTCGAGGACCTCAGTCCCGCCATTGCTCGTCACGCTGTCGAACTTGATCGCGCTGGCAGCCGCCAGCGCGTCGAAATCGACGTTTGCCGGCAGCGTGGTCGAACCGTTGTATTCGACCGTGGCATTTCCGCTAACCGATGCGGTCAAGGTGTCGCCGATGTCCGCATCACTGACCGTCAGGGTCCCGGCAATGGGAGCGGCGAGCTCGGCGTGAACGGTTCCGGCTGAAATATTGTCGATCTCGAACGCGTTGGTCGCGCCAGTGCCCAGCACAACCTTGTCGAATGAGGCCAAGCCCAGAAATTCGACATACCCGTTCGACGAAAAAGTGCCCAAATTGCCGTTGGCAAAAAGCGGGCTGACATCATTTCCCGAGAAAGCCGCTACCAGCGTCGTCCCGTTGTAAAAATCGATGGTATTGTAGGGATCCACCGAACCCCAATACAGTCCAAAGGTGTTCTCCAGTGCGGCGAAGGTGATGGTTTCCGTGCCGCCGGCGCCAACGCTCAAATAGTTGGTCGCGTCGGCGCTGCCGGGCAGCGGTCCGACGAACGGCGCACCGGTGACGTTTTCGAACGAGCCGTTGACGACCCCGGCGTTGCCCGATCCGGAGAATGTAGCATCGAGAGCAGCGCTGAAGAAATCGCCGTGCCCGGCGCCATTGTCCGATGTCGAGCCGACCGACTGGCTGTCAAACGTCTCGGTTGCCAGCCCGACGGCGTTGGTGTTGATACCCTGGCCCAAAATCGACGGACCGCCGGAACCGACGACGACGACGTTCTGGACCAGCGGATTGCTCTCACTGACAATCGTCGGCTGGTCATTGGTACCGGTGATCGTCACCGTGAGCGGCTGGCTGGCCAGGCCGCCGTGTCCGTCGTTCACGGAACCCAAATAGGTCAGCGTGAGTACGTCGCCGGTCGCAAGAAAGTCGAGCTTGCTGTCGGCCACATCATAGGACCAGCTCACCGAGCCGTCGTTGGCGTTGGTGGATGACGGCGTCAGCGCCAGCGCGGCCTCGAGCGCTGCGACATCGGCCTGTTGCTGTGGCGTCAGCGATGAGGTGACGTCGGCGTCCGAGGCGTTGTGGTAGGTGAACGAGGTGAACTGGGTGCTCACCACGGGGGTATCCGTCAGGTCCGGATCGGCAAAGGCGATCGTTCCGGTGGCATGATCGACCGTGGCGTTGCCGGTCCCGGGCAGTTCGGCGATCGAGCCGCTGGTGGTCGCGATCGTCGGCGCATCATTGGTGCCCGTGATCGTCACCGTGATCGGCTCAGTGACCGAATTGCTGGGGCCTTCGCTGACCGTCGCCGTGTAGGTAAGCGTCAGCGTTTCGCCGGCCGCAAGAAAGTCAAGCTTGCTGTCGGCCACATCATACGACCAGCCCACCGCGCCGTCGTTGGCGTTTGTGGAGGAGGGCGTCAGCGCCAGTGAGGCCTCTACCGCCGCGATGTCGGCCTTTTGCTGCGGAGTCAGCGAGTCGGTGACGTCGGTATGCGCGGCATTCTGGTAGGTGAACGAGGTAAACTGGGCGCTGACCACGGGAAGGGCCGTCAAGTCCGCATCGGTAAACGTGACCGTTCCGGTGGCATGGTCGATCGTGGCGTTGTTGGTTCCGGGAAGTTCGGTGATCGAGCCGCTCGTCGTCGCGATCGTCGGGATCTGCTCTCCGATGATTGTGATCGTGATCGGCGCCGAGACAATGGTGTCGAAGGGGGGCGCAGCGTTGGTCTCGACCTGCGCCAAATAGGTCAATGTCAGCGTCTCGCCCGGTCCTAGAAAACTGAATTTTGCGTCGGCGATGCTGTAGGTCCACGCCACCGTGCCGTTATTGTTGTTGCTGGGGTCGGGCACCAGGATCAGCGACGTCTCCACGGCCTGGATTGCCGTGAGTTGTTGCGCCGTCAGCGTCGAGGTGATGTCGTTGTGATTGGCGTCCTGCAGGGCGAACGAACTGAACGTCGCCGAGGCTGTCGGAGCATCGCCGGCATTGGGGTCGACGAACCTGATCTGGCCGGAGACAATGTCGATGACGGCCTCGCCCCTGCTGCCGGCGCCCTGCAGCGTGCCGCCCATCGCCACGACCGTCGGGGGTATATCGATATGTGGCAGCAAGGATGTGCTGTCGACACCTATCTTGGTGGGTTTGTCATTGCCGCCAAGGGAATAGTAGGTTGCGACAAAGGTGGTGCCATCGGTCACCTTGAACAATCCCAGTCCTTGCGACTGCGGCGTGACCGTATCGTTCTGCGCCGTGCTGGTCGTCGGATGCTGGTTCCACAAATCGGTGAACTTCAGCGTAAATACGTCATTGATAAGCTTTTGCACGTCCGCCGATAGCGGCGTGTTGGTTATGCTGATCGAGCCCTGGCTGATATTGATCTGCTGTCCGGCCTGATTGACCGTCGCGATCGGCACCAGCGTGTTCTTCTCGTAGAGGATGTAGGAGCCCGTGGTACCGTCAGGCTCGACCAGCACCTGGAATTTCCCGTCGGGCAAACCGCCGTTGGGCGCCGAAAAGTCGATCTCGACCAGCACCGCGGTGCCGCGAATGCCCATGGTGGCGACCGGCGTGTCGATCTTCATGTCGCCGTGTTTTGCCGTTTCGCCGGCGACGAAGGAGATGGTGCCGGCCACCAGGCTGATCAGCGAAGAATTGCTCGACCCGTTCGGGTCGTAGACCATCTCGTTGAGCACCATCCGCGCATTGGACGAGAGTCCGAACACGGTGCCGTCGATGAAGGTGATGCCGACCGTCGAATTCGAGCCGGACTGCACGAAGTCGCCTTTTTCGACATTGTCGCCCATATTGAGAATGATCGACACGCCGTTGCGGATCACGGTCGCGCTGCCGGCGAGCTTGGTCACATGGCCGATAATCTTGCCGGCATCGGGCGCGCCCGCGGCCTGCGCGTAGTCGACTTCCCCGGTCAGCGCGCTGACGATGTCACCGTTCAGATGGGCGCCGTCGGGCGAGGCCAACGCGGCGCGTTTCTCGCCCCTGAAATAATCATGCACGACAAAATCGTGGTGGTCCTTGGAGAGGACCAGATCGACACCGGATCGCTTGAAGTCCGCGTTGAACAGCAGATGCGCGTCCGGGATCACGATCGCATCCGCGGGAGCATGCGGGTGCGGCGAATCGAGCTGGACGTGCGTATGCTCGCCGGCGCCGTCAGCGGAAGGCCTGGCGTCAATGCTGCCGACGTAGTTCAAAGGGGCACCATAAGGCAGTTAATATTTATATAATATTCGGCCCAGCTATATCATCTGCCGCGGCAACGCGAAACCATCTTTTAATCTTGTTGGCGGCGCCGCCTTGATGGCTGGCTGCTTGGCAAATATTCGCGGCAAGCAAGTGTTCGTGCCGTAAATACTTAAATAAATGCCTAAAATTTTCATTTTTGTAATAATAAATGGCGATCTGGCCGCGCAATACATCGCTTCTCCGAGTAATTCCTGGCGGCTTGCTGGCCGAAGCTGGCCACGCCGAGTAATGGCCGCCAATTAGCTTTGCGCGGCGAAGTTTTCCGCCGCCGCCGCCGCCCGGATTTCGGTTTTTTGCGCCCGGCCGATCTGCGAACTTGGCTAACGCGATGCCGACCACGGCGCCTCCCGAAACAACCTCTGGGTGCGCTGTATTCAGCAGCAGATTTCCTGCGGGCGGTGTTCGACCGCGATGCGCACGCGCGACGAGGCGTTGGGCGGAATGCGATCGGCCGGCCGGGCCGTACGAGTTCGGACCGCCGTCATGTTCGCGCGCGCGGCGGCCGCGGTTCGCAGGCGTGCCAGGTGCGGCCGTGCCACTGCAGGCAAAATATGGTGGCCCGAGACGAGGGAGCCTTGAGATCGTCGACAAAGCTGGCTTTACTGGCCGCACGATGGGTAAGCGGGATTGCTGGAAGCGGCACCTACGTTCAACTCGGTTCAGTTGGGAAGGCGCGTGTGTCCCGCAGAGATTTCTCCATCGCTGCCCTGGCGCTCGGCAACTTTGTCATAGGTCTCAGCATCCTGTTGCCGACGGGAATGATGGCGGAGCTTTCCTCGGGTCTCGATGTGTCGATCGGGGCAACCGGCCTGTTGATCAGTCTTGGCGCCGCCGTTGTATGCGTATCGCCGCCGTTGGTGGCCTCGATCACAAGCCGTGTCGACCGCCGTGTGCTGTTGAGCCTGATCCTGCTCTGGCTCGCGCTTGCTCACATCGCCTCCGCGCTGGCGCCAAACTACTCAACCCTTCTGATCCTGCGGCTTATGATGCTGGTCTTCGCGGGGGCCTTTACCCCGCTTGCCGCGAGCACCGCGGCGCTGTTGGTCAATGACGACAAGCAAGCCTCGGCCATCGCATCGGTACTGCTCGGGTGGGCGCTGGCAATAGCGGCTGGATTGCCGCTGATCTCGGTCATCGCGCCGCAAATTGGCTGGCGGGCCACCTATGGCCTGGTCGGCATTCTCGCTGTCACGGGTTTCCTGGCGCTTCTGGTTGGGCTGCCGAGGGGACTTCGGAGCAGGCCGGTGATTTTTGCGACCTGGCTGGCGGTCGGCCGCAGTCGGCCGCTGCTGTTGCTGCTGTTGATCACCTGCCTGCTGGCCGCCGGCCAGCTGGTCGTGATCGCGTTTGTGGGACCGCTGCTGAGCGATCTCACCGGCGCCACGCCGCGCGGGATAGCGGTGGTATTCCTGCTGTTCGGCGTGATGACGCTGATCGGCAACATCTGCGCCTCCCAGCTCGTTCGCAAGTGGGGCGCGTTCAGGACATCCGCGGTTGCGATCGTTTGCATTGTTGCCGGCGCCGCATTGTGGGCGACTGGTGCGGGAATATATCCATTGATGGCAGCGGGAGCGGCGATCTGGGGTCTTGGATTTGCGGCCGCCACCGCCATGCAGCAGGTCAGGCTGATTGCCACCGCGCCCGGGCTCGCCACCGCTTCGGTGGCGATCAACAATACGGCTCTTTATCTCGGTCAGGCCATCGGCTCGGGCATCGGCAGCCTGCTGTTCACCCGGGCAAAACTCAACGCCATGGGTTTTGTCGGTCTGGCCCTGGTGACGCTGGCTTTCGGCCTGGTATGGCTGACGCGGTCGGCGCCCGAGCTTTTTGCCGCTCGATTTGATCCGGAAACGGTTCGGCTGCTGGCCCGGGTGTTCGATCGGGTCCTGGAACGGTACCTGACCAACGACCCGTCGGTGAAGGATCAAAGGGTTCTGCACAGGGAACTGGCCCGATTTATCGTCGCCGCAGCCCGAAGCGGCGAACGGGACGAAAACCGCCTTGCTGATGAGGGCTATATGAAACTACGCTCACTTGGCGTGAGCGGATGAGTTGTGGCGGGCACCGGCCGCGGACCACGACCCCTATAGCGGCCGATCGATCACAACGCGAGGGACACACCGATGCGAGTATCCGGAATTTCCACGGTGGCCGGTGTGCTGTTGATATCGGTGCCCTCGTTCGCACAGGACTACGGCCCCTCGCAAAATCGCTTGTGGGCACAGATTTACCGCGCCCAGTTTCCATTTACGGGCCTCTACACCGGCCGCGTTGACGGTCGTCCCAACCGCAAGGCGGGCTTTCCGTCGAGCGCCGCGGACCAGTTCAGCAATGCCGTGGATCCGAGGGATTGCGCGGAGATCGATGCGTTCGCGCCGGACGCGCATCCCTATTGGCAAGCCCGCGTTCGCGGCGCGTGCCAATAATGCAGACCCGCCTGACGCGGCGATTTTCGGGGCAGCGGCCGCCGCTCAGGGTTTCGAACGAATTTGCCATGCTGGGCACAAGCCCGTGAATTTGGTTCTATTCTGACCGTGATTCGAACTTGCGTTCGTTCAACTAATCGTCGGCCCCGAATCTGCGGGATTATTTGGCGATGGGGCGTGGAGCGCGGCAGTGAGCGAGGCGAATGCTGATCATCATCGCTATCGGGCGTTGCTGAGAGACGCCGACGATGAACCGAAGCGGCTGGCCCTGATCCAACTTTTGATCGATGAAGGCGCAAGGGACAAACTCGCCGCTCGACTCAAAAGGTCCAGGTCGGAACCTCCATTTGAACGTCCGCCTCTCATGCCGCCCGTTCCAATGCATCGGGAGGTGCCGGAAAAGCCCGTGGAGTCAGCCACGCAATGGCCCGGCGAAGTCGATATCGCCGGGCCTGCCGACGATGCTTCACTTGACTCGGCGGGCCTGGCCGCGCCGCCAGGCACGTCAGAACTGGCACCGCCGGCGCTTGCTTCCGAGCCGCCAGCGCCCACGCCCTGTCATGATGAGGTGACAGAGCTCCCGCCGCAAAGCGTTGTGGCTCCCCTTGGGACGGCGAGCGGTGGCGCCGTCGCCTTGATTGCCGCCGAACCGTCTCGCCCCGATGATCTTGCCGACAGGGTTGCCACGCTGGTGAGCGATCACGCCGCCTCCGCCGATGCCGGACCGGTCGCTGCGATGACATCGCCATCGGGCACTCCGCCCGCTGCCAGCGACGTTGAAATTGCCTCCCGAATCCAGGCCGCGCTGGCGGAGCTGACGCGCGTCCACAGGCAACAAGACGACTTGGAACAGGTTGGCGGCGGTGAAACTCGGCTGTCGCTCCCGGCTCCATCTGAGGCGGCCAGTCCTGAAGCGCTGCGATCGGTCACCGTCGTCCGTGCTTCCTCTCACGATCTTATTGACCGTTTTGTCAGGCTAATGGGCAGACGTTTGGTCCCGCCAGCCGCGGCGCTTCCATCGGCCTCAGTCGCACCGCCATCCGACAACGACGAGGATAATTCGATCGCTGCGCAAATCCAGGCCGCGCTGGCGAAACAGAAAGGCGACCGTTAGGTACCGGACAAGCCCGTTCGGGAGAAGCTGGCGAGGCGCAGCAGACTTGCGCCCTGGCGCGAGACCGCAACTGGTTTGTTTAGTACCCATTTGATAAACATAAACTATTACGACGCAGCGGGACTCGCTCTTTCCGATGTCAGCGCCGAAGGCGCGCGTTGTCCGCGTTGGCGTTGAGTGATGATCGGACGAAATGCCGATTACCGCACTGCAGTAGCCGTTATTTGCATTAGTTTGGAAAGTGGGGCGGTCTTCGTACGACTGTCAGCGCTGCTCGCCGCTGCTACAAGTTTTGCTTGACGACCGTTCGAAACGGGTATCGTATGTTTAGTAATAAACTAAACTGAACATCGCGCCTGGAGGCGAGACCAAGGGGATCTGGATCGGCGTATAGCCGGCGATTGCTTTCCTTGAGCCCGCTCGCCTCAAGCCCAACCGGGCTTCGATGCGTTAAGCCGCCTCCGGACATGGGCGCTCCGGATGCGACAGGGAATGCGTCACGAGAGGAAAGCACATGCGAAAATCTGCGACTGGAATGTGGTCGAAGTGGGCGGGCGGCGCGCTTGCCCTCTTCGCAGGCGTTACGTTGTCGGCTGTCGCAAGCCAGCCGGCGGCGGCACAGGGCAAGCAACTTACGTTGTGTTGGGCGGCGTGGGATCCCGCCAATGCGCTGGTCGAACTCGGAAAAGATTTCACCAAGCAATCCGGCATCGAGATGAAGTACGAGTTCGTGCCGTGGACGAGCTATGCCGATCGCTTTCTCAACGAACTGAACTCGCACGGCAAGCTGTGCGATCTGATCATCGGCGACAGCCAGTGGATCGGCGGTGCCGCGGAGAACCACTGGTACGTCAAGCTCAATGACTTCTTCGCCAAAGAGCATATTTCGATGGACGATTTCGTCCCGGCAACAGTCGTTGGTTATTCGGAGTGGCCGAAGAACACGCCGAACTATTGGGCCTTGCCTGCGATGGCCGACGCCGTCGGCTGGACTTATCGCAAGGATTGGTTCGCGAAACCGGAAATTCAGTCCGCTTTCAAGGCCAAGTACGGCCGCGATCTTGCGCCCCCGAAGACCTATGAGGAGCTGAAGCAAATCGCCGAATTCTTCCAGGGGCGTGATATCGACGGCAAGAAAGTCTACGGCGCCTACATCTTCACCGAGCGCGGCTCGGAAGGTATCACGATGGGCGTCACCAACGTGCTCTACAACTACGGCTTCAGCTACGAGAACCCGAAGAAGCCTTACCAGATGCAAGGCTTTGTCAACTCGTCGGATGCGGTGAAGGGGCTGGAGTTCTACAAGTCGCTGTACAAGTGCTGCACCGCTCCCGGCATGACCAACGCGTACATGCAGGAAGGCCCGGATGCCTTCAAGTCGGGCCAGGTGGCGATGCAGATGAACTGGTTTGCCTTCTTCCCCGGCCTCTACAAGGACCCAAATGTCGGCGGCGACAAGATCGGATTCTTCGTCAATCCCGCCGGTCCCAACGGGCACTTCACCCAGCTTGGCGGCCAGGGCATTTCGGTGGTCGCCACCTCGGAGCATCAGGATGATGCGCTGACCTACATCAAGTGGTTCGCGCAGCCTGCCGTGCAAAAGAAGTGGTGGGAGATCGGTGGCTACTCGGCCCTGAAGGCGGTCGTCAATGTCCCCGGCTTCCCGAACAGCGCACCGTTCGCGCCGCAGTTCCTGGAGTCGATGGCAATCGTGAAGGACTTCTGGGCCGAGCCGTCTTACGCCCAGTTGCTGCTCGACATGCAGAAGCGAGTTCATGACTACGTCGTCGCCGACAAGGGAACTTCGCAACAGGCCCTGGATCAGCTGGTCAAGGACTGGACCAAGGTCTTCAGCGAGCAGGGCAAGAAGGTTGCTTCCGAATAGCCTCTGCTCTCGCTATGTGAATCGGTATCCCCGGAGTTATGTTCCGGGGAGACCGGACCGGTGAGCTCTGGAAAAGATCCCACAAGATGACGACGATCATTCATCCCGATCATGCTCCGGTTGCGGACATCGGCGAGCCCGCCAAGTCTCTGGCAAGCAAGTCTCTGGCAAGCAAGACCTTGGCGGAGAAGTCGCGCGCGGCAAGGCGGGCGCGCGGTCTGTCCGACCGGACTATCGCCTGGCTCTTTGTTGCCCCGACCATCGCGCTGTTGCTCGCGATCAACATTTTTCCGCTGATCTGGATGGTCAGGCTTTCGTTCACGAGCCTCAACCTCAGCATGTCCTACCTGCCGCTGCGGTTCGTCGGCCTCGACAATTTCAGGGACATACTGACCGATGAGGATGTCTGGATCCGTCTGCAAACCACCGCGCAGTTCGTGATCTCTTCGGTGGCGCTGCAGGTCTTCGTCGGATTTGGTCTGGCGCTGTTGATCAATCGCCAGTTTCGTACCCACAGCTTTTGGACCACCATCATCCTGTTGCCGATGATGCTGTCGCCCGCCGTCGTCGGTAATTTCTGGACCTTGCTGTTCCAGCCGCAAATCGGGCCGTTCAATTATCTGATCAGCATTTTCACCGGCATCGAGCCCAGTTCGTTCAGCATGACGGGAGAAGTAGCGCTGGCTCCGTGGACGATCGTGCTTGTCGATACCTGGATGTGGGCGCCGTATGTGATGCTGATCTGTCTCGCCGGGTTGCGCTCGATACCGGACTACATCTACGAGGCCGCCGAGGTCGACCGGGCGTCGCCCTGGCGGCAATTCTGGTCGATCACGCTGCCGATGACCGTGCCGTTCCTGATGCTGGCGGTCCTGTTCCGCGCCATCGAGAACTTCAAGATGTTCGACATGGTCAACCTGCTGACTTCGGGCGGCCCGGGATCCACCACCGAACTGGTATCCATCACGCTCAAGCGTGCGGCATTCGAAAAATGGCGCACCGGCTATTCCTCGGCGCTTGCGATCATCTTGTTCGTGACCGTGTTCGGTGCCGCCAATATCTATGTCAAAGCGCTCAATCGGGTGAAGCAACGATGACGGCCATCGCCAAATCCACCGCGCATTCGATCGTCGAGGCGTCGCCTCGCTCGAAGTTTCTCGCCGGCGCGATCGTCATTCTCTATGCGGTGATCGCCATATTGCCGCTGTTGTGGATCGGTGCGACCGCGTTCAAATCGCAGAGTGACGCCATTGCCTATCCGCCCAAGGTCATTTTCCAGCCGACCCTGGAGGGTTACGTCAATCTGTTCACCGTGCGGACACGCCAGACGCAGGACTTCATTGCCAAGCTGTCGCCGGCGACGACCTGGTACGACAAGCTGGTGCGCCAGCACGACATGGTGATAGCCGGACCGTCCAAGGTCGTACCACGCTTCGTCAACTCCCTTATCATCGGCTTCGGCTCGACATTCCTTGCGGTGTTTCTCGGAACGCTGGCGGCGTACGCGTTTTCGCGCTTCAAGATTCCCCTGGCCGACGATCTCCTGTTCTTCATCCTGTCGACACGGATGATGCCGCCGGTCGCGGTCGCAATTCCAATCTATCTGATGTACCGGCAGCTCAATCTCACCGATACCAAGCTCGGGATGATCCTGCTCTACACGGCGGTGAACGTCTCGCTCGCGGTCTGGCTGCTCAAGGGCTTCATCGACGAGATCCCCCGCGAATACGAGGAGGCGGCACTGGTCGACGGCTACACGCGGCTGCAGGCATTGCGCAAGGTCGTGCTGCCACAGGCGGTGACCGGCATCGCGGCTACCGCGATCTTCTGCCTGATCTTCTCCTGGAACGAATATGCCTTTGCCGTGCTGTTGACCAGCGGCGAGGCGCAGACCATGCCGCCGTTCATCCCCTTCATTATCGGCGAGGGCGGTCAGGACTGGCCGGCGGTCGCTGCCGCGACCACGCTCTTTGTGGTTCCGATCGTGCTGTTCACGATCCTTTTGCGCAAGCACCTGTTGCGCGGAATAACCTTTGGAGCGGTACGCAAATGAAGGACGCTGCGATCGGCAAAGCCGGAATGTCGCGCTGGTTTCGGCGCGGACCCTGGGAGACCTTTGCCATGAGCCTGATCGCGGGCGGCATCGTGCTCTTGGTGCAGCCCTGGTCGATCGATCTCTACAGCTATTCGTTCGTGACGATTCTTGCCGGCACGCTCGGCTTTGTCGTCGTCAGTCATTTTCCGGAATAGCGCGATGGCACGGATAGAAGTCGAAAACTTGCGCAAATCGTTCGATCAGTTCACGGCCGTGCAGGGCTCGAACTTCACGATCGACGACGGCACCTTCTTTGCGATGCTGGGGCCGTCGGGCTGCGGCAAGACCACGACGTTGCGCATGATTGCCGGGCTCGAACTGCCGACCGACGGGCGGGTGCTGCTCGACGGCGAAGACGTTACGTTCCGTCGCGCCGCTGCGCGCGACATCGCGTTCGTCTTTCAGCTATTCGCCCTCTATCCGCACATGAACGTTGCCCAGAACATCGGCTTTCCCTTGAAGTGCCAGGGCATGGGGCGGAGCGAGATCCGCCAACGCGTGCTCGAGACCGCGCGACTGCTGCGGATCGAACACCTGTTGTCGAGCGCGACCTCGAGACTGTCCGGCGGCGACCGGCAGCGTGTCGCGCTTGGCCGCGCGATGGTCAGGCGGCCGAAGGCGTTTTTGATGGACGAGCCACTCGGTGCGCTCGATGCCGAGTTCCGTCACCTGATGTGCGGCGAGCTTCGGGATCTGCATGATCGCATTGCCGCGACCACAATCTATGTGACGCACGATCAACTCGAGGCGATGTCGATGGCGGATCGGATCGCGGTCATGAACGGTGGCCGGGTCGAGCAGATCGGCTCGCCGCAGGAAATCTACGATCGGCCGGCCAGCATGTTCGTGGCCGACTTCATCGGCTCGCCGCCGATGAACTTCTTGAACTTCGAATCCGGACTGCGGCCGGGCGATCAGGCGGTCAACTTCCATGACGCCAGAATTGCCGTCCCGGCGGTTCGTGAGGCCCACGCCGTGGGTCCACTCGTGCTTGGCGTGCGTCCGGAACACATCCGTTTCTCGGACGCGGCGCCGGTCCGAGGCCGGGTGTTCGGCGCGGAGTATCTCGGGACCACCCAGATCGTCACCGTCGATACGGCTTACGGCCGCGTCGCCGCGCGGATGCCGTCGAGCCTGTCGGTGCAGATCGGCGAAGCGGTCGGTCTTGCTTTCCGCTCTGAATGCCTGGCGTTGTTCGATGCCAGCAGCGGCTCGGCCATCCCGACGGCAAGCCATGAGGTTGCCGGCCATGGCTGAAGTGACCTTACGCAATGTCAGCAAGCGCTTCGGTCAGATCGGAGCCGTGCGCGATCTTTCCTTCGCCATCAACGACGGCGAGTTCGTGGTGCTGTTGGGACCGAGTGGCGCCGGCAAGACCACAACCTTGCGGCTGATTACCGGGCTGGAGCATCCCGACGCGGGATCGATCCTGATCGATGGCCGCGATGTCACCGACGATCCGCCGGGATCGCGCGACATCGCGTTCGTTTTCCAGCAGTATTCGCTCTACCCGCACCTCACCGTGTACGACAATCTGGCATTTCCGCTGCGTTCGCCGGCGCGGCGGGTGCCTGAACCTTTGATCCGGAAGCGCGTCGAACAGACCGCAGAGCTGCTGCACATATCGACCAAGTTGAAGAACCCGGCGACGCGGCTGTCCGGAGGCGAGATGCAACGTGTCGCCATCGGGCGGGCACTGGTGCGCGATCCCTCGATCTATCTGATGGATGAGCCCTTGTCCTCGCTGGACGCCAAGCTGCGCGCCGAGCTTCGACTTGAGCTGAAGCGTATCCAGCTCGAACTCGGCGCGACCATTCTCTATGTGACGCACGACCAGGTTGAAGCCATGACCATGGCTTCCCGAATCGGTGTGATCCGGGACGGCCAGCTGCTCCAGCTGGGGTCGCCGCGCGAGATCTATGAAAATCCGGACGACCTCTACGTCGCGTCGCGGCTCGGTACGCCGCAGATCAACTTGCTTCCCGCCGGCCTCGTTCCGGAAGTGCCGACGCCGTCAGGAACCGAGACGGTCGGTATCCGTACCGAGCACCTGCAGATCGCTGCGCGCAACGGCGGCCGGTTGGTCGGCCGCGTACATCGGGTTGAACATCTGGGCGAGCAGAATCACGTTCATCTCGAATACAAGGGCGCGATGCTGGTGACGCTGGCGGATCCGCACCAGCCGCTGAATGCCGGCCAGGATGTCGAACTCCATTTGTTGCATCCACTCTATTTCGACGCGGCGGGGCGAAGAATCCGCGCCGTGATGCAGTAAGGTACGAATCAGATGACGCTCCAGCCGGATACGTTCAAATCCCTGGTCAAGGACGCCGCCGAACAGGTTATCGCCAGCGCGCCGGAATTGACCGCGCTCGATCAGGCGATCGGCGACGGCGACCATGGCAGCAACATGAAGCGCGGATTTCAGGCGGTGTTGGGCAAACTGGATACCATCGGCGCGCAGCCGCTGGACGAGGCGCTCAAGACAATCGGCAAAACTCTGGTGATGACGGTCGGCGGCGCGTCCGGGCCGCTTTATGGCAGCTTCTTTCTCGCGGCGGGCGAAGCACTGTCGCAGAAGGAGCTGCCAGAAGATCTTGCCGAGGTCTTCGGCAGCGGTGTCAACGCGGTGAGCGCGCGTGGCCGTTCGCAGGCCGGCGAGAAGACGATGCTCGACGTGCTGGTCCCGGTTCTGGAAATTTTGAAGGCCGAGGCCGGCCGTAGCGACCTGATCGAGCGGGTGCGCGCCACTGCGAGCGAAGCCGTTGCGCGCACGGCCCCGATGCAGGCTACCAAGGGCCGCGCGTCGTTTCTCGGTTCGCGCAGTATCGGACACATCGACCCGGGAGCGAAATCGAGCTGCGTTCTCCTGCACGCGGTCTGCAGCACGCTGGAGGCGCGACAATGAACGATCTGGTCAGCATCGTTATCGTTTCCCATTCCATGGACATCGCCAAAGGCACCGCCGACATGGTGCGGCAGATGGTCGGCAGCGAGGTCAAGGTGGCCTTCTGTGGCGGCGATCCCGACGGCGGACTGGGTACCAATGTCGGCCGGATCATGGATGCCATCAACGATGCGTGGTCGTCAAAGGGCGTCGCGATCCTCGTCGATCTCGGTGGGGCCGAGACCAATAGCGAGATGGCGGTCGAAATGCTGGAGCCGGAACGGCGACAGCGGGTCGTCGTCTGCAACGCCCCGATCGTCGAGGGCGCCGTGATGGCTGCGACGGAGGCGGCCGGCGGCAGCTCGCTGGAGCAGGTGAAGGCGGTAGCTGAGGAACTTTCTGCCGGCTGATGGCAGTCGGCCGGACGATGATTGGACAGGATATGCTGGAAACTTCCGCGAACGGGCCATTCGTCACCGGCAAGGTTCGGTTGGAGCATGCCGTCGGCATGCACGCGCGCCCGGCGGTCAAGCTCACCAAGCTTGCCAAGCGCTTTCAGGCGCAGATTTCCATTCGCGCGTCGGAGGCCGCCGACTGGATCAATGCCAAGAGCGTCGCCAAGGTCATGGCGCTGCGCGCCCCGCGCAACAGCATCATCGAGATCAAGGCGCTCGGCGAGGACGCCCAAGCGGCGGTGGTCGCGCTGGTCGATCTCGTCGCGGCAGATTTTCCCGACGTGGGTCCGTCATGAAGATGCGGGTGGATGCTGCAGGCCTGGCTTACCGTGGCAGAACCGCCTCGATCGGTTTTGCGCGCGGGCCCTTCATCCGCATCGGTTCAGGCGCTGATCGCGAGCGCAGCCCGGGTTCGCCGACGGAGGAAGCGCTCGCCCTGCGTGAGGCGATCCAGCTGTCGAGCGCGCAGATCGCCGAGCTCGCCGCCGCTGCCGGCGGTGAGGCCGCCCAGATCCTCGAATTTCAGGTGGCTTTGCTGGAAGACGAGGACTTTCTGGAGCCGGTCTTTGCAACGATCGACCATGGAGTTCCGGCAGACTCCGCCTGGTCGTCGGCGCTCGACGAGCAGATCGCAGACTATAGGTCCGCATCCGACGAATATCTCCAGGCGCGCTCGTCCGATCTCACCGATCTGCGCGATCGCGTCGTGGGAATACTGCGCGGCAGCGAGAGGCAGCCGGTAAGGATTCCGAGCGGTGCGATCGTGTGCGCCGACGATCTGCCGCCGTCCCGATTTCTGGAAATCGACTGGTCCGGTGGCGGAGGGCTGGCGCTGTTGCGCGGCAGCCCCACGAGCCACGTGGCGATGCTGGCGCGCGCGCGTGGAATTCCGATGGTCGTGCAACTGGGGTCGGTCCCCGACGCTGCCGTTGCCCTGCTTGACGGAGAAGGCGCGACGCTCGAGCTTGATCCGAGCGCAGAACAGATCGGCCCGTTCGAGCGGCGCCGGGAAATTCATCGCAAGAGCCGGGCCTCGGCGCGCGCCGTCCTGCGGCGTCCGGCAGCCACCTGGCACGGCGAGCGGATCAGGCTCCTGATCAATATCCAGCGTGTTGCGGACCTCGAACACGCGGACGCCCAATATGCCGACGGCATCGGGCTGATGCGTACCGAATTCCTGCTCGCGGGATCGGACGAGATTCCGGACGAGGAGACCCAGTATCGCGCCTATGATGCGGTGTTGCGATGGGCCGGCCAGCGGCCGGTGACGATACGCACCTTCGATGCCGGCGGCGACAAGCCGGTGCCCGGCTTTACCTCGGATGGCGAGGCCAATCCGTTTCTTGGCGTGCGCGGAATTAGGCTCTGCCTGTCGCGGCCGGACATATTCACCGTGCAGCTCCGGGCGCTGGCGCGCGCTGCGGTGCGCGGAAATCTCAAGGTCATGTTCCCCATGGTTACCCTGGCCGGAGAGCTGGAAGCCGCGCGCAAGCTGTTCGCTGAGGCGGTGAAGGGCTTGCAGGCGGAAGGCATCGGCGCAATGCTTCCGGAGCTTGGAATCATGGTCGAGGTGCCGGCCGCGGCCTTGGCGATCAGCGATTTCCAGGCCGCGTTCTTTTCGATCGGCTCGAACGACCTGGCCCAATATGTCCTTGCCTGCGACCGCTCGAACGGAGCCCTGGCCACCTTGATCGATCCCCTGCATCCGGCCGTTCTGGAATTGATCGCGCGAACCGCGGAGCACGGCAGGCGCAGCGGCATCAGCGTCAGTCTGTGCGGCGACATGGCGGGTGATCCGCGCTGCATCCCGGCGCTGTTGCGCTGCGGTCTGCGCGAGCTTTCGGTCAACGCGCCGGCCCTGGCGCAGATCAAACAGGCGATCGATCTGCTCGGCGGGGGATGCGGCAGTGGCTGACGCGGTGCTCGATCAGACCGGGGAAGCCGGCGCTGTCGCCGCCTACAAGCGCATCTTCAGGGATGTCCTGGACAGCCGGCCGTCGGGAATGCGGATACGCCTCGCCCACGCGATGGGCAAGAACCGCAGCTTTGTCAGCCAGATTTCCAATCCGGCATATCCTGTTCCGATACCGGCGCAGCATCTCAATACGATCTTCGATGTTTGCCATTTCCCGCCGCCGGCCAAAGCCGCTTTCCTGCGCGCCTATGCGCGCGCGCATCCGCGCCGGATCGGCCGGCTCAGCGAAGGCCCGCACGAAAGGACGCTAACGCTGCATTTGCCGGACCTCGGAACTGCCAAGCGAAACGCGCAGCTCGATGGGCTGCTGCAGGAATTTGCGCGGCGGTTGACCTCCATTTTGCTGGACGAAAAGTAAAATCTGAAGTCGGGGAGAAACGCGTGAAGAAATTCATCAATTCCGTCGACACCATTCTGGCGGAGGGCCTCGATGGCTTCGCCGCCGCGCATGCCGATATCGTGACGCTTGGCGAAGAACGAAAATTCGTGCGCCGTCGGGTGCCCAATCTGCAGAAAGTGGCGCTGGTCTCCGGCGGGGGCAGCGGTCACGAGCCGCTGCACGCCGGCTTTGTCGGAACGGGAATGTTGGACGCCGCATGTCCCGGACAAGTCTTCACCTCGCCGACGCCGGATCAGATCGTCGAGGCGGCGAACGCGGTAGGCGGCGAACCGGGCGTGCTGTTCATCGTCAAGAACTACGCCGGCGATCGCATGAATTTCGAGATGGCGGCCGAAATATTCGAAGGGCAGGCGGCAAGCGTCATCACCAATGACGATGTGGCCGTCGACAGATCGACCTACAGCGAAGGGCGCCGCGGCGTTGCGGGCACGCTGGTCGTGGAAAAGATTGTTGGCGCCGCCGCAGAGAAGGGAATGGACCTCAGGCTGTGCGCGCAGCTTGCCACCGACGTCAATGTGAGGACCGGATCGATCGGCGTCGCGCTGACGAGTTGCACGGTTCCCGCGGCTGGCACCCCTACGTTTTCGCTCGGCGAGGACGAGATGGAAATGGGCGTCGGCATCCATGGCGAGCCGGGCCGCAGACGGGTGAAGCTGACCGACGCCGATCATATCGCCGACCAGCTGGTCAGCGCGATCATGAGCGATGGCGATGGACGCGCATCCGGCCAGGCTCTGCTTTTCGTCAACGGCTTTGGCGGGACGCCTGCGCTCGAACTCTATCTGATGTACCATGCGGCGCGACGCATCCTGCAAAAACGCGGTGTCGTCATTTCGCGCTCGCTGGTCGGTTCTTACGTGACCTCGCTCGACATGGCCGGATGTTCGATCACCCTGACGATGCTGGACGATAGATTGACCGAGCTCTGGGATGAGCCGGTGCATACCGCCGCCCTCAGGTGGTGAACAAGGTGACGGCGTGCCGGGGGAGCTTGCCAGCGCATTCGATGCGGTGACTTGCGCGGTGGCGGTGCAGGCCGAGATGGCCGATCATGTTACGGGGATCAGGCCCGATGGTGTGCCGTTTCTCACTCGACGCTCGGACTGAAAGTGCTATCGTTAGCCATTGCAAGGCGTCGGCGTTTAGCTCGGCCATATGATTTGATTTTGATTGTCTGAGGAGCCTTTCATGCGCATCCCGGTTCTTTCCCCATTGATCGTACTTGTCGTCATCTTCAGCTCCATGGCAGATGCCAACGCAATGAGTTGCAGTTAGAGGCACCAGGTCTGCGTGAAATATTGTGCGGATCAATATGCCAAGTTCCCGGGCTGTACGGTGAATTGCGCCGAGGCGCTTCCCAAGTGCATGGCCAATGGCTGCTGGGTCACACCACAGGCAAACAAATGCGGATATAGCAAGAATTGAACGTGCAAGACCGCGCCGGAGACTAACCGTTCCAGCGCGTTAGCCTTTTAGCAAGCGATCTCGCGCTTCCGTTGATGGTCGCCGCCTCGCGCGCGCTTCCTCATGAACTTTTTTCATCAGCGTCTGCAGCGGACTCCAGCAGATCTCGCATAGGTCCCGATTGTCGTCCGGCATGAGCTGCTTGCCATCGCTCGCGCCGTTGACGCTGATGCGCGCCCACCCCAGATTGTTGTCCGCTTCGCGGAAGCAGCAATCGCAAATGAACGTTGTCCTCGTACCCATGGGGGCGCTCTCCAGCCTTCGTGCTGGATAAGACCCCCAGATGGACGCGGGTGCAAGGTGTTGGGAATGATGCGAGAACCAAAAACCCCGCCTGGAAGCTGATCCGGCGGGGTTTTGTCTTGGGTGCGCACCGCTGAGACGGCGCACGAGGCAACCTATCGGCGACCATTTAATGATTGGTTGCTGCTCACCCGTCGTTGCTCGCCAGGCCAGGTTGGAAACCTGTTGTAAGCTCTGTGTCAGCATTCGGTTCTAGCTTCACCATATCGCGGGAACGTCTTTGGCAGCGTAAAGCCGCTGCTAGCCCGCGGGTCAGGCAGCGCGGTGAAATTCAAGACAATCGGCATCAGCTATGGGGCGCTCCGGAAGGAGTGCCTTGAGGAAATCAGGCTGTGGCCAGGATGCCAGACTGTTGCCGGCATTCAGATCGTCCGCGACAATTCGCCTTCCGGCTTCTCGATCCGGGTAACGCTGTATGGAAAGGCCGACCAGAAAATCGCCGATCGCGCCATGAACTGCGTTCAACGCGAGAAGCGACGGCAATATCGCCTGATCGAATGATGCGGGTAGGCTGGCGCCAGCTCTGGGCCTGGACCCAGCCCACAGGGGAGGGCGGCGCCGATGTTTCGGAGGGCGCGGAATCGTGATCGCGCGAAATCACGAGCCGCCAGGTTGGACGTAGCAAAAGACATTCCCCGAACGCCCCAGAAATAGAATCCCGTGTCCGGTCGGATTCGATTTATCCCACTTCAGCTTGTTGTCTGGTATTTCGACTTCTGTTCCGATATCGATATGCGGACGCCGGCGCGGTTCATCCGGCTGATCGTCCGTTATGACTGCGTAGGTCTTGCCGTTTTTGACGTGAATCTCGTCCGCCCAATATGCATCGGCCTCGCCACAACATGAAGCGTTTGGATTGTCCGGCTGCATTAATGCCTGGTACCATTCCCGGACTGTCGGATCTGTGGTTTCCCATTGTCCTACATCGCGGGCGCTGACAACGCCCATCACGCTGCCGAGCGTCAGAACGAGGATCATGCGGTGCATCTGCCGCCCTCCAGTTCCACAGCGAAACCAGGCTAAGCGATATTTGTGCCTTTTTCGCGAATCGCTGCGACAATTCTCGCGCCAAACAAGTGACTTCGAAAGCGCTCGAAGGCCTTCATTCCCGGCAATCCACTAACTTTCCCGTGCAGTTGGATCGGACACGGCCTCGCCGCTGACTTGACCGACACGTCACATTTGTAGCGCCCGAACCAACAAAAAACCGCCCGGTGGGGATCAACGGGCGGAGTCTGATTTTGGAAGAAGACGCTTCGCTGAAAGCGCCCAAAACAACCTACCATGGGACTAAGGGCGAATCGCCTTCGGGTTTGTAATTTTATGTTTCACGCGCAATACCCGCACGACGGTCGCAGTGCCGCTGGCGTTGAACGGTCACAACGACGTTCGACGCGGAATAGGGCGTAATGGGGCCTAGCGCCAGGAGGGCGCTGGACGGGTTGTGATGAGCAGGTTATGCGGTTGGACCGGCTGTCTTTGTTTTCATATCCCGGATAAATGTGATCCATGGACCCGGAGATCTTACGCAAACTGGAGAGCCGCCTTGGGGTCAAGGACGCACGAGCGAGGTTGAAGTTTGAGGCGGATCATGAAGCCCAGATCTTCGGCCAGGGCCTGACCTTCTTTCATCTCGAGAATTGGTACTCGGCGCGCTCCATTATTCGAAAGGCGCTCAAGGCAACCGGGCTTTATTGGCGCGCGCGTCGAAACGCCGACCGCGTTGTGGTCAAACGAAACCATCTCGCATTCCGGAATCTGCCTTCGGCATTTCACGAGTTCACCATCCTTCACATCAGCGATCTGCATGTCGACCTCAGCGAGGGGGCCATGAGGCATCTGCTCGAGATCGTAGGCACCCTGCGTTTTGATGTCTGCGTGCTGACCGGCGATTATCGGGGGCAGACTTACGGACCGATTGAGACGGCCATGGAGGGCGTTGAGAGATTGCGAACAGAGATAAAGCAGCCGACTTACGCCGTGCTCGGAAATCATGACTCGGTCCGGATGGTCCCGCGCCTGGAGGCCATGGACATCCGTGTACTGCTCAACGAATGCGAGATCCTCACGCGGGCCGATCAGCGAATCCATTTGGCCGGCATCGAAGATGCCCACTTCTATCGGGCAGAAGACATCGGAAGGGCGGCGTCGAATATACCGAACGGAGACTTTGCGATACTGCTGTCGCACACGCCTGAAGTCTACCGCCAGGCAGCCGAAGCCGGCTTTGCCCTCATGCTCAGCGGGCATACGCATGGAGGGCAGCTCTGTCTGCCTGGCGCCATCCCGATCAAACTTGAAGTGGTGCTGCCTCGCAAGATGGGCGCCGGGGCGTGGAAGTATCTCGGCATGAATGGGTATACTTCCGTCGGCGTCGGCACCAGCATCCTGCCGGTGCGCCTCAACTGCCCTCCGGAGGTAACCCTGCACGTTCTTCGGCTTGAGTGAGTCGATCGGCTCCTTGCCGGCAATACGGCGGCGCCCGATCACCTAGCAGGCTGTTGAAGAACTCAGCCGCGTTCGCAAACGTAGCCTGATGTCCAGGTCGACGATGCGCCGGCGGCCGGCAAAGGCCTTGGCGAAGCCGAGCTCCTTGGCCATCAGTAGGCCTCCGCTATCAGCTTGGGGAGCCGCACCAGATTGTAGGCGGCGGCAGCGAAGGTAAAAG
>Ga0182024_10004360_pt1 | contig 32659 bp, 22 predicted proteins | sample P32metaG_FD_120480 | JGI IMG/M metagenome (GOLD analysis project Ga0182024, IMG submission 120480) | Permafrost microbial communities from Stordalen Mire, Sweden - P3-2 metaG (Illumina Assembly) | ecosystem: Environmental > Terrestrial > Soil > Wetlands > Permafrost | place: Sweden: Stordalen...
CAAGTTCTTCGCCGTGTCGCCCCAGGTGATATCGCACTTCTCCCATGGAACGCCCAGGACCTCAGCACCGGCTCGATGCACGTCCATCACTGACTCCGTGCCTAGGTTGCCGATCCCGGACTGGAATCGCACCCGCCCGTCCGGTGTGATGACGAGCAGCCCATCGAAGCCGATTGTGCCGCCCACGTAACAACTCAGCGAAACGCCAACGCCGCGCACCTTCGTGCCGCTTCGTTTCGGAGTGCGCGCAACTCGCTCGTTCCATTTGAACTGTTCCGCACCGCGGTCGAGCGCTTCCTTGAGGAATGCGCTCGTGGCATGAGGCCGCTTGCCGTTACTGGCCATGACTGGCCCGACCGGCGCCTTGCCCTCTGGACAATTGATGCGTCGGATGGCCACTTGATCCAACCCAAGTTTCCGCGCCGCTTTTGCGATGACCGGCTCCATAATCGCGATGCCCTGCATTCCGCCCGGCGAACTCTGCGCGCTGCGCGGCGGCGTGTTCGTCAGGATCGTCGCCCCACGCCAGCGCATGGCTTCGCACTGATAGAGCAGAGAAACGATGCGGCCTGACGAAGGAACATCGCCATTGGCGTCATAAGGACCGTTGTTGGAAATAACGAACATATCCAATGCGATGACTCTGCCCTCTTTGGAGAAACCGACTTTCATTCTGCCCATCAGGCTCGGCCGCGCGCGCCCGATGAAGGTTTCCTCTTCGCGGCTGATGCGCATCATCACGGGAGCGTTGACCTTCTTTGAAAGAAGGGCCGGAATAACCAGTGTCACACCGCCTGTGATTTTGCTGCCGAAGCCGCCTCCCGTGTATTCACTGATCAGAACCACGTTGCCCGGATCGATGTTCAACCATCTGGCGATGGCCGGCACGGTCTGCGCGGTGCTCTGTGTCCCGGTGAAGACATGAACTTTACCGTTCTGCCAGTAAGCCATGGCTGTGCGAGTTTCGAGCGTCTGGTGGCTGGTGTCTGGTGTGACGAAGGTTTCGTCCAGGATGAGCGCGGCATTCTTGAAGGCTGCTTCGAGGTCGCCATAGGACCATTCGGCGGGCGTCTTGCCCATGGGCAATTGACCTTCCTTCGCGTTGGCAAAATCTTCCTTTGTCCATTTCAGTTCGCCAATCGTGGGCGGAGGAGGACTTGGCGGCGGCGCGCCGGGTGCAGCGGCCGGCGCTGGAGCTTGAACCCAGATGTTTCCTTCCAGTCTTGGATTTGGCCCCCCTGGCCGCAAAGTTTCGAGCGGATCAATCACAAACGGAAGTGGCTCGAATTCGATCCGGATTTTTTCGATCGCCTCCGCGGCAGTGAATTCGTCGACCGCGGCTACAGCGAGAATAGGTTCACCCTGATACAGCGGTTCCATAGTAAGTGCGCGTTCGCTCTTCAGATTGGCTTTGATTACGGTGCCGTTGTCGGTAAGGCTATCGGCTGGCGGCGGAAGCTCATCCGCCATGAGAATCGCTTTCACGCCGGGCATAGCGAGCGCCGCGCGCGTGTCGATGTGCTTCACGCGTGCGTGAGGCAGTGGACTGAGAAGCAGTTTGCAGAAGAGCATTCCGTCCGCGTGATAGTCTTCGGCGTACTTCGCCAATCCTGTGACCTTCGCGTAGAGGTCCGGAGTTGGGTAATCCTTGCCGATCAGTTTGCGTCCGACGCCGTACACGCGTTCGGGGGCTTTGGACGGCTCCAATTCTTTTTTCACGGATTTATCAGACACTGTTAGCCCTCCGCATATTTTCCGCGCCCCGCATGAGCGCGCTGAGAATCTTGTCGTAGTCCTGGCAACGGCACAGGTTTCCAGAAACGCCGAACGCCAGTTCGTTGCGCGTGGGATTTGGATTTGTTTTGAGGAATCCTACGGACGCCATGATGAAGCCGGGCATGCAGAACGCGCACTGGAAGCCCTGCTCATCGATGACGCCTTGCTGGACCGGATGCAGCTTCCCCCCGGGGCTCGCCAGCCCCTCGATGGTCAAAACTTTCCGCTCGCGCACGGTGTGTGTCAACACGGAGCAGGCATAATGTGGCACATCGCCGATAAGAACCGTGCAAGAGCCGCATTCGGCGCGGTCGCAACCCAGCTTCGTCCCCGTGAGCCCGAGTTTGTGGCGGAGTGTCCAGGCCAGCGTTTCTTGTCTCATGACGTCGGCCCGCCGTAACTGCCCGTTCACGTCGATCGTGACGAGCCTTTCACCCACGCCGCGAGCAGACTGACCCAGCAACGTGGAAGCGCGGAATAGGTAGCTTGCGGAGGAGACTGCGACGCCACCAACAATCACACCTTTTATTAGATCACGCCTGGAGATCGCGCTAGATCGAGGCTCAATGTTTTTTGCATCTTCTTTGTCGTTCATCCCCTCATCCCTCCTCTCGCGTCAATACCGGAGTTCGAGTACCGTCTGGTCGAAATTGTCTCTCTTCAGCGCTCCAGAATCCATCACCGACTTGCCTTTCACCGGATTCGCTATTTTGTTTGGATGAGGCGCCATAGCAAAATGGGTACTGTCGGTTCACATGCGACATATAGACGCTCTTTTGGCTGACAATGAAATCAGCGATTAACCGAATGTAGAAACAACTCCGACGCAGAAATCTTTTGTCTCACTTTTTCCCCGGTCGATGCTCCACCCGGAGGGGAGTTCCCGCCTGATTTTCCCTTGAGCTTGGAAGTCGCCGCCAACTACGGAGGTCGCTTTCGAAGTCCGGATCATCTACAGACCGAAGAGTTGTTTGTTCATAAAGACCGCGGTCGGCATTTTTTTTTGAACTGACTCACCCACGGCAGAGGACATTGCTGGAAAAAGACCGTCTGCCCGGTAAGCATTCGCGCGGGCTGAGCATGCCGTACGCCTCCCACCATTGCGCTGACGGCGACGTAGCCCCCTACAACCGTGACTCGCCGCGGTTTCCAGGCGTATCGCGCTTAATTCGCGGTCAAAGACAGCTCCCAGTGTTGGCGCGTCGCGGATGGCATCACAAAGCTCTTGGTTTGGAGAATTACGTGTATCGGGATTGGCCCACGATCTCCGCGTCCCAGAGGGTCATCTCCAGTTGCAAAGGCGGATATCTCGAAGGGCCAGCTTGCATCCTTAACTTGTACTTCCAGCGTTTTACCTTCCGCGACCAGCCGGTCGATTCGCGCATCCTTCTGATAAGACGTCTCGAGATGATCGTAACGGCTCGGAATTGCCAACCACAGACGTAGCACATTTATGGTTTTGGAGGACGTCAGCGATTCCGTTCTTCGCAGCGTATTTCCCTCAAAGGTCCAAGTGACTTCAGAGGTCAGGCCGGGATCCTCAAGTTCGCCGGCTTTCCCGCCGACAACGACCCAATGCCGCCAAATCGCGGTGACGCGCTTGCCATCCCCGGAAGGCAGGATGTCATCCGCGCCATCCGCAGCCGCGATGGTGCGGCCATCTGCCAATTCGAGAAACGGAACGAGACACGGATAAATTTTTTCTACAGGGGCTGCAAAACCCGGAAAACCGTCCGGCGCGGGTTCATAGTCAGAGGTCGCCGCTCGTGGGCCGGTCACGAACGGCAATGCGAAATGCCAATGACCCGCGCGCACGATCCAAACTCCAAATTTGCGGCCGGTTGCCGCGCGGAAGAACTGAAAACGAGCGACGTCCCCAAGGCTTGGCTGTGACGGAAAGTTCTTCACTCCCTCTGTTTTGAGAGCTTCCATGAACTTTTTGTGCGAAGCGAGTATTTTTCCGAAGAACGTCGTGGTCTGCTGCCATTCGCGTTCCTTCGTGATGTAGCCATAGTCGCCTCTGCCAAACGCAAAAATTGGGAGCAAGTGGGCCTCGGCGTTGAAATCGTTTCTCAGCCACGAGTAGGCCGCAAAATACGCGGCGGCCAATTGCGCGAGCGTCGCCGGCCGAAATTCGGAATGAAGACCGAGAAAAGCAGCGATCTCCACGGTATCCATATAACTGATCGCGCCCAGGCTTCGCCCCCAGGAGTAGCCATAACCGTCTTCCGATAGCAAATCCCACCACAGCCTCATCTGTTGTTTCAGCGAAGGAGCGATGGCCTGCATGATGTCGTGACGGCCGGCGAGTTCCGCCGCATCGTAGATCGCTCTGGCATATTCGTTGGAGTAGCGATCGTAGCGGCCCGTGGGCAGCGCATCGTCGGCAAAGAGTGCGCCATCGGTGAACTGCTTGGCGGCGCGGTCCAGCAAATCATCCAGAGCAGAGCGGTTTTTATTGAGGCCGAGCTGGTAGTCGATCGCAGCGATCCGCGCGGCCACGCCAAAATAATTTTCCGGAAGATGGATCAGTGTGTGCGTCTTCTCATCGTAAAAGCGGCCAGGGTTGAGCAGGGTGCGATATGCTTCGCGCTGTTCCGGAGTCATGCTCTGCCACAAGGCGTTGTGATTTAGATTCGATCCGAAGCTCTGCAAAGCCATGGCGGCGTAAAGTTGCGCCCAGGTTTTTCCTCCGCGCGTTAATTCGATTTGCGCCATCTTTCCAATCATTTCAGGAACGTCGCGGCCCGAAATCGTCTTCGTTTCGAAGCATTCAGAATAAGCCCCTAGCGCGCGCATGAAGGAGCCCCAGGAAAATTCGCCTGTCGTGAGGGCTCCCAAGACACGATCGGGAGGGGGATCGAACGTTTTGATATCGGCAACGTGCGCGGTGATTTCCGATTGCAGGAAACTGCGAACCTGGCGGTCGAAATCAGCAGCATCGATTTGCGAAGTTCCCGTGCGTGGCAGCGCCGACGAAGCGCAACTTGGGCCGAGCAATCCGCAAAGAATCAACGCACTTGGCAGTGCGATGTGGCATCCGGTTGGTCGCCCGAGCGAACCGAGAGCAGATTTGAATACCGCCCACGATGAAATTGTTTGCGTCATGGCGTCACTGTGCCGGCGGCGTTCGCTCGGCGCGGGTGCTCTTCGAGCCACAACAGATCCTCCAGCAAGTAATACTGTCCGTAAATCAACATCGCATCATTGGGACGCATGCTACATCCGTGGCGCAAGACCCCTGGTGGCGTTTGATCCGCGTCTCCGACAGGAGTCAAATACCGGTCAATCAAGGAATGCACGATGCGTTCCCCGGCTTCCCGATAGCCTTCAGCGCGTGCGCTCTCTGTGGTGATCAGGGAAAGACGCAATAAACCCCCGGCGATGATCGCGGCGGCTGAAGAATCCCGGTTGCGAAAATGAACGCCCTGGTCGTCGAAGTCGTACCACGGCACGGAGTCATCCGGCAGATTTCTGAGGACATAGTCCGCGACGCGCTGAGCGGTAGCGAGAAACAACGGATCATGAGTCTCTGCATACGCCGTCGCGAATCCATAGAGCGCCCAACCGAGTCCTCGCGACCAGGTGGTGTCCGCGGCAAAACCCTGATGCGTGTGAGCGAAAACCCAAGCTCCCGGCGGGGCACTGCTGAGCAAGGGGAGATCGGTTTCCTTGCCGCCGCCATGCAAGGTAAAGCTCTGCCGATCATCGCCGGGATTGTAATGTACGGACTGAAAGGCGGATCCATCCGCACGGACAAACCATTCGGCAGTACGAGTGGCGTGCTTTTTGCCGAGTTCCAGCCAATGCTTGTCGCCGGTTTTGTCGCTTGCCCACCAAAGCAGCTGGAGATTCATCATGGTGTCGACGATGGTGTCGTCTCCGTTTACGCTCCAAGATGCGATGAGCTGTGTTTTTGGATTGAAGAGTTGCTCCAGCCGGTCTGCGGCGCGCAGAGCACTGGCGCGCAGCGCGGCATCGCCAGTCGCGGTAGTGCGAGTCGCATCAAATCCGATGGCTGATGAGTAGTAGTACAAAAATCCGGCGTCATGATTTTGCACGGACTCCTGGCCGAGCAGCTGCGAACCCCAGAGTTCGGCCCAGCGGCGATACTTTTCATCATGGGTGGCGGAATACAATTGCCAGAGCTCGCCTGTCCAAAAGCTTCCCGTCCAGAAATATCCGTTCTGGTTTTGCCACTCTCCCGTGATATTGCTCGCTTCCGTAAAAAATCCGCGGCCGGAATTTCCAGTAATCGGTTGCGTCGCCTGAAGAATGGGCTCCCATTGCGATGCGGTACGGTCGATAGCCTGACGCACCAGTCCGATGGCCTGCTCCACGGTTTTTGTTTTGTTTGGAAGCAAAGTGTCAGCAGGCGCTGGCTGGGTGCTTGCCGCCTCCGAGACGAAGCGAACGTCCGCGGGCTGTGCTATGCGCTCGGCCTGTTCACGCACCTCGTTCAGGAATTGCTCCCGGGTTCTGATGGCATCGGAAGGAAGAACCAGCGATTGCTGCTGCGCTTGTCCGGTTGGAGTGCCGAATCCGACGAGGCGATTGGATGCTTCCTGATCCCAGGCGGCAATGGTGTACCAAGATTGAGAGCCATTGTTGAGTTTGAAATCGACGAGGTGATTCTTGCTGTCGTCTCTGAATATGGCGTGAGGCGCCAGCGTGATAATCGCCAGGCCCAGATGCTGGCCCGGAACTTCTTCTGTTGCCGTAGGGCCCGGTGCGACAACCTGTTCGCCCCAGGTAGCCATCCACGCCGTTGCAGAATTTGTTCCGGAAGTGACGGGCTCAATTCCCGTTTTTGCCGGGAGCCCGGTCACGAACTCAAAGTCATCCGCGGAGTTGGCAGAGATCGTGTGAGTAAAACCACGTTCTCCCGCCCATTGTGTGATCCGGGAACGCAGGTCGATGATTTTGCCACCGGCGTTCCAACCGTCATATTCCATCTCCACGATGGCGCGCACTGGTCCGCTCGCGAGAATTCGCCATTTGCGATCTTTCACATCGGCGACTTTGATGACGTGGCCACCCACGAGAGCTGCGACCGAGCCGATACCGATAGCGTCGCCGACCTTATAGATGTCGCGGCCTTCCGGCGATTCGTCGTGGTAGGTGTAGTCCGGCGAAGCGTACATCGCAAGTTGCAGCGTGGGCCGACGCTTGCCGTAGAGATCGATGGCATTGCGGGAATCAAAGTAGACGCGGAATGCCACGCGCTCCGATTCCCAACCAAGACCTTCGATTTTCCGGCTGAATAGCGCCGCAGTTCGTGGCTGATAATCACCGCGCAAACGCCAGATGCGTTCTTGAGGGCCGTAGGACAGCGTCACGATGCGCGTCTGATGGGGAGCAAGATCGAGTTGAAAGGCTAGTTCGTCGGCTTTGCCGTCGCCGTCCAGATCGTCGACCTGCGAGGGAAGTTCTTCGGTCTGCAGTGTGGACGCGTCTTTTTCGACGGTACTCGCGTCGCTCGCGGTCACGATCATGGCGCCAGGCGTGAAGTCTGGGGCAATTTTGCGGAGCTGTGCGATGGAAATGACGATGTCTGCGGCCTTTCTTGGGCCGTCCCCGAGATTAGAAACAGCGACTTTGATATTTTTGATCTGCGGCGCTCCCTGTAGCGAAGCTGCGCAGAGACCCGGAAAGATGCACGCTGCTGCCAACCATCCCTTATGCATAGAGTTTGATTTTCTCCAGTAGCGGTAAGAACACGAAGAAATTCACTCAGGAAATGTAATCGCTTCTGCAAGGCGTGAAGACATCGATTACGTGCGAATCCTCGATTGCCGATGCCCCGTGATCCACGCCACCGCGTACCGCGAAGGTATCTCCAGTGCGAATATCAAAAGTGCCGCCTTGCCAGGTGACCCGCAGATGGCCGCGCACGACGTAGACAACCTGATCGTGGGGGTGGCGGTGCATCGCGCCGGCCCAGCCTTTCACCATCAGATGTTCGGCGAGAAAAAGTTTGTCGTTGTAGGCGAGCACGCGGCGCGTGAGGCCGGGTTCCGGGTGGGATTCTAGGCCTTGGTTCTGAAGTGCGACGACCAGGTCGGGATAGGTTTTGTTGTGCGTTTCCATTTTGCGGCTCCTGTTCAGCGAGCTTCGGCCACACGGTCGGATTTTGCCGCCGCCGGTTTGCGCGCTTCCTTTACCAATTCCGCGTAGCGTATCGCCAAATCGCTGATTAATTCCGGTTTACCTTGCTGAAACGCATGTTTCAAAATCAATTCACCGCCGACGCCGAGCGCAGCGGCGCCCGCGCGGATGTAGTCGGCGGCAGTTTCCAGATTCACGCCGCCGGTCGGGACCAACGGAACTTCGGGTAGCGGACCCTTGAGAGCCTTGATGTAGCTGGGCCCGCCCATATTGCCGCACGGAAAAATCTTGACGAGATCCACACCGGCATCCCATGCGGTGATGACTTCGGTGGGAGTGAGAGCGCCCGCGAGGATGAGCAGATCAAGGCGATGAGCGGCGGCGACGGTTTGCGGGGAGAAGCCGGGCGTAACAAGGAATTGCGCACCAGCGTCAAAACATTGCAGCGCTAGATCCTGGTTCACAACCGTGCCGGCACCCACCAGAAGCTTCGGCATGGTTTTCACCAAGTCGGAGATTACGTGCAGAGCGCCGGGAACGGTCATGGTGATCTCGACGATGGGGATTCCGCCTTGCCAAACGGCCTCCGCGGCAAATCTCGCTTCTTGCGGAGAAGCGGCGCGGATGACCGGCACAATTCCGATTTCTTCAATGACTGCGCGAACTTCGTGTTTCTTCATCAACAGTGATACCACCTATTCAGCGGACGTTCAGCGGGCGATTCTGGCACCCGCCCCGGCCATCACCTGCAGCACTTCAGCGAGTGTGGCCATGGAAGTGTCGCCAGGCGTGGTCATCGCCAGCGACCCGTGAGCGGCGCCACATTCAACCGCCCACTGCGGATCCTGGCCCTCGAGGAAACCATAGATCAAACCGGAAGCAAATGAATCACCACCGCCGACACGATCGAGAATTTCGAGGTTTTCCCGGTTTTTCGCCTGAAAAAATTTAGATTCAAAATAACAAATAGCGCTCCAATCATTGCGGGTTGCGGTGGTGGCTTGGCGCAGAGTGGTGCCGACGACCTTGAAGGGAAAGTCCTTGAGAACCTGCAGGATCATTTCTTTGAACGCTTCCGGATCGAGGGCGGAAAGGGTAGAGAGATCTTTGTGCATACCGGGAACTTCGTAACCGAGCGCGGCAGAAAAGTCTTCCTCGTTGCCCAACATCACGTCAACGAACGGAGCGATGCTGCGGTTCACCTCTTGCGCGCGTTTTTTTCCGCCGAAAGATTTCCAGAGAGAGTCTCTGTAGTTCAAGTCATAGGAAACCACTACGCCATGCTGGCGCGCTGCCTGCACAGCCTCTACGGCAAGCGCGGCGGTGGATTCGGACAACGCGCAAAAAATTCCGCCGGTGTGAAACCAGCGGGCACCTTGCGGGCCAAAAATAGAGTTCCAATCAATGTCTCCGGGTCTTAAGGCGGACACCGCGGTGTGGCCCCGGTCGGAGCACCCCAATGCAGGGCGGACGCCGAACCCGCGCTCGGTGAAGTTCAATCCATTGCGAACGGTTCTACCGACACCGTCGTAGTCGACCCAGCGGACTAAGGAAGAATCAACGCCGCCTTGAGCGATCAAATCCTGCAACAACAAACCAACAGGATTCCTGGCAAATGCTGTGACGATGGCGGTATCCAATGCGAAGCAGCGCTTCAAGCCGCGAGCGACGTTGTACTCACCGCCGCCTTCGCTGACGCGGAAATTACGCGTGGTCGAAATGCGATATTCTCCCGGATCGAAGCGCAACATCACTTCACCCAGACTGACCAAATCCCAACGACACGTGTTTTTTGGTTTGATGGTAAGAGACATAAATTCGCTCAGCGCGCCAACCAGCCGCCATCGACGGCAAGGATGTGGCCATGCACGTAGTCACTCGCGGATGAACACAGAAATATAGCGGCACCGGTGATGTCGTGCGGAGCGCCCCAACGGCCGGCGGGAATTCTATCGAGAATCTGGCGGCTGCGTGCGGGGTCGTTGCGCAGCATTTCGGTGTTGTCGGTGGCCATATAGCCCGGCGCAATGGCGTTGACGTTGATTCCTTTACATGCCCATTCGTTGGCCAACGCTTTCGTCAATTGCGCTACGCCGCCTTTGGCGGCGGCATAGGCGGGAACCAAAATTCCACCCTGGAAGGCCAGAAGAGAAGAAATGTTCAAAATCTTGCCGCCCCTACCGCGAGCAAGCATGTGACGTCCAGCAAGTTGCGACAGGCGAAAAACCGCAGTCAGATTGACGGTAATTAATTCATCCCAGAATTCTTGGGGATATTCCGCAGCGGGAGTTCTACGAATCACTCCGGCATTGTTGACCAGGATGTCGATGGAGCCGAATTCGCCGATGGTTTTTTCGATGAGTGCGGCGGGTACCTCGGGATCGGCTAAATCTCCCGGCAAGTAAAATGTCTTACGGCCGGCTGCAAGGATTTCGCCGCAGGTGGGACCTGGATCGGGATCCCGTCCGTGGCAGCCCACATTAGCGCCGGCCTTCGCCAGAGCCACGGCAATGGCAGCACCGAGCCCGCGGTGCGAGCCGGTTACCAGGGCATTCTTGCCGTGCAGCTCGAAGGATTGGAGACTCATGGATTCAACTCTCTCCAAGGCGCGCCGGGGTAAGTTGGGGGCTCAAGAGCTGGATGAACAACAAGGCCAGCAGATACGCGGACGCAGCCATAAAAAAGGGAACAATGTAACTTCCAGTCCACTGCAGGACATGCCCGACAATTTCAGCGATGAGCATTCCGCCGACCGCGCCTGCCATGCCTCCGATGCCGACCACGGAAGCAACCCCGCGCGAAGGAAACAGGTCCGAGGGCAAGGTGAACAGATTAGCGGAGAAACCCTGATGACCAGCGGCGGCGAGGCCAATGAACAGCGTGGCGGGCCACAAACCGGAGAGCCGGTAAACCGCGGCCATCGGCAACACGCAGAGCGCGCAGAGAAACATCGCCCATTTTCTTGAGGCGTTTACGGAAACTCCCCGGCGAATCAAACTCGATGATAACCAGCCTGCGCCAACACTCCCGAGATCCGAGATCACATAGATCACCAGGATGGGAAGGCCGATTTGCGTGAGATGCAGACCATGCGCGCGCTGCAGGTAGTCCGGGATCCAAAAGAGGTAGAACCACCAGATGGGGTCGGTCATGAATTTAGCGGCAGCAAACGCCCAAGTCTGGCGGTGAGGCAGAAGCTTGGCCCATTTGATTTTTCCGGAGGCAGCATCGGAATCGCTTAGGATGTATGCGCGCTCATTGCTGGTACAAAAGGAATGTTCCTGTGGCTTGCGATAAAGCAGCAGCCAGAGAATCAGCCAAGCAAAACCCAAAGCGCCAGTGAAGAGAAAGGCCCACCGCCAACCGAGATGGACGGCGATCCAAGGCACGACCAGCGGAGTGACAATGGCGCCGACGTTGGAACCCGCGTTGAAAATTCCAGCTGCGAGGGCGCGTTCTTTTTTTGGAAACCACTCGGCAACGCACTTGAGGCTGGCGGGAAAAACTCCAGACTCGCCAAAACCCAGTGCGGAGCGGGCAATGCCGAAGGTGAGCAAGGAATTTGCGAAGGCATGCCCCATGGATGCGAGGCTCCAGAAAATCATGGCGATGGCATAACCGGCGCGAGTGCCCAGGCGGTCGATCAAGCGTCCCACTAAGATCATGCCCAGAGCGTAGGCGGCCTGAAAGGCAAACACGAGATTGCCGTAATCGATATCGTTGAAGCCGAATTCGTGCTGCAGAGGCCCTTTGAGTACGCCGAGAACCTGGCGGTCCATGTAATTCTTGGTGACGCCGAGAAATAAGAGGGCGCAGATGACCCAGCGAAAACGTCCCGCGAGCAGGCGGCGAAGCGGTGTTTCCGTGGCCGAGGCGTCGTCGTAGCCTGCCTGGCGGAAATTCGCTTCAACGGTGGATTTCTGATCGGCCATCAACGTCCTTTGCGTTCAGCGGCGCGTTTTATTTGCGGGCGGCTTCCAAGCCTGAAGCAGCTTGCTGAAAACCAGGCTGGACATTGACAACGCCAAACTGGCGATCCGCGACTTCCGTGTGGGCGGCCATGGCCCAGAGAAACGCGATGCGATGTCCGGGAACAGCCACGTTGGGATGATACCCACTGGGCATCAAAACGGCGTCACCGTCGCGCACCGGGGTCACCAATTCCGGATACTGGGTATCGTTGTAGACCAGTTGAAGCCCGAAAGCTGGCGCCGGCATATCAAAGTACACATACATTTCTTCCAGCATTTTAGCGTGTTCGTGCGGCGGCCAACTGGTCCAATTTCCCGGGTCGGAAAACGTGAAACCCGCGAGCAGGCGGCCCGCTTGCACGTTGTTGCCAATCAGCACGTTCAACTCGCGTTTGGAGCCGGGGCTTCCGGCGACGAATTTCATGGTGGGATCCTGGGAGGATTCGGCGTAACGAACTACTTTTAATGAGTACTTGCCCTGAACATCGGCGGAAAATTCCGCGAAATCCACGGAAGTGTTTGTCGATACGGTAATGGCGGAATCGCGGGGAATGTAGATCGCGTCGAATTGTGCCAATGCAAATTCGCTACCCGCCGTTTTGACCAGACCATTTCCGGAAATGCAGATCAGCGCGGTTTCCTGATCGCCATTGGAAAAGGAAACCAGGGATTCGGAAGAACCCAAAATAATGCGGCCATAGGATAGATGGCGCATGGAGCTATTTCGCGGGGTAACCGCGAGATGCCGCCCGGATTGCGCGTTGGTCTTGCGAAACACCATTTTTTCGAGAGCAACAGAAGATTGCGAACTCATGGACTACTCCTTTTGATTCGACCAATTCATGAAACGGCCATGCGATAGAAAGATGCAACCTCGTATCCTGATATCTTGCTCGATTCGGATGCAAAACGAAACGACGCAGCGTGCGTTGGTCACAGAAAATTCCAGAGACTTCTGAAGCGCGCTAAAAACTGAAGCGCAGGCCGAGCTGTAATTGACGCATGGCGCTGGCCGAGGTGATTTCTCCGAAGGTGCTGGAGCCAACCGTTGCGCCATTTCCGACGGGAGCATTCAGGCTCACAATGTTGAAAACGTTGTAGGCATCCGCGCGAAGCTGAATAATCATGCCCTCGCGAAAATGCGACAAGCTGAAATCGCGCGAAACCGCGAGATCCACGTCTTTGAATGATGGTCCGCGCAGCATATTGCGGCTGGAGTTGCCATTGACGGCGATGCCGCTGACGAGTGCGGAGGGATTTTGCGCAAACGCGGCGGTGTTGAACCACTCCGCCGCGGTACGATTGGCGAGGAAGGGGTCGATTCCGGGAACGATCTGCGCACGTTCCGCGGCGCTATTCCCGGTCAAGTTGGCGTCCTTCCCGTTCAGCACCGTGAAAGGCAGACCGCTGCGAATATTGAGGATGGAGGAAAGCGCCCAGCCGTTGAGCAAGGCCCGGTCAAAGGAATTTTCTCCATGGTAGTAACGCGGTTGCCAAACCACCGCCGCCGCGAACTGATGACGAATATCGAAATCAGCGGGACCGCGTTCGAGGCGCAGATTGGTCATGTCTTCGGCGCCGCCCTGGGTGGTGTTGTTGTCCAGTTGGACGCTATCGAAGGTGTGGCTGAAAGTATAGAAGGCGTAGAGCATTACGCCGCGAGTTGCGCGCAACTGAGCGGTAGTCTGAAGACCGTTGTACGAGGCGGTTTGATTGGATTGCGCAAGGAGCACCGTGCCAAACGGGCTGCCCGGCGTTTTGCAAGTGGAAACGCCAGAGTTATCGATGGGGCGGCGTTCGGTAATGTTGCCCGAGGCGCTGGTGGCGCAAGCGGGTGCCAGAGCGCCGGTCGCTGGAGCGTTGATGTCCTGTGCGAAAGGCAAATCGTGGCTGAGAGTTCCAACGTAAGCAGCGGAAACGCTGAAGTTGGAGGTGATTTGCCGTTGCAGAGAGAGATTGAGCTGGTAGCTGTACGGCCATTGGAAATTTTTTGCGATGCCGAAGAATGATCCACCCGGCGTCAAAAATTGCGGAGGTTGGAACGGGAAAGGATCGATGCCCGTGAGCCCGATGCCGGCGCCGGCGGGACAAGTGACGGTGGAACCTAGCGGAGCGCCCGATCCATTTTTGGCCACGAGATTATTGTACGGGCAGGTCAGCGTCGCGCCCTTCGGAACAGCAGTGAGGCCTGCGCCGGTGACTTGCTGGGTGGCATTGGTGAATGTGTAGCGGATTGCGGAAGGCTCGAAATTGGTAACGGTGTTCCATTCGTTTCCCGAGACGCTGCCATAAAAGACGCCTGCTCCGGCGCGAATGGAAGTTTTGCCGTCGCCGAAGGGATCCCACGCAAGTCCAACCCTAGGAGAAACATGGTGCCAGCGAACGGGAACGATACCGCGAGTAATCCCCGGGTCGCCAGTGAATACGGCCCCCAATGGAGCGTCGGGATAGATTGCGGATTGCGCGCCCGCTTCAAAACTGGTGCCGCGATTGAGAGGATCGGTGGGCGGCGTCTGAATATCCCATCGCAGACCCAGAGTGATCGTCAGGCGGGGGAAAATTCGGAAGCTATCCTGTCCGAATAAACCGGTGCTCCAACTATTGGTATAACCGGTCACCGGGGAGTCTTGGGAGAGGGACGTGGGGAGGCCCATCAGGAAATTGGCAAGCGCGGGAACAGCCAATGTAGCGCCGGAAACAGAGTCCTTGATGTTGGTGCCGTTGAAACCGAAAACACCGTAGTTGTTCAACAATGTTTGCTGAATGTCCTTATCGAGAGTTTCGTCCGCTCCGAAAGTGATGGTGTGGCGGCCGTGGCCCCGACTGGCGACGTCGCGAATTGTGTAAAAGTTCGAACCGGCTACAGGTCCGGCGATGGCGCTAGCGGCAGTGAAGAAACCTGTAACCGTAATCTGCGGGAGCGAGCTCGGCCCCTGCACTGTAAATTCCGAGCCGAGATCACCGAGCGAAGTCGCCGGCAGGTTTAGGCGGCCACCAAAATTCCGGGTATAGCCGATCCATACCTGGTTAACAAGATTAGCTCTTCCCGTCCACGTATCACTGATGTTGACATTTTGCTGGCGCCAACTGAATGCCTGGGAGCTCCAAGGAATGTTCCCGTTGGGTTGGCCGCTTGTGGAATTCAGGGGTGGGACCGTGTTATCCCCGGTGGTGTAGAAGTAGCTGCCGCTCAGGCGATGGTTGGCGGTCAGATTGTGGTCCAACTTGATGAGAAATTCGTCCGTGTTGAAAGCGCTGGGAGTCGTTCCTTGCCAGCCATTCTTGGGCGCATTGGAAACCGGAATGGTCGGGAAAGTGGCGGCGCCACCGGTGGGGTTCAGCAATTTTTGCGCGGTCGGATCGAGAAGGGAGGGGCAAATAATGGTAGCCGGACCGCACGTGTACTGCGACGGCAAAGCGGTCACCACGCCCGTAAAATCTCCGGTACGCTCTGCGGCGGTTGGCACGGTGGCGCCAGTAAAGAAAAAACTGCTCAATTGCCGCAAGCCTTGGTAGGACATGAAGAAGAAGGTTTTGTCTTTTACGATCGGGCCGCCAAATATGGCGCCGAACTGATTTCGCCGCAGTGGAGGGGTGGCCAGCGTGGAGTCCCAGTTGTTGGCATTCAGGGCGCTATCCCGCCAATATTCGAAAAGCGAGCCGTGATAATTGTTGGTGCCTGATTTGGTTAAAACGGTGATGACGCCGCTGGACATTTTTCCGTAGCTGGCGTCGTAATTGTTGGTTTCCACGCGGTATTCCTGGATGGCGTCGGGATTTGGCAAAATGTTTCCCGTATTCCGCAAACCCGTCATGTTAATCCCGCCGTCCAGGTAATAGCTCACCGATCCCGCCCCGCCGTCCACACCGCCATTGATGAAGGTTCGTTGCTCGGGATAGCCGAGAGTAATTACCGGATTAGGTTGGCCGGGATTGAAGCTGCTGTTTTGCACTCCCGGCGTCAGTTCAAGCAGCTGGTACGCGTTGCGATTCACGAGTGGCACGTTCTCAATCTCTTCGTGCTCGATCGTGCGTCCAAGTTCTGGACTGGTGGTGTTAATGAGCGGCACGCTTTCCGTAACGGTGACGGTCTCGCTGACGTCTCCCAGTTGCATCGCGGTGTCAACGCGGGCGGGAACATTGACCTCCAGCACGACTCCGCCGAGTACAGCTTTCTTGAAGCCCGATTTACTGATTTCGATTTTGTAGTTGCCCACGGGAAGCAAGTCGAAGCGGTATTCCCCTTCGGTGTTGGTCCGGGTGGTCCGTGCGAGGTTGGTGTCGGTATTGGTTACCGACACTTGGGCATCGGCCACCGCGCCACCGCTTATTTCTGACACTTGGCCATACATCGTCGTCGAGGTAACCTGAGCCCGCAACGCCCTTGAAGAAAACATCGTAAGCGCAAGCAGATAAAACGAGATGGTGACTACAATTTTCCACCGCATCAGTTCTTCTCCTGTCGGCGCGCAGGGCAGGACTGCGCGTCTTCCTCCGTTGCCTTGCTATATGGCTGCAGCGACTCCGCCTCGCCGGAGTGGCGTACCATATTGTGAGACAACGTCCCACATCCCAACGGGCCCTAAAAAAAACCGGCTCTCGCCGGAAATTCATATTCCCCTTTTCTAACTGATCGCGCCGCGCACTAATTCCATCGCTGCAGGCCGATATCCCAACTCATAAGAAAGTTCTCCGGCAGCCTGCATCACGGCTCTGCCAATCTCCGGCACTCTCTCCTTGGTCAAGCGAAAGGCCGGGCCGGAGACACTTAAGGCCGCTAGCAGTTTTCCTGAGTCCCCGCGCACGGCCGCGCTGACGCAACGCAGGCCCGGTTCTTTTTCTTCATTGTCAACGGCAAAACCCCGGGAACGGATGGCCCGTAACTCTGCTTTGAGTTGCGAAGCGGTGGTGATGGTGTTTGGTGTGACGGCCTTTAGTCCCCAACGGCGGATGATGTCGTTCACATCGGTGTCCGTCAACTCGGCGAGCATGGCCTTTCCGACCGCCGTACAATAGGCCGGAGCGCGGCTCCCCACCGTGCAGCCGGTGCGCACGCTCTGCTGCGACTCGATTTTTTCGATATAGAAAACTTGCCCGTCATCCAGCAGGCAGAAGAAGACGGTCTCCCGCAGTTCGCGCTGCAAGCGGTCCAGGTAGGGCCTTGCGTGACCCCGCAAATCGATCGCGCCGATGGCTTTTGATCCGAACTCGAACAGCTTGAGCCCTAAACGGTAGCGCCCGGTATCCGGGTTCTTGTCCACCAATCGATGCTGTTCGAGCACCATCATTAGGCGATGCGCCGTACTCTTATGAAGCTTCAGGGTCGTGCAGATCTCGACCAGACTGCACTCGTTCGATCGGCTCGCCAAAACGTCCAGAGCGGCCAAAGCGCGGTCAAGCACTTGGACGCGGTAGGGAGATTTGCTGGTCTTAGAATGCGGCACGCGTGCCATAATATGACACGATTTCCCGGTGTCAAGCGAAAAGTTGATGGTCCGTAGCAAAAAAACTGCTCTTCGCACCCATTCCTAGCGACTTGTACTTACCGAGGTGCCGTAGTAGGCCGCCGACGCGTGTTCCCCATGACGCAGCGATTTGAGTCGACGCTCTCCATGAAGCTCGAGCATGACTCTCCTCGAACGATGCATGTGGAGTGTCGTGGTCATCGCGATTGGGGTTTTCTCTTGAGCGGCTCGCTCTTTTTCGCTTATCATTCCTTAGGGAACAGCCCGGAAATCACAGGTGACGCTTGCGTAGCCATAATCGTGTTTTAGTGACCGGCGCCGGGGGATTCATCGGCGGACACTTGGTCGCAGAATTTCGCCGCCTGGGATATCAGCGCATTCGCGCCGTCGATGTGAAACCGCTCGACGAGTGGTATCAACGTTTCGAGGACGTCGAAAATCTCTCTCTTGATCTAAATCAACGCGAAAACTGCGAAACCTCCGCCAAAGGCGCCGACGAAATCTACAATCTTGCCGCCAACATGGGTGGCATGGGTTTCATCGAACACAACAAGGCGCTGTGCATGCTTTCTGTGCTGATCAACACGCACATGCTGCAGTCCGCCCTGGCGCATGGCTGCCAAAAGTTTTTTTATTCTTCCTCCGCCTGCGTTTACAACGCCGACAAACAAATCACCTTCGAAGCCCCCTCCCTCCGCGAAGAAGACGCCTACCCCGCGCAACCGGAGGACGGCTATGGCTGGGAAAAACTTTTTTCCGAACGCATGTGCCGGCATTTCCGAGAAGATTTCGGTTTGTATACTCGCGTCGCGCGTTTCCACAATGTTTACGGGCCCTGGGGCACCTGGTTTGGCGGTCGGGAAAAAGCGCCGGCCGCGATTTGCCGCAAAGTAATCGAAGCCAAATTGAACGGCACTCATGAAATTGAAATTTGGGGTTCTGGGATCCAGACGCGCAGCTTCATGTGGACGGACGATTGCATCAAAGGCGTGCAATTGATTATGGATTCGGAAATTTTGGAGCCCATCAATCTGGGATCCACCGAGGCCGTAAGCATCAATCAATTGGTAGACATTGTCGAAGACATTGCCGGCGTCAAGTTGAAACGCAAATACGATCTGGGCGCGCCGAAAGGCGTCAATGGCCGCAACAGCGAGAATACGCTGATCAAGAAATATTTGAACTGGGAACCAGCCACGCCGCTGCGTGATGGCCTCGAAAAAACCTACGCCTGGATTTACGATCAATACTTGGCGCGCGAACGTGGCGAACCCGGCGTGGTGCGCGAATCCTACGCAGCCGGCAAAGCTTAACTGCGGGAAAATCCTTCGGGTTCCGCAAAGCGCAACAATTTCGCAGTCGGATAGAACGCATCCGGCGTTCGGCGGCGATTGGTATAATACCTATCACCTCCGATGACGCATATTCTTTTGACCAATGACGATGGCTACCAGGCTTCCGGCTTGCTCGCCCTCGCAGAAATTTTGCAAGATTTTGCCACTGTCAGCATCGTCGCGCCGAGCGACGAGCAGAGCGGCGCCGCGCAATCGTTGACGCTGCGCCAACCCATCGTTTGCAATCAAATCGCCGACCGGAGCTGGGCCATCGACGGCACGCCCGCGGATTGCGTAATTGTCGCGCTGCACAAACTTCTTCCGGAAAAGCCGGATCTCGTAATTTCCGGAATCAATGCCGGTGCCAATCTCGGCGAAAATATCTATTATTCAGGAACTGTAGGGGCGGCGCGCGAATCCGCCTTGCATCACATTCCTTCCATCGCTATGTCGCTCTGCTCGAAGTCCCGAAACGCAGAATTTGCCGACGCGGCGCGCATCGCGCGCTCGGCCGCGGAATTGGTTTTGCGGCATGGTTTGCCCGATCAAGTTCTCCTGAGCATCAACGTTCCCGCCCCCTGGACCGGCGGCGTTCGGCTTACGCGGCAATCCAAAAAAATCACGCGCAATCAGCTTACCGAGGGCAAGGATCCCCGCGGCCGCAGCTACTTTTGGCTCTTCGAGCAAAAGATCGATAGAGACGTGGAGCCGCACACGGACTACGCCGCGATTTTTGCCGGCCACGTGTCCGTCACGCCGCTGCATCTCGATCCCACGCATGCCGATTCGCTGAACGGTCTGGCGCACTGGGCCAAAACGCTGGAAAAGGAATTTCTGAAATGAATTCCCGCTCGAATAGATGATCACGACAAAAAAATACGACGTTGCCGTAATCGGCGCGGGCGTCTTCGGTGCATGGACCGCCTGGCATCTCTGTAAACGGGGTCGGCGCGTATTGCTCGTAGACGCGTACGGGCCCGCGCACTCTCGCGCCAGTTCCGGAGGCGAATCGCGCATCATTCGCATGGGCTATGGCGCGGATGAACTGTACACTCGCTGGTCGCAGCGTTCTCTGGCGCAGTGGAAAGAATTATTTGCGGGCAGCCATCAACAAAGTCTATTCCAACAAACCGGAGTGCTTTGGCTGGCGCGCAACGGCCCTCGCGAGCAGCATACCGTGGAAACTCTACGGCGCTGCGAAATCCCGCATCACATTCTGAAGCACGCGGAACTGACGCGGCGCTACCCGCAAATTAACTTGGATAACATTGAATTCGGCATTCTGGAGGAATTCAGCGGCGTCTTGCTGGCGCGACGTGCCGTGGCCGCTGTGGTTGCGGACGCTCTGCGGCTCGGTGCGGAATACCGCTTGGCGCAGATTGTTTCGGATTCCGCGTTAGGAAACGAAATGAAAACAACCGCAGGTGAAACGATTTCCGCTGGCCGCTTCGTGTTCGCCTGCGGCGCGTGGCTCGGGAAACTCTTCCCGGAAATTCTGGGAACGCGCATTTTTCCCACCCGGCAGGAGGTTTTTTTCTACGGCATTCCAGCCGGTGACTGGCGCTTTGCTGCACCGGCGCTGCCCACGTGGCTATTTCAGGACGATCAGGTCTACGGCATGCCAGACATCGAATCCCGCGGACTGAAAATCGCTTTCGATCATCACGGTCCGCCAGCCGACCCGGATACGCAATCGCGGCTGGCTTCCCCGGAAGCTGCGGTCGAAGCCAGCAACTATGTCGCGCACCGCTTTCCCGCACTGCGCGGCGCGCCGATCGTCGAGTCTCGCGTCTGCCAATATGAAAATACCTCCAGCGGCGATTTTCTGATCGATCGCCATCCGTCGCTTGAAAATGTATGGTTCGCGGGAGGCGGTTCCGGGCACGGTTTCAAACACGGTCCAGCCGTCGGCGAATATGTGGCCAGTCAAATGCTGCATAACGCCGAGCCTGAACCACGCTTTTCGCTGGCAACGAAAAAAACCGTGCAGCATCGCGCGGTCTACTAACGCAAATTGTTTTGCGGCAATCTTGCCCGTGCTGAATTGGGCAGGCTAGGAATTGCGGCCAACGCTTTTCGCAATAAGCTACGCTTTTGGTGCGCGTCGCCGTGCCGTCGCGATGTTGGTGGTCACGCGTTTGGCGCGACGCGACTTTTCCGCGTACAACTGTTGATCCGCGTCCGAAAGCAACTTCTCAATACGTTCTCCAGCGCCGCGGTAAATCGAAATTCCGATGCTCGCGGATAGCGCCGGCTGTTCCGCGTCTTCGAGCATCACCGTGCGAATGCGTTCTGCCACCAGTCGCGCATCCGCTTCGTCCGTTTCGGGCAACACCAGGGCGAATTCGTCTCCGCCGTAACGCGCGGCGGTATCCACGGCCCGGCAATGAATCCGCAGAATGTCGCCGAGGCGCGAGATGGCCCGGCTGCCAACAAGATGTCCGTAGGTGTCGTTGATGCGTTTCAGTCCATCAAGGTCGAGCAGCAGCACAGCAAACGGCCGATTGTTGCGATTGGTGCGTTCCGTCTCGCTTTCCAACACGTCCAGCAACCGCCGGTAATTCGCCAGGCCGGTGAGCGGATCGCTCACCGCAAGATGTCGTACCTGCTCAAACAACCGCGCGTTATCGAGTAGCGCGCCGCCGAGCGCGGTAGTGTAACTCAAAACAGTAAACGCTTGCGCCAGTACAAATGGCGCGTCCAGCAGCCGCACCGATTGGCAGGCGGCGAGTTGCGCGGCCACGTTCAACCACGCCGCGCGATAGATGGCGTTGTCGAACCCGGTATGCTCGATGGTCAGCCTGCGGCGGTACCAGATCACCGCAACGGCGAACAGGACGGCCGGCAAGAGTTGCTGCGGGCTGGGCACGAACGCGCCGGGATGCGCGGAAACCTCCGGGGGCAAGTGGCGCAAGGCCGCGGTAATCAGGTACGTCATGCCGATGACCGCCAAGAGCGCGCCGAGAATTTCTCCCCGCGGATGGCGGGACCGCGGAACGAAATGTTCCACTAACAGCGCCATGACTAGAAGCAGCGCCAGCACCATTCGGCTGACCCACCACGCCAAAGGAGCCCAGCGAAAGGGCATCGGCGCATCCTGCGAAAGCTGAAAAAATAAGACGCTGGAGGCCATCAGCACGGTGCCGGAAAGGAGAAAACCGGAGCCGAGAATGAGAGAGATGCGGTCTTGCGTGCCCTGAAAGCGCACCAAGGTGACAGCCGCAAATACAAAGGAGAGTAATCCGGTGATGGACTGCAAATAACCTTGCAGCGCGGCGTCCGGCTGGATAAGTACGCGCCGGGAAGAATACGCGGCAAGCAACAGCATCACGAATGCGGCAACGTTGATGACGACGAGAGAGGTCGCGCTGCGATTCTGCCGCGAGATGTTCGTGAGTCCGCCCATGATGGTCCCAAGACACCCGGGCTGGGGGCCTATAACAGTTAGAGTACGCAGAGGCCGTGGACGTTTCGTAGAAACTTTTCGTGTTGCCGAAAAGGCATTACTGTACGAAAGGGCAGGTGGGCGCGGCCGTGGTGGGAAAAGACGTGCTTGCGCAGGCGGTGCGGATAGGGCAAAATACCCCTATTGAAACGATTCAATAGCGCGAACGGAGAAGTCGTAAATCGCGCTTGCCGCTTCCTGGCGCTCCTCCAGGTGTCTCGTCGCGGCACGCACAGCAAGAGCGAGGCCGGAGTTGAAATTGAAGAGATCCCCCAGCAAAGTCTCTCTATCTAAAAAGACGCCGACAAAGACTGCCCGGCATGCCCGCATTTCCCCGGCGGCCGGCCAGCATACTCTGCGGGAAATTTACTCGCAGCCGGCAATGTGGGAGGAAACTTCCGCGCATTTGGCGCGGGAAGGAACCATCACGCGCTTGACTTCGCATTTTACGGCGCGGGAGCCCTGGCTGTTTGTGGGTTGTGGATCGAGCTACTATTTGTCGCAACTGGTTTGCGCCATTTGGATGCGCGATTTTTCAATTCCGTGTATGGCGGTGCCGGCGTCGGAGCTGCTATTCGCGCCGGAAGAGACGTTGCGGCGCAGTGGCGCGACGCAAGTGGTGTTCGTCTCACGGTCCGGAGAGACCACCGAAGTGATGCGTGCTGCAAAATTGTTGCGGCAGCGCAGCGACGTGCGAACCTTGGGCGTCACTTGCAATACGGCATCGCCTTTCGACCATTTGTGCACGCATGTTTTCACACTGCCGTGGGCTGACGAAAAAAGCACGGTGATGACGAGGTCGTTCACATCGATTCTACTTTCGTTCCAAAGGCTCGGCGCGCAATTGCAAGGTGACACCGCTTTTGCCAGTTCGCTAGACGCGCTTCCGCGGTTAGCGCAACCCTGGTTGGATACCAATGCCGGTAGCATTCGCAAGTTTGCAACGCAGCGCCGCTTTGCGGATTATGTGTTTCTGGGCCAGGGCGCGCATTATTGGCTGGCGCAGGAGGCCGCGCTGAAAATTACGGAAATGTCCGCCTCCTACGCTCAGGCGTACCACACGTTGGAATTCCGCCATGGCCCGCGTTCCATCGCCGGATCCGCTACGCTGATCACGTTTTTTGTTTCCGATGCCGCCGCTGAAGAAGAAGCATTGCTGGTGAGCGAACTAAAATCCTTGGGGGCTGCGAATTTGGTCATTGTCAACCGTTCTACGCCGCAACTGGCAAGCGCCAGCGATTTGCTGGTGGCGCTGAATGTGGACGCACCGGAGTTTGCGCGTTTCCCGATGGCCGCGATTCCCGCGCATTTGCTAGGCACCGCGGTGGGATTGCGCAAAGGACTTGATCCGGACTCGCCGAAAAATCTTACGCGCGCGGTAGTTCTGGCTGCGCCGGCAAAATCCACCGAAGCGAGCGCCGCAGCCAAGAAAAAAGTTAACGCCTGAATGCACGCGAAGACTCACAGGGGACGCGCTTGAGCAACGACAGCACTGCCGTAGCCGCATTGCCTGCAGGTTCAATTCAACCACGCCTGCGTCGTACGCTTACCCTCTGGAATCTGATCATCATCGGCATTGTGATCATTCAGCCGATCGCGCCGATGGGTATTTACGGCGTGATTAGCAACGCGGCGGGCGGCCACGTGGTCACCACGATTCTGATTGCCATGGTGGCCATGCTATTCACGGCTATCAGTTACGGAAAAATGGCGCGCGCGTATCCGAGCGCGGGCTCCGCGTACACCTACGTTGGCCAGGAAATTCATCCCGGGCTGGGCTATTTGACAGGCTGGGCCATGGTGATGGATTACATCTTGAATCCGCTGATCTGCACGATTATTTGCAGCCAGCTGACGCAAAATATTTTGCCCGGTGTGCCGTACTGGATCCTCGCAATTCTGTATGCCGCGTTCTTTACGGGCTTGAATTTACGCGGCGTAAAGACTTCAGCGCGCATCAACGACGTACTCGCCGCCGGAATGACCATTGTGGTGGTGGTGTTTTTCTTTTTTGTGATCCGTTTCGTCTGGGGGCTGCACCATTACGGCCCGCGGTATTTCACGTTGCCGTTCTACGATCCCGCGACGTTTAATTTTGGAAGAATTTTTCGCGGCACTTCGATCGCCGTGCTCACCTATATCGGCTTTGACGGCATTTCCACGCTGTCCGAAGAAGTGGAAAATCCGCGGCGCAACATCATGCTTGCGACGGTGCTGGTCTGCGTAATCACCGGCGTCTTGTCTTCCCTCGAAGTCTACGCCGCACAATTAATCTGGGGGTCCAAGCCGTTCCCGCCGGAGCTGGAAACCTCGGCATTCCCCCTGGTGGCGCGACAGATTGGCGGATTTGCTCTGTTCCATTTGCTGAATTTTACGGTACTCATTGCCAACGTCGGCTCCGGAATGGCTTCGCAGTTTGCAGCGGCGCGGCTGCTTTATGGTATGGGCCGAAACGACGCGCTGCCGAAGAGTTTTTTTGGAAGAATCGCCGCAAAAACACAAATACCCGCAAACAACGTGATCCTCGTCGGAGTGATCGCGCTGGCTGGCGCATTCATGATCACCTACGATCGCGGCGCGGAGCTGCTGAATTTTGGAGCCTTTATCGCGTTTATGGGTGTTAACGCCGCGTCGTTTATGCGCTATTTTGTGCGCTCTAAAGAGAAGAAAATTGGGAATTTTCTCGTGCCGGTCTTGGGATTTCTGATCTGCGGATTCATCTGGTGGAATTTGAGTCCACCCGCGAAAATCGCCGGAAGCATTTGGCTGGCGGTGGGCATCATTTATGGCGCGTGGAAAACGTCGTGGTTTCGAACACAGATGTCTTTCGAGGTGCCCGAAGAGTAGCGCCCGCGCGCACCTTGCAATCGTTGTTCGTCAGGAAGGATGATGGTGCCGACGGGAGACCCAGCCTTGAAGCGCCCGAGCGCAAAAAGCTCCACGGTGACCATGCGCGACGTTGCGACGGCCAGCGGATTTTCGTCCGCCACCGTGTCCATCGTGCTGAACAACGCTCCGCTGGCGCGCTACATTGCAGCCGCCACAAAAAAGCGGATCGAAGAAGCCGCCAAGCAACTCGGCTACCGCCCCAACGCCATGGCGCGATTCTTGCGCAGCAAGCGCAGTCACAGCATTGGCGTGATGTTTTTCGACATCACTGATCCCTATTGCACACCGATCTTGCGCGGCATGGAGAACGCGCTGTATCAGTCCTCGTACGTGCCGATTTTCACGGACGCACACAACCAAAAAAATCGTTTCGAGCGTTATCTGGAAATGCTGCTGGAACATCACGTCGAAGCGCTGATCGTGGTGGCCAACTGGCTGCTCGTGGACATTCACCTGCTCGCCGATGTAAGCAAACGAAATATTCCCGCGGCGACGATTTGCTGGGAACTGCCGGGCGACACAGTAAGCTCCGTGATGGTGGACAACGAAATGGGCGGGCGATTAGCGCTGGAACACCTGTATCAGCTCGGACACCGCAAGATTGCTTTTATTCGCGGGCCGAAAATGCTAATCGACAGCGCGCCGCGTTGGAAGGGCATTCAGAAATATGCGCAGTCGATGAAACTGGAAATCGATCCGGCGCTGGTGGCGCAATTGAGCGATTCGCTGGATGCGAATTCCGGATTCGACGGCGGCTACCGCTTCACCGAGGAATTCCTGCAAAAGAAAAAACGCTTCACCGCGGTGCTGGCATTCGACGATTTAACGGCGCTCGGCGCGATTCGCGCGTTGACGAAAGCCAGCTTGCGCGTGCCGGAGCAATGTTCGGTGATCGGATTCGACGACGTGCCGCTCTCGTCGCTTTCCGCGCCGTCGCTCACTACTATTCGCCAGCCACTTGAAGCGATGGGCAGCACTGCGGTGCAAATGGTGATGGACAGCATTAATGCGGGGCTCGAAAAACGCGATTGGACCAGCGCGCGGCAAAAAATGACGCCGGAACTGGTGATTCGCGATTCGACGCGCACGGTATCGCAAACAAGCGCGGATGACTAGAGGTTTTCACGTGCGCGATTTTCGCGGCGCGTGATTTGCGCGTGAAAAGAAACAGGGCGCCAACGAGAATTCACGCCCTGTTGACCACACGATGCCGCGTTGGACTACTCGGTTTTGGGAATATAAACGTCCGAAGGCGTCATGAACTCCACGTTGGGCACCTCGGATGCCACGCGGACGCGTTCGAAACGCCCCTTTTTCCCGCCGTTATCAACGAACGTAAGCAGATATTGATTGTTCAAATGAAGAAAAATCTCGTCAAAGTACGGCTTTAGATTGACGGGTTCTCCGAATCCCAGAAAATACGATTCGGCTCCCGTCTCATCGGAAAGCTGGCTGAGGCTGGATTGCGCGTTCGAAATCCGGAAAAATCCGCGTCCCACGTGACCGGAGTCCGGCGCGTAAATCGTCCAGATATTGATGTTCGATTTTTGCGCGCGTTCGATCGTGGGATCGAGGTCCGGGCTGTACGGCCCAAAATTTCCGCGAAAATAATCGACGCCTGAAGAAATGAGCAAAATGGATTTGCGCTCATGGTTATCGGGCCAGCGTTTGATCATGTCCTGCAGTTCGAGGTACGGGCTGGAAAAAGCCCCGAAACCGCCGTAGGGAATGCGCAGGGCCTTCGCGGCGAGCGCATGGTCGGCGGTAAAATCCTGCGCGACCATCACCGTGCCATTGCGGCCATAGAACACGCCAACCAACGTGCTGGCCGGCTGCTCTTCGATGAACGCCTTAAGATCCTTCCACTGGCTGGCGATGTCCGTGCGCAGCGAATCGTCGATGACAATGGCCAGCAGCAGCACATCGCTCTTGCGCCAATCCGCGGCCTGTAGGCGTTCTTTTCCCCTGTACAGTTCGACGTCGCTCTTCGCAATTGGTGGCGGAGCGGCGTCTTTCTTTCCGACCGCCGTGACCGTCATCGTGACCGCGCCAGGTTCCGCGGCTTGCGCGGCGCGCGGGGCGAAATTTACGGCTGCCGCGAACGCGCTGAACGCTATAACACTATTCCGAACAAAATTACTCGTGATCATCTAACTGCTCCTTTTCTCCGTCTGCATATTAGATGCAAATTCCCGCGTTTACGTTTCGAGCACGGTCATGTTCGAGGACCTACCTCAAAGATGCGATAGATACGCGCAACGCGTTTTTTTGGGCGTAACCGATTCCGCATGTACACCCGCCTGTTGGCGCGTCGCGGTGCGCAGCCACGTTATTCTTCGATGCGATGTCCACTTTGCCTACAGATACCCCGCCGGCGGCGCCCGCAGATCGCATCGCTACCGCGAGCCCTTGGATTTATCGGCCGTGGATCGATTTGCTGGTGGGTTGCGGAGCGTGGTCGGCGCCGTTATTGCTCTTGGCGTTTTTTGCGGCCAACTCGCACGCACATGCCTGGACCTTGGGTTTTTATTTTCTGGCACTCCTTTCGAATTATCCGCATTTCATGGCCACCATTTACCGCGCTTACCACACGCATTCGGAATTTGCGAAATATCGCATCTTCACCGTGCACATCGCGCTGCTGCTGGCGGCCACGGGAATCGTCGCGCATTTGTGGTATCCGCTGCTGCCGGTTATTTTCACTCTGTATATCTGCTGGAGCCCCTGGCATTACACCGGGCAAAATTTTGGCCTACTGATGATGTTTGCGCGCCGTTCGGGTCTGGCTCCCTCGCCAAACGAGCGCCTGGCGCTGCGACTGGGTTTCCTCGCTTCTTTTATCATGCTGATGCTCAGTTTTCACACGGGAGCATCCAGCGATCCGTTGATACTTTCCCTCGGCTTGGCCGCAAAGTTCACGCTGCCGGCGCGCATCGCGCTCGCCGCATTCTTCCTGGCTGCGACCGGCTGGGCATTTGCATCCCTGTTGCGGCGGGCCAGTTTGCGCGCCATTCTTCCGTCGCTGCTGCTCGCCGTCACGCAATTTTTGTGGTTTTTACTTCCTGCGATTATCGAACTGGCCACTTCGCGAGACATTCCGCAAACCCGCTACAGCAGTGGCATTCTCGCAGTCCTGCACTCCACGCAATATTTGTGGATCACCAGTTATTATCAGTCGCGCGAAGCACGCGCTGCGGGCAACACCGGCTGGAAGCTGTGGAAATATTGGTTGACACTCGTGGCCGGCGGCATTGCGCTTTTTATTCCCGGGCCATGGCTTGTAAGCCGGCTAGGTCATTTTGATTTCGCCGCAAGTTTTCTTACCTTTACCGCGTTGGTGAATATCCATCACTTTATTCTAGATGGCGCGCTTTGGAAGCTGCGCGACAATCGCATTTCCGCACTGCTCCTGAATACCTCATCGCGGGAATCGCGCGATTTGGCAGCCTTGCCAAATCGATTCATGCTCGCGATGCGCTGGTTTGCGGGCGATGGCCCGGCCGCTCGCGCCGTGCGCATTGCCGCGGTCGTCACGCTGTTTGCGGTTGCAGCGATCGATCAGCTGCACTTTTACTGGTCCACGCGCGGCGAAAATGCCGCGTTGCTGCAACGCGCTGCGCTATTGAATCCCGACGATAGTACGGTGCAATTACGGCTCGCGCGAGTGGCTGCAGCGAATGGCAATCGCGATGCCGAAGTCGCGGCTTTGCGCCGCGCGGCGAAAGTAAATGTGGGCGACCTAAATATTCAGGAAAGCCTAGCGCGCGGCTTGATAGAAGCAGGCCAAGATCAGGACGCTTACGCACAATATCGCGAGATGCTGCAGCGCTGGCCCAACAACACCAACGCGCTCGTGAACTACGGGCTGCTGGCGCACCGCCTGGGGAACGAGGGCGAGGCCGTCGATAGTTGGCAACGCGCCATTGCCGTAGATCCCGCGCAATCGCGCGCGCAACTTTACGTGGCAGAGGCCCTCGAACAGCAGGACGATATGCAAGCGGCCGCACGGCACTACCGCATTTATCTGCAACTCGCTGCCGCGCATCCTGCCGAGCATCGCGATGATGCACACGAACTGCTCACCGTGCTAATTAAGGTTGCCGACAGCGATGCTGCCGCGAATCGTGCTGACGAGGCCGGCAAAGGCTTTGCCGAGGCGGCGCGCTTTGCGGCAAAGGCAAAAGAGAATGGACTCGAAAGCCTGGCGCTCGTGCGCCTCGCTGATTCAAAAGAGAAATCCGGGGATGCCGCGGAAGCTGCACGCGACTATCAACGCGCGCTTATTCTCGACGCGAATTCCACGGACAAGGAAGGTGTCGCCGCCGATTGGCTCAACTACGCGCAGTTGCTTCGCCATCATGGACAGAGCGAGCGCCTGGTATTTGCTTGTTTGCTGCATGCGGAAGAGTTGCTTAGCGGTAATTCGAGTGATGAACGCGCGGCCGTCGTTCAGGAGCGTTCTGAAAGTGCAACACGCCTGGGACGCGTGGAAGCCGCGAAAGTTCTGTCTGCGAAGTCCGCGGTGGCGCAGGAAGCGCTTTCGTTGAGCGCTGCGCAGCTTTCGGCGCAACCCTGACGTTGCGGTCGCCCTCGCCCCACTAACTACCGCTTGCCCACGCTATCCGCTAGAATGCTGCACGCTACATTACCCTTGGAGGCCGCTTAGAAATGGCGCTGATGCGTTCCCTGTTGTTGGCAGCGGCGCAAAATGCTTGGCTGCGTGACCGCGCCTCGCACTACCGCTTTGTGCGGCGCACGGTGTCACGCTTCATGCCCGGAGAAACGCTTGCGGAAGCGTTGCAGGCGGCAGCCAATTTACGTGCCAAAAAAATTGGCTCGGTATTTACGCATCTCGGCGAAAACATCGCCGACAGCGCGGAAGCCGCGCAAGTAACTGACCACTATCTGAATGCACTGACGCAGATTCGCAATTCCGGGCTTGCCGGGGAAATCTCCGTCAAATTGACGCAACTTGGTTTGGACCTTTCGGGAGAGCTTTGTTATGAGAATGTCTTGCGCATCATCGACCGCGAAAGACGCGATGCCATCGTGTGGATCGACATGGAAGCCAGCAACTATGTGGATCGTACGTTGCAGATTTATCGCCGCGTCTTGCAGGTTCATCCTAACGTAGGAATTTGTTTGCAAGCCTATCTGCGCCGCACCAGGGAAGATCTCGCCACACTGCTGCCATTGCGTCCTGCGATCCGCCTCGTGAAAGGCGCGTACAATGAGCCGGCGGAAATTGCGTTCGCCGAAAAGCGGGATGTCGATGAAAATTATTTCAAGCTGGGCGCGGAGATGCTCGCCGCGCAGAAGCAAGGGCGCTGCCCGCGCGCGGCGTTTGGCACGCATGATGTCGCACTGATCCGACGGCTGGCGGAATTTGCCGCCAGCCAGCAACTCCCGAAAGAACAATTCGAGATTCAGATGCTGTTTGGCATTCAGCGCGCCGAGCAAGAGCGCCTCGCGCAACAAGATTATCGCTCCGTTGTGCTGGTGGCTTACGGAACGCATTGGTATGCCTGGTTTGTCCGGCGGCTTGCCGAGCGCCCCGCAAATCTGTGGTTCATGTTGCGCAATTTATTCGCCGCTTAATTTAGTCCCTTCTGCTTATTTCCTGCATCGAACCTGTGCCGCAAGGGTGCGCAAGCCCGCAAGCGCGGCGCAAATTCTGTGTGAAGTCGCGAACGGAGGGCATCGTGGCGAATGTCGCGGATAAATTAGTCGAGATGCTAGTGCAGGCGGGCGTAAAGCGGGTTTATGGCGTGGTGGGCGACTCCTTGAATAGCATCGTGGATGCGGTTCGCCGCACCAAAGGAATTGAATGGATTGCCGTGCGCCACGAAGAGGTTGCGGCCTTCGCCGCCGGCGCGGAAGCGCAACTGAGCGGAAATCTGGCAGTGTGCGCGGGAAGTTGTGGCCCCGGGAATTTGCACCTGATCAACGGACTCTTTGATTGCCATCGCAGTTATGCGCCGGTACTGGCTATCGCCGCGCATATTCCCAGCAGCCAGATCGGCACGTCTTATTTTCAAGAGACGCATCCCGAGCGGATTTTCACGGATTGCAGTTATTTCTGCGAAACGATTAGCTCCGCAACGCAAATGCCGCGCACCGCGCAGGCCGCGATTCAGACCGCGCTGAACCGCCGCGGCGTTTCGGTGCTGGTAATTCCGGGAGACGTGGCGCTGCAAAAAGTTTCAGAGGATTTTCCGCCGCATGATTTGCGCGCTGTGCGTTCCCTGGTGCGTCCGCCGGAAAGTGATTTGGATGATCTGGCCAAGCTTTTGAATTCCAACGCAAAAATCACGCTGCTCTGTGGCGCGGGTTGCGAGGGTGCGCGCGATGAAGTCCTGGATCTTGCGGAAGCTCTGCAATCGCCCATCGTGCATGCTTTGCGCGGCAAGCAGTTTGTGGAATGGAAAAACCCATTCGACGTGGGCATGACCGGGCTAATTGGCTTTGCTTCCGGATATCGCGCCATGGAAAACGCCGATGTTTTGCTGATGTTGGGCACGGATTTCCCGTATGTGGATTTCTATCCGAAGAAAGCAAAAATCGCTCAACTGGATGTGCGCGGAGAAAATCTGGGACGGCGCGCACGTCTCGATCTGGGGCTGGTCGGGCACGTGCGGGAAACGCTGCGCGCCTTGCAGGCAAAAATAGAAAAGAAGAAAAAGTCCGGACATTTGGAGGATGCGCTCAAACACTACGCGGGAGTACGGGAGAAACTGGACAAGCACGTAAAAAGTTTGAGCAGCGAAAATGGCATTCATCCGCAACACTTGGCGGCGATGGCCAGCGAACTGGCGGACGATGACGCGCTGTTTACCGCGGATACCGGAATGTCCACCGTGTGGGCGGCGCGCTACCTGCGCATGAAAAAGGGCCGCTCGCTGATCGGCTCTTTCTCGCATGGCTCGATGGCCAACGCTTTGCCGCAAGCCATCGGCGCGCAACTCACTTTTCCCAAACGGCAGATTATTTCGTTCTCTGGCGATGGCGGCTTGGGTATGTTGATGGGCGATCTGTTGACGCTGGTACAGTACGAGCTCCCTGTAAAAATCATCGTTTTCAATAACAGCACGCTGGGTATGGTGAAACTGGAAATGCAGGCGGGCGGCATTCCGGATTTCGGTGTGGATTTCAAACATTTCAATTTTGCGAAAATTGCGGAAGGCGTGGGTATGCCATCTTTCCGCGTGGAGCGCGCACCAGAAGTGCGCGATGCCTTGAAATCAGCGCTGAAACAGAAAGGGCCGGTATTGGTGGATGTCGTCACCAACCCCTACGAGTTGAGTATGCCGCCAAAAATCAGCGGCGAACAAGCGCGCGGCTTCAGCCTGTTCCTGATGAAGGAACTTATGTTGGGCAACGTGAAAGAAGTTTTCGAGGAACTGAAAACCAATATCAAATAGCGAATCACTGCGCGCGGATTCCTGTCAGCAAAAATAGCTGAAATTTGTTTATTGAAGTTATTTGGAGAATCGCGAAGCGGAAATAGAAATCTTCTTTGATGTGCGTTCGGACTCACCCTTTACAAAGCGTTCCGGAGACATGGTTTACAACTCCTGTCTGGATTAATCCAGACAGGAGTTGCCGATGCCATGGAAGGAACGGTCCATCGTGGAAGAACGCATGCGGTTTGTATTGAGGCTCAAGGACGGG
>Ga0182024_10004361_pt1 | contig 32657 bp, 33 predicted proteins | sample P32metaG_FD_120480 | JGI IMG/M metagenome (GOLD analysis project Ga0182024, IMG submission 120480) | Permafrost microbial communities from Stordalen Mire, Sweden - P3-2 metaG (Illumina Assembly) | ecosystem: Environmental > Terrestrial > Soil > Wetlands > Permafrost | place: Sweden: Stordalen...
CGTCCAGGGCAGGCTCAGCGCAACGTTTGTTACATAATTTTGACGCGATTCTCGCCGATGATCGTGAAGACATCGAGGAGATGGGTGAGGCCGAGAAGATTGCGAATCTGCTGGCTCAGGTGAGTGAGCTCGAGGCTGGATCCGGCGGATTTGGCAGCAACGTAGAGGCGAACGAGGGCGCCGAGGCCGGTGCTGTCGGTGTGCCGGAGATCGGAGAGATCGAGGATGATGCGTTTGTTGTTCGGAATGAGAGGGCGAACGCCGTTGAGGAGGACATCGGTGACGCCCGCGACCAGCTTTCCGTGGCAGCGCACAACGACGCTGTCGGCAAAGGGTTCGACCTCGATGGAAAGGACGGGCGACGCCGCGGTGTCGGGCATGGGAGTTTCCTTCTTGCTGACCCTGGCGGCTGGCGGAGTGGGGCGATTATCGCATAAGGACTGGCTGACCAGCTTAAGAACAAACACAGGGTCCTTCGCTTCGCTCAGGATGACACCTTAAAACACAACCACAGAAGGATTTCAGTTGCGGACGTCGGCCATGGCGGCGGCGACTTCGTCTTGCTGATCGGCGGTGAGGGGCAGGAGCGGAATGCGGGGAACGCCGCCGTAGTAGCCGTTGAGGTCGCAGGCGTACTTGAATCCTGGAACGCCGTACTTGCCGCCCACGATCTTCGAAGCTTCGACGACGCGCTGCTGCTTTTCGCGGGCGACGACGGGATCGTTTTCTTTCCAGGCGGTGTAGATCTCCTGGCAGGCCTGGGGCGCGGGGGCGGCGAAGGCGAGGACGGCTCCGTTGACGCCGGCTTCGAGCGCGGGCAGCAGCGATTCAGAGGCGCCGGAGAGCACCTGGAAGCCGATTTCCTTCTTGCGAGTAATTTTGGCGAGGGGGGGCGCGACGGTCGGAGCGATGCTGCCGGTGAGTACGTCGGCGGAGACGAAGTCCGGGAGAAGGGCGTTGACTTCGGTCTCGGCCATCATCATGCGGCTGGTGAAGGCAGCAAAGTGAGGCGTGACGAGCACAGTGCGCTTCGGAGCGGAACGCGTGGCGGCCACCAGCGCCGCAAGGCGCTCCAGCGAGCCGGAGGAATCTTTGATGGCGATGATGTTGGGGTGCTGGGCCAGCTCGGCGACGACTTCGATGGGCAGCTCGCAGTGCGTGAATTTGGGAATGCTGTAGAGGACGACGGGCAGCGAGGAGCGGTCGGCGAGGGCGCGGTAGTAGGTGAGCAGGCCGGCGGCGCCGTTCGCCAATCCATAGTAGGGCGTGTAGTAGTGCGGGGTGCGGACGAGGACGGCGTCGTACTGGTGCGTGGCGGCGTAGTCGGCGAGGCGGAGGGTTTCGGAGAGGCTTTCGCGACCGATGCCGGCGAGCAGGACTTTGTCCGGAGCGGCGGAGTTGGCGGCGTGGCGCAGCACGTCACGGGATTCGTCATCGCCGAGCATGACGGCTTCGCCGGTGGAGCCGAGGACGACGATGCCCGCGCAGGGCGTGCGGGAATAGTGCTCGACGTTGTTTTCGAGCTTGCGCAGGTAGAGGCGCCCGTCGGGGTAGAACGGAGTGGTGATCGCCGGAAAGATGCCGTCCAGTAACATGAATTCATTTTAATGAGTAACCGGTACGCGGGTAACCGGAAAGATGCGGAAAAGCTGCTACAACTCCAACGAAGGCGCTGTAGTCTGAGGACAGAAGCGATTGGGAGTTTCCCGTATGAACTCGCGGCCGGTCGAGGCGCTGGGCCCTCATGAAACTCGAGTGCTGTATCAGGCGGTGGGATTCTTCTTCCACCTGGTGCTGAGCCTCGCGGTGTGGGGACTGGCCCTGCTGGCGATCACGCTGTTTCACCCCGAGTTTGTGCCGCCGCTGGTGACGCTGGTGGTTTCGCTGGTGGTGCCGCTGGTGGCAGGGTTTGTGATTGTGAAGATTCACCCCAGCGAGAGCGCGACGCTGCCGTGGATGATGGGGCTGATCTGGTGGATGCTGTGCGGGCTGCACGTTCTGGATATGCCGACCGGGCCGATGGCGTGCTACCACTGCGGGGCCACGGACAAGCTGTGGCTGACGTTTCTGAGCCTGAACGCGGACAGCGGGCTGCTGGACGGGCAGGGGCGGTTCATCGCGACCTGGCCTGCGGTGGCGACGATCGGCTATTCGCTGGGAGCGAAGCTGGGGCTGCGCAACGCGGATATTCCTTTCGAAAACAATTAGGCTGGGCGGGCAGGTACGATCGCGCACGATAATCTGTGTGTTCCCTATTGCTCAGAAACGTTTTCTCCGGTGACTAGTATGGGAATCGATCCAAGACTGTTTGCTCGGAAAGAATAGAAGACGCGGAGATTGAGATGACTGCCACCGCAGAAATCACAGAAGCGCCGGAGAATACGAAGCCAGATCAGGCGCCCGGGAACGACATTGTCCAGGTGTTCACGGCCGCGTTTACGTCCGACGACATCGAGAGCTTCATGAAGCTCATCGATCCCGACGCCGAGTGGGCGATCATGGCGACCGGCGAAACGTTCCGCGGGCTCGGCGAGATCAGGCAACTGGCGATGCGATCGGTGGCCGCGCGGGACCACACGGCGGGGTTGGGCATCAAGCCCACGAATGTCTTTGCCAATGCCGAGGGGACGAAGCTCTGCTGGGAGTATGTGCATACGGGAGTGGTCACCGACAAGTGGCCGTCGTCGTCGGGTCACAAACCAGCTCCGGGCGCAAAGTTCGAATTACCCATCATGCTGATGTGCGAAATCCGCCAGGGCAAGTTTGTCAAGGTGAGAGAATACTTCGATTTGCTGACCCTTCTCGAGCCCGGCACTTCGCATCGGCTCTATTCTTAGGGCTGGCGACGGTTGTAGCCTGAACGCGGACAGCGGGCTGCTGGACGGGCAGGGGCGGTTCATCGCGACCTGGCCCGCGGTGGCGACGATCGGCTATTCGCTGGGAGCGAAGCTGGGGCTGCGCAACGCGGATATTCCTTTCGAAAACAACTGAGCATTCAGGCAGCGACGTTCGCGGCTGGCTCGCAGGCTGATTCTCGCCGGGGCGCCAGGCGGCCGATCCCGTCCTTCGTCCAGCGCGCCGGCTCGGGGGCCCCGATTCGCGTGGGCACGAATTCCTAACGCCGGACCGGAATCGCTCTGTGTTCCTTATTGCACAGAAACATTTTCTCCCGTGACTAGTATGGGTGGCTGGATGTCTCACATCGGAACTGCCGATGCCCGGAAGGGGTTGGACGCGGTCTTCCATCGGGAGCAGGAGCGCCCGGAGCGGTTCCCACACGATAGAAACCCCTACGAACCGCCACTTCAGCAGGAAGGAACAGGTTGCAATGAATCTCGTGACGGAGGTACTTAACGCGCGTGCAGCGGTGCGCCCAGGCGAAGTGCGGTTATCGGTGCGGATCGCCAGCATGGCGATCGCGGCCGCCTTTCTGATGGTTGCAATGGTGGCCGGCTATCGATATATCGGCTGGCCTCCGGTGATCATCGTCGGAGGTTCGGGCACCGCCGCATTCGTTTTGTGGAGCCTGACCTATCTGCGGAGGCCCTTGATGCCAGAGGTCGTCCTGCCGGCGTTCCTGCTGACCGTTGCCGGACTCCAGGTGCACCTGATTGAGGAATATCTGACGGGTTTTGCGCCGGCCATGAGCCGCCTCTTCAACATCAGCTGGAGCGTGAACTCTTACCTCATGATCTTTGTCTTCATCGGACCCGTGCTCTACACCCTCACGGCGCTCGGCCTCTTCCGGCGCGTTCCGCTCGCTGGGTTTCTCATGTGCTTCATCCTCATCGGTCCGGGCGTCGCGGAGTTTACCCACTTCATTTTCCCAGTGCTTCGGCCGGACGTGCAGCCCACAGTCACGGCGGCGATTCAGGCGGTCGTCGGGCGCGGTCAGCTGATGCACAACCTCCCCAACTTCTGGGTACACGTTACCGGGCGTTACTATTTTCCGGGGATGTACACGGCAATTCTTCCCATGATCCCCGGCATCTACGGCATCCGCAAGTTGCTCATCGCAGCAAGACAGAGCAAGAAGCCAAGGAAACCCATTCAGTTAGGACAAGCCATACGAAGGGTCGCTTAGAACGCAACCGGCCGTACAGGCTGCCAGCCGCCTCCTTTTTTTTCGGAATGAACGCTGAAGGATTCATTGTCGAGCAACGGACTGATTGGGATACGGCCGATTGGGCGCAACCGGTAATCATCCGATCGGTCCGGACCGCGATCCAATAAAGCGGCGAGCGCAGGAGCCTGCCGGCGGCGATTCCCTTCCCGGCGCGCAGCCTTCGATCAGCGACAGGGCGCGGAGATGAAAATATTAAGAGTCGACGCCGCGCTTCGCCCAAGCCATCGTCGATGTCGACGGTTTTGGATCTTCGCATCCTGCGGACTGACCGCCGGGGTCCGCAAGATGCCGTCGCAAAATCCGGAATCTCCGCGGGGACTACGAGAATCTCTCCTGATGCAAGCGAAGACAGCAGGAGCTCACTATGGCGGGTGCAAAGACAGTCATCGTAACCGGCGCTTCACAGGGCATCGGGGCGGCCATTGTCCAGGCATTTCTGGGGCGCGGCTATAACGTGGTGGCCACCGCGCGCAGCATGGCGAAGGCGGGGCTGGCGGCGTCTCCCAACCTTGCGCTGGTCGATGGAGACATCGGTGACCCGGAGACGGCTCAGAAAGTGGCGAAGGCAGCGATCGACCGGTTCGGCTCGATCGACCATCTGGTGAACAATGCGGGCATCTATCATTCGAAGCCGTTCACGGAGTACACCGCCGAGGAGCTGCGCGCGTTCATTTCCACCAACCTTGAAGGGTTCGTTTTCCTTACGCAGCTTGCCGTGCGGCAGATGCTGGCGCAGGGCAGGGGCGGCAGCGTGACCAGCATGAGCGCATCGCTGGCCGATAACCCCGTCGTGGGGATTCCGGCGTCGGTTCCGATGATGACCAAGGGCGGCATCAATGCGATCACCCTGAGCCTCGCGAATGAATACGCGAAAGAGAAAATTCGCTTCAACGCCGTCGCTGCGGGCGTTGTGGACACGGCTCTGCACAAGGGCAACCTGGAGGCACGCTCGCCAATGGGCACGTTTACCGAGCCGAAGGACATCGCCGACGCTGTTGTTTATCTGACGGAAGCCGGTCACGTGACCGGGGAGGTGCTGCACGTGGACGACGGTGCGCATGTGGGCAAGTGGTGAGCGTGCAGGGTTCGCAGGCGAGTAGCGCGGAGCGGCGGCTGCAGGAGCTGGGCATCGAGCTTCCTGCGGCGCCGACGCCGTTCGGCAGCTACGTGGAGACGGTGCAGACGGGCCATCTGCTCTTCTTCAGCGGGATGCTTCCGGTGGTCGATCACAAGCCGAAATATGTCGGCCGGCTGGGGAAAGAGCTGGATGCGGAGGCGGGACGCGATGCGGTACGCACGGCAGCTTTGAGCGTGCTGGCCGCGGCGAGGAAGCATCTGGGATCGCTCGATCGCGTGACGCGAGTGGTGCGGCTGGGGGTGTTCATGGCGACGTCGGGGGATTTTTTCGATCAGCCGCGGGTCGCGGATGGGGCGTCGGATCTGATTCGCGATGTGTTTGGCGCGGGCAAGATAGCGGTGCGGTCGGTGATTGGCGTGGCCAGCCTGCCGCTGGGGATGCCGGTGGAGCTTGAGGTTATTTTCGAGGTCGCGGAGTAAAGCAAGCACGCTTCGGTGGCCTTCAACATTCACCAACAACGCAGGAGGAGTGATGGCAACGCTGGCAATCGCAACAGCAACGATGAAAGTCGCGCAGATCTCGAAGCCGGGAGCGGGTTTCGAGGTGGTGGAGCGCAACGTTCCCACGCCGGGTGCGGGACAGGTGCGGATTAAAGTGCAGGCCTGCGGAGTTTGTCACAGCGATGTGCTCACGGTGGAAGGCGCGTGGCCGGGGATCCAGTATCCGCGGGTGCCGGGGCATGAGGTGGCGGGCGTCATCGACGCGGTGGGCGCGGATGTTTCCGTGTGGAAGAAGGGGCAGCGCGTAGGGGTGGGCTGGCACGGCGGCCAGGACAACACCTGCCCCGAATGCCGGCGGGGAGATTTTCGCAATTGCCGGAACTTGAAAATTGCAGGCATCAGCTACGACGGCGGATACCAGGAATACATGGTGGCTCCCGTCGAGGCGCTGGCGGCGATACCCGATGGTTTGAAGGACGCAGAAGCAGCGCCGCTGCTGTGCGCCGGCATTACGACCTACAATGCGCTGCGGCACAGCGGCGCTTTTCCGGGCGACCTGGTTGCAGTCCAGGGGATCGGCGGCCTGGGTCACCTGGGCGTGCAATTCGCAAACAAGTTTGGGTATAAGGTGGCGGCGATCGGGCGCGGTCAGGAGGATGCGGCACTGGCGAAGAAACTCGGAGCGAGCGTGTACATCGACAGCAAGGCGACGAACGCAGCCGAGGAGTTGCAAAAGCTGGGCGGCGCGAAGGTGATTCTGGCGACGGCCCCCAGCTCGAAAGCGATGTCGGAACTGATCAACGGGCTGGGGCCGAACGGCAAGCTCATGGTGGTGGGCGCGACCTTCGATCCCATCGAGGTGACGCCGGTTCAGCTTATTAACGGAAGTAAGTCGATCCAGGGCTGGTCATCGGGAACGCCGACCGACTCCGAAGACACCTTGCGCTTTGCCGAGCTCAGCGGCGTGCGTCCCATGATTGAAACCTATCCGCTGGAAAAGGCGGCTGAGGCGTACGCGCGCATGATGAGCGGCAAAGCGGAGTTCCGGGTGGTTCTGACGATGTGAAGCGACACAGCGGGCACGGGTCCGCGGCTCGCACCAGGAGGAGGTTAACGATGCGTCTTCTTCGATCGCGCCGCTGGAACCGGCGCCTGCAGGTTTTCTGGATGGCATGGGCCATGTCTGCAATGGCTCAAACTGGAAAGGATCATTCCATGGAGCAGCCGGTGTTTTATCGGACGGTGAAGGTGGATGGGCTGTCGATTTTCTACCGGGAAGCGGGGCCGAAGGATGCGCCGACGATTCTGTTCCTGCACGGGCTGCCGTCGTCGTCGCGGATGTTTCAGCCGCTGTTGACGCGGCTGAGCGGCGAATATCACCTGGTGGCGCCGGATTATCCTGGCTTCGGGCACAGCGACTGGCCCGATCCGAAGGAATTCGCGTACACGTTCGATCACATTGCGGCGGTGATGCAGGATTTTACCGACACGCTGGGGCTCACGCGCTACACGCTGTACATGCAGGATTACGGCGGGCCGGTTGGTTTTCGCATGGTGCTGGCGCATCCGGAGCCGGTACAGGCGCTGATTGTGCAGGATGCTGTGGCCCACAACGAAGGGCTGGGCGTGAACTGGACGACGCGACGGGCGTTCTGGGCGGACCGCGCAGCCAATGACGAGGCGCTGCGGAGGAATCTGCTGTCGATGGCGGCGACGAAGACGCGGCACGTCGGGGACGATCCGCATACCGAGTTGTACGATCCGGATCTCTGGACCGATGAGTATGCGTTTTTGAACTCACCGGGCCAGGCGCAGATTCAGAGCGATCTGTTCTACGACTACCGCACGAATGTCGAGGCCTATCCAAGGTGGCAGGCATGGATGCAGAAGACGCAGCCCAGGCTGCTGGTGCTCTGGGGCAAGCACGATTTGTCGTTCGATCCGGGAGAGCCGGAGCGCTATCGCAAGGACGTGCCGACCGCGGAGGTGTACGTGCTCGACGCAGGACACTTCGCGCTGGATACGAAGGCCGATGCGATTGCGGCGCTGGTGCGCGGGTTCATGCAGAAGCAGAAGTAAGCGGGGCTCGCGCGTAACGGCGGGGCGAAAGTGCGTGGCTTTTCAAGTGGTTCGGCCGGCACGCACGGGCGCCGCCGGCCGAAAGCCCTACCGGGAGTGGGCAGCTTGCAGCGCCGGAACTGATGCCGGCTCGCGCCTGGACGACAACGAAGAGCGCGATCTCTGGCCACCACCGTCGTCGAGCTGGAACTGGTGGATCATCCCATCCAGATCGGAAGCCAGCCTGGAGATCTCCTGGAGGGCCTGGACCGCTTCTTCGCTGCCCTGCGCGTTCTGCGTGGCCAGTTGCGAGATGCGGCTGGCGGATTCGGAAATCTCGCCGGAAGCGGCGGTCTGCTCGGTGGCGGCAGAGGCGATGAGCTGAATCTGGTGCTCGACCTGTTGGGAAGATTCGATGATGGCCTCGAGGCTCTTGCGGGCGTTGGCGGTCTCTGACAGGCCGGACTCGACCGCGCTACGGCTTTGGTTCATGACCTGGAGAGTCTCGCGGGTTTCTTCCTGAATGCTGCGGATGGTTGCGGCAATTTCCTCGGTAGCGCCTTTGGTGCGCTCGGCCAGGCGCCGGACTTCGCCGGCGACGACGGCAAATCCGCGGCCGTGCTCGCCGGCGCGGGCGGCTTCAATGGCGGCGTTGAGGGCCAGCAGGTTGGTCTGCTCGCTGATCTCCTGAATCACGTTGACGACGTTGCCGATCTCCTCGGAGCGGTGCGAGAGAGAGGCCATCCTTTCCGAGACGGAGCTGGTGGCGGCGGCAATCTTTTCCATGGTGTGGGCCGCTGCCTGCATCACGTCGCCGCCGCGGGTCGCGGTTTCAGCGGAAGTCCGGCTGGCGCTGGCCGCGCTCTCGGCGTTGCTGCTGATCTCGCCTATAGTGGCAGTCATTTCCTGGGCGGCGGTGGCAATCTGCTGGGTCATGCTGGACTGGTTGTTGGCGTTGGTGGAGCTCTCGGCGGCGCGAGCGCTGATTTGGGTGCTGGCGGCGGAGAGGGTGTCGGCTCCCTGCGCGACCGACTGCAGGGCCTCCCGCATGTTGGCGACGCTCCTGTTGAGAGCCTCCGCCAGCCGCCCGATTTCGTCGGTGGCGGTCGCCGTCCCGTAGACGGTCAAATCTTTTGCGGCCAGGCGTTCAGCCATCTCCATGGCGTGGCCGATGCGCGGCGTGATGAGGCGGTTGAGCTGGGTGCCGATCACGATACAGGCGGCAACGATGGTGAGGGTCATGAAGAGATTGACCCAGATCGCACGCTGGCTGGCGCCGGTGGCGGCTTCGGCATTTTCGGTTCCGATGTTCGCGTGGATCAGAAATCCATCGTGGGCTGCCCCGAGCGCTGTTTCCAGCGACGCCTTGACTTCGTCTCCGGAGAGCAGGGCGAGCGCATCGTTCGCTTTCCGGGCCGCCAGCAGAGCGATGCCGCGATCGCTCACGTCCTGGTACTTCTTAATCGCCCCCACGAATGCCTGATAATGATCGCGCTCCTCGGGAATCACGAGCGGATCCATCGCACGCAGTCCGTCCTGGTACTCGGCAATGGCCTTCTGGCGCAGGGCGGCGTGATCCGCTGTGCACGCCGGCGTCTGGCACAGCAGCAGTTCGAGATCCTCGCGCCGCTCAACGTTGACCCCCTCGCGGATATTGGCAATGTTGATCAGGGACGGCAGATGGTTCCCGCTCACCTCTTCGGTCTTCGCGGCCATGCTGCGGAAGGTGAGAAGGGTGTACGCTCCCAGACCGGCGCAAAGCAGGGAGATGATGCCGAAGGCGTAGGTGAATTTGCGGGCGATGGGGAGGTTGCGGACCAGCGACATGAAGGTGGCACCTTTCGTTGTGAGGCGAGTTCGCCTCCTGCAGCCCGCGTCGCGCCGGAGCGTTCGCCTGGTGGAGCGATTGCGGACAGAATCGTTATCGGCTGTCCCGGACAAATCTTGATGTGGAGTTTTCCATCCGGGGTGATTGCCCTGCGAGCCACGACGGCCCATCCGCGCGGCTCGCAAAGCGGAAAGACTGGTGTGGGTGAGGGTCAGGCGTTGGGGTCGATTTTCTTCTGGATCCAGCCGATGGCGCGCGGCTCCCAGTCCGGCTTCACGGCCGCATTGATGTAGCGTTCGAAGGCGAAGATCCCCGACTCATGGGCGATGCGTTCGAACTGCATGGTCACGGTGGCGGACTGCAGAATCACGCAGCTGCGCTCCATGCCCGCCTGTTTGAACAGCCCCTGGCCCTCAACCATAACTTTCTGCGCGTCGGGCTTGATGCCGCCCGGCTTCAGAGTGCGCATGTCGATCAGGACGCCAAAGCTTTTGGGAGCGCCCACCATCGCGGCCCTTGCTTCTTCCCGCCAGCGCGTCATCTCGGCGACATCGATGCAATCGCCGAAGGTCAACTGATAACCGAAGTCCTTCTTCGCAATTCTGTACATAGTTCCTCTCCGCCCTCCCGCTATCGCAGGAACGTGGCCACAGAGGATATCGGCAGGGTGGAACCGCGGATGAGACGAGGTCGGAAGGAAGCTGCGGGTGCCCCGGTGTGAAACATCGCGCGGGGACAAATGCGGTGGACGGAGCCGGGCGGGGCCGAGAGAACAAAAAGAGGGCTCGCAGCTTACGCTGCGAGCCCGGTGAGGTAGATGCACCCTGGGGCGATCAGGCCAGATGGCACCGCACCCCTGGGTCTTTGAATCGGAAGAGGTCAGGCCGAACGGCGCTGACGCTGCCGATCCTTGAAATCAGCGATCTTGTCGCTGGCGCTGTTTTTAACGTCCTCGACCTTGGTTGTGACATTGTCGCGCATTTTGTCGGCCTTGTGTTGCTTTTCCTCCTGGCGGGTTTTGCCAGCCTCGTGGGCGGCATCTTTGACGTTGCCCCAGGTCTCCTGGGCAGCCCCCTTCACCCGATCGACAACGCCGCTGTTCGCAAGTCGATCATTCCCGGTCATTTCCCCGGCTCCCTGCTTCACTTTTCCGACGACCTGGCTGGTTTTTCCCTTTACCTGGTCCGAATTCATAATGGGTCCCTCCGTGTGGTCCCTGGTTGGTCGATGACTTCATAGTTGGCTACGGGCGCAGCTTCCGGGTTCTAAAGTGCCGCCCTGCGACCGGTGATGAGCTGGATGACGAGCACGACGAGCGCCAGCACCAGCAGAACGTGGATGTACCAGGCAACGACGTGAAATCCGATCAGCCCGACGAGCCAGGCGATGAGCAGGATCACGAATAGTGTCCAAAGCATGCGACGTTTCCTTTCTTCCGACTTTTGAGTTTTTTCTTCGACCCGTGCTTTCCACCAACGCTATGGATAGAGGACGGATGGGCGTTCGGGGTTGCCGTTGCGGTACAAATGAAGCGGAGGTGGACTCGAGGTTGCGCATCGCGATCCAGGGCGAGCCGGGATCTTTCAGCCACGAAGCGGCGCTGAAGGCGCGTCCGGAGGCAACCATTTTGTCGTGCACGCTTTCGGGGGAGGTGTTCGCCGCAGTCGATGAAGGCGCGGCGGACGCGGCGGTGATCCCGATCGAGAACTCGCTCGCCGGGTCGGTGCTGGAGCATTACGATCTGTTGCTGGCGCACGATGTCGCGGTGGAGAGCGAATGGCTGCTGCGGATCCGGCATAACCTGATCGGCGTACCGGGGGCGACGATAGGGAAGATTCGCCAGGCATACTCGCACCCGGTGGCGCTGGCGCAGTGCCGGCGGTTTTTCGTCGAGCACCCGGAGATCGAGGCGGCGCCGTTCTACGATACAGCGGGCAGCGTGAAGCAACTGATGGAACTCCGCGAGCCGGGCGTGGCGGCCATCGCCAGCACCGGAGCCGCAGCCTGGTATGGTGCGGAGATTCTGCTCCCCGGGATTGAGGACAACGAGGAGAACTACACGCGCTTTTTTCTGATCCGCAGGCGGGAGCGGCTGGAGGCGGAGGCGCGTCCGGACAAAGTGAGCCTGGCATTCAAGGTGGAGAATCGGCCGGGCAGCCTGGTGGAGGCGCTGCAGGTTTTTGCCGGGATGGGGACAAATATTACCAGGCTGGAGTCGCGGCCGGTGCCGGGGCGACCGTGGGAATACGTCTTTTATGCGGACTACCAGCTGGGGGAGCCACGGACGGCGGATCTGGCCCTGGAAATGCTCGCGCAACACTGCTCGATGGTGCGCGAGCTCGGGCGCTATCGGGCGGCGGCACGGGTCTAAAGAATACTGCAGGGCTGGCCGAAGGGGGCATCTCACCCCTGAGCAGGGCTTTGCCGATAGAAGGTTGGGAGAGACCGCTGCGGCGGCGAGAGCGATCCAGGCTTAAATGGTTGATGAAAAGGGTGTTGACGGGGGCCAGCGACTGGATTTGTCGGCGGTTGGGCCGTGGAAGTCGTAGAGGGGATGCTACTTTTTGAAACTTGCTGAATCCAATGAGTAATTATTTGATATAAGGACACTCATGGCTAGCGACTTTATCAGTGTGATCCAGCCGGGCGACCCCAGGCAGCGAGACGGGGGACCGGACCGCGTTCTGCCGGTTTTGCCCGTGCGGGATACGGTTTTGTTTCCTCATGCCGTGCTGCCCCTGACGGTGGGGCGGGAAAGTTCAATTCAACTCATCAACTCCCTGGGTGAGGAGAAGAGCATTGTGGTGGTGGCGCAGCGCGACGCGCGCGTGGATACGCCCCAGCCCCAGGATCTGCATGCCTTCGGAACGCTGGCGACGGTGCACAAGGTCGTCAAGATGCCGAACCAGAGCCTGTTCGTTTTCACCGAGGGCACGGAGCGGGTGCGGCTGGGCGAATTTTCGCGCATCGAGCCATTCATGATGGCATCGGTGGACACGGTGCCGGAAGTGTTGGCCCCGAAGAATCCTTCTCTGGAAGCGCTGCAGCGCAATGTGGTGACGCAGTTCCAGCAGATTGTGACTGCCTCGCCGACGCTGTCGGACGAGCTGCAGACGATCGCGATGAATATCGATGAGCCGGGGAGGCTGGTGGACTTTATCGCGTCTTCCCTGCCCTTCCTCGCGACCGGCGACAAGCAGGAGCTGCTGGAGACGCCGGATGTGGCGCTGCGCCTCGAGCGGATCAACAAGCATCTGGCGAAAGAAATTGAAGTGCAGCAGCTGCGCAACAAGATCCAGACCGAAGTGCAGGATCAGGTGCAGCAATCGCAGCGCGACTACTATCTGCGCGAGCAGCTGAAGGCGATCCAGAAGGAACTCGGGGAAATGGACGAGGGCCAGAAGGACATCGAAGAGCTGAAGCAGAAGATTGAAGCGGTAGGGATGCCGGAGGAGACGAAGAAAGAAGCGCTGAAGGAGCTGAACCGGCTCTCGCGCATGTCGCCGATGGCCGCCGATTACTCGCTGACGCGCAACTACATCGAGTGGCTGGCGGTGCTGCCGTGGTCGAAGTCGTCGGGGACAGCGGTGGATATTTCGAAGGCGCGGGAGATTCTCGACGAGGATCACTACGACCTGAAAAAGGTGAAGGACCGCATCCTCGACTACCTCTCGGTGCGCCGGCTGAAGGCGGACATGAAAGGTCCGATCCTGTGCTTCGTCGGGCCTCCGGGCGTGGGTAAAACGTCGCTGGGGCGGAGCGTGGCGCGGGCTCTGAGCAGGGAGTTCCGCAGGATTTCGCTGGGCGGAATGCACGATGAGGCGGAGCTGCGCGGGCATCGGCGCACGTACATCGGCGCGCTGCCGGGGCAGATTATTCAGAACCTGCGCCGTGCGGGAGCGAACGATCCGGTGTTCATGCTGGACGAGGTGGACAAGCTGGGGCGGGATTTCCGCGGCGATCCGGCCTCGGCGCTGCTGGAGATTCTCGACCCGGAGCAGAACAATACGTTCCGCGACAACTACCTCGATCAGCCGTTTGACCTCTCCAAAGTTCTGTTCATCTGCACGGCCAACGTGCTGGACACGGTACCCGAACCGCTGCGCGATCGCATGGAGATCATCGAGCTGCAGGGATACGCGGAGGAAGAAAAGAAGCACATCGCGTTCCGGTATCTGATTCCGCGCCAGATTAAGGAAAACGGGATTCAGCCGGACAACATCGAGTTTCCCGAGGAATCCATTGGTTATATAGTCCGGCACTACACGCGTGAGGCCGGCGTGCGCAAGCTGGAACAGCAGATTGGAACGCTGTGCCGAAAGCAGGCGCGGCGCATCGCCGAAGGCAACACGGAGAAGCTGGTGGTAACGCGCGAGGTGATTCAGGAATTCCTGGGCGGGATCAAAGTCCGCGTGGATACCGAGATTGCCGAGCGGACCAAGCGCGCGGGCGTTGCCGTGGGACTGGCATGGACGCCGGCGGGCGGCGACATCCTGTTCATCGAAGCCAACCGAATGAAGGGCAAGGGCGGCTTCACGATGACCGGGCAGATTGGCGAGGTGATGCAGGAATCCATGCAGGCCGCGCTGACCTGGGTGCGCTCGAACGCACGCGAGCTGGGACTGGAAGAGGACCTGCTCAAGGACACTGACCTGCACATCCATGTGCCGGCGGGGGCGATTCCGAAGGATGGTCCTTCGGCGGGCGTGACCATGGCCACGGCGCTGGTCTCGCTGCTGACGGACCGGCCGGTGCATCCGCTGACCGCGATGACGGGGGAGATTACGTTGAGCGGCAATGTTCTCCCGGTGGGCGGCATCAAGGAGAAATTCCTCGCCGCGAAACGCGCCGGGGTGAAGACGATCATCCTGCCGACGGAGAACCGGCTGAACGTGGAAGAAGACCTGACGCCGGATCAGATCCAGGCGATCGACATCCACTACGCCAGCCGCATTGAGGATGTTCTGGCCGTAGCGCTGCCGCGATCCACGGCGGAAGAGCGCCACGATGAACGGGTTCGTGAAGAGGTGCTGCAGCACACGGCGTGAAAAAGCAGCCTGCAGCCTGCAGGCTGCAGCCAGGAGCGGGGAGCCGGGAGCTAAATTCGAACGAGGGCGCGGGAGATGATTCCGCGCCTTTTTGTTTTTGCGCTCGAATCGCGGGACGCGGGGTTCGTCCAGAACCGGGTATCCAGGATCGAACTGCTTCGTTTGTGGGAGTGGCGGCAGCGATCCCGAGTGGTAGATTGCTGTCGAACCGGATCGGGAGGAACGCGTGACCCTGCGAGATTTTTTAGCTAAACAACTGATCGACGTCATCCATTGGAACGAAACGGAAGACGGCATCCTGGCATGGCGCTATCCCATGCAGGACATGGAGATTCAAAACGGCGGCCAGTTGACGGTGCGCGAGTCGCAGGTTGCTGTGTTTGTGGACGAGGGCAAAATTGCCGATGTCTTTGGCCCCGGCCTGCATACGCTCAACACGCGGAACCTGCCACTGCTGACCGACCTGATGAACTGGGACAAGGGGTTTGAGTCGCCGTTCAAGTCGGACGTGTACTTCTTCTCGACGCGGCTGCAGATGGCGCAGAAGTGGGGCACGGCGACGCCGATTACGATCCGCGAGAAGGAATTTGGGGCGGTGCGGCTGCGCGGCTATGGGATTTATTCGTACCGGGTCAAGGATCCGCGGACGTTTTTCGCGCAGGTAAGCGGGACGCGCGATACCTATTATGTTGCGGACCTCGAGAGTCAGCTGCGGGAGACCATCGTGGCGCGGATGACGGATGTGTTTGCCACGAGCGACGTACCGTTTCTGGATATGACGGCGAATCAGGCGGCGCTGGCGCAGAAGATTGCCACTGCGGCCACGCCATCGTTCACCGCGCTCGGTCTGGAGTTGAATCAGTTCACGGTGGAGAACATCTCCCTGCCCGACGAGCTGACGAAGGTGATGGATCAGCGGATCGGCGTGCAGATGGCGGGAAACCTTGGAAGCTACACCCAGTTCGAAACAGCGCAAGCGCTGGGCACGGCGGCCGCGAACCCTGGCGGAGCAGCGGGCGCGGGTGTCGGCGTGGGCGCTGGCGTCGCGATGGGACAGGCGATGGGCCAAGCAATGGCGGGGTCGATGAGCGCGGGCGCGGCGGCGAGTGCGGCTGAAAAGTTTTGCTCGTCATGCGGGAAGCCGATAGGGGGCGCGGCAAAATTCTGCCCGGAGTGCGGCAAGCCACAATGAACTGTCCTTCGTGCGGCGCGCCGATGCGGCTGGAATCCGACGCGGAAAGCCTGACCTGCGACTACTGCGGGACCCTGGTTTTTCCGGAGAAGACGGACGACGGGGTGCGCGTGCTCGGAGCGCCGACCGAGGAGATGTGTCCGAAGTGTGCGATGGGGCTGGTCGATGCGGCGTTCTCTGGTGTTCGGATTCTCTACTGCACGCGCTGCCGCGGGATGCTGATCGGGATGGAAGTGTTTGCGGCCCTGGTGCAGACGCTGCGATATGGGCAGGAAGGTGGCGTTGCGCCGAAGGCGCCGGATCGCAGAGAGCTGGACCAGCGGCTGAACTGTCCGCATTGCCATCAGGCGATGGATACGCACTTCTACGCGGGACCCGGCAACGTGATTCTCTCCGACTGCGAGCGCTGCTCGCTGAACTGGCTGGATCACGGGAAGCTGTTGCGGATCGCGCATGCCCCCGATGCGCTGCGGGAAGAAGCTTAGGCGGCAACGCGAAGAGTTTTACCACAGAGGACGCAGAGAACACAGAGAAAAGGAAATCATTGAATATGGCTCTGCGTCCAGATGTGAAACTTGCCGAAGATCACGTCGCGCGGCTGCCGTTCCGCTGTGCTTCGCATCGTGATGAGTTCTTCCGGATAGCGGGGCTCTTCCGTACGAGCGTCGAGCAATTCAACGTGATCGATTTCGAGGACAATGCAATCAAGCTCCGCTGAAATTATTCTGATCCGATCTTCGAATTCCTGACCCGACATGGCCCACGCCACGATGTTCACGTATGCGCCTTTGCCGTCGTCCCCAAACCTCTTGAAGTCCCTACAGTTTGGATCAGCGACGAGACACGCGACTCCCGTCCATAGCTGCATAAGGGGACTTTAGCAGGCACACCCATGTCCCAAAACCTGGGACATGGGGCACCCAATTCCCTTCCCACTTAGTGCTGGCTGAACATCTCCATCACGTCTTTGCGTAATGCGACCCGGCTGGCTTCGCGCGTGTAGAACATGTGGCCGCCGGGAAATTCGTGGACGGAGACGCGGGTTGGGTCGCCCATGAGCGGCATCTGGTTGACGGTGAGGATGGAGCCCATGAAGGGGCAGGAGAGGTCGTTCCATCCGTGAACGATCATGACGTGGAGTTTGGGATCGGCGGCGACGGCCTCGCGCAGCTGGGCCGTTGAGCCGGCGCGCATTTCCTGGTCGCGGCTCCAGTGCGAGCCCACTTCATACGACAGCGCGTTGTAGCGGGCTTCGACTTTCCAGCCCACAACCCGCGTGTCGAAATCGACCATGGCTGTGGTGGTGGGCGCGATGAGCGTGGCCAGCAGCGGGTCGTTGGCGCGTTGCTCTGGGGCGTAGGGGAATGGATCGAACATGGTCACGTTGGAGTCGTAGACGGAGCCGAGCTTGCCCTCTTCGCGGTGAACTTCGCGGAGATACGCGCCGGTTTCCAGGCGGCCGCCGGATTCCTTCACGAAGGTGGGATCGAGGCCGGTCATCTCGGTGACCTTTTTGATCATGGCGTCGGTCGCGGCCGGATCGGAGGGCCCTTTGATGAGGGTGGTCGCGTATTCGCCGAGGGTGTAGTCGATGACCGGCTTCATGGCTTCGGGCGTGAGCTGGTGCTCGCGTTCGAGATGCGCGGCGGTAATGGACGGCAGCGTGACCAGCCAGGGCAGCGGCGAGAGGTCGCCGTTCTGCTCGAGGGTGGGATTCAGATACGGAGAGACGAGGACGACGCCGTTCATGGCGACGCCGAGCTGCGACTGCAGGAAGTAGGTGATGCGGGGCCCGCGGAACCCGCCGTAGCTTTCGCCGACGAGGTATTTGCGGGATCCGAGGCGGTCGTTCTTCACCAGCCAGTCGTAGATGCAGCGCGAGAGGTACTCGATGTCGGGCTCGGTCGTCCAGAAAAGCTTGCGGGTCTGGTCCGCGTCCACCAGGGAGCGGCTGAAGCCGGTGCCGATGGGGTCGAGGAAGACGAGGTCGGTGAAGTCGAGCCAGGTTCCGGGATTGTCGCTGAGCGTCGCCGGATCGGAGGGGCTGTCGCCTTCGTTGCCGGCGTTGAGGTGTTTGGGGCCGATGGCGCCGAAGTTGAGATAGACCGAAGCCGCGCCGGGTCCGCCGTTGAGGGCGAAGGTGACGGGGCGATTGGGGCCGTCGACCGTATAGGCGGTATAGACGAGTTGGCCGGCAGCTTTGCCATCGGCGTCGCGCACGAAGAGCGTGCCGACAGTGACGGTGTAGGTGAGCTTCTTGCCGTCGAGGGTGATGCTTTGCTCGACGTGGGCGTCAGCAGGCAGCGGCGGGAGCGGATGCGCTTCCGCAGTCTTATCGGGTGCGGGCGGTTTGGCCGCCTGCGGCGCGGTGGGAGCAGGAGGCCTGGGGGCATCTTCGTCAGACTGCGCGGCGACGGGGAGACAAGGCAGCGCGGCGAAGGACAAAACAGCGCAGGTGAGGGCGAGGCGCCTGGGGGCGCGGACGAGCGATGAAAATTTCATGAGCACCACGATATATCGAAACAGAGAATCGCGGGCATCGATCGGCAGCTCGGCCTTTTTGGGGTGCGATTACATGTGCAGATCGGAGCCGTAGATCATGTCGAGTTCGCGCATGTGGTTGCGCATGAGCTTCAGTTCGCATTCCGCTTCGAAGCTCGGTCCGCCCGTGCCTCCGTCGAACTGGTGCAAGGCGGCGGTGCACGCAGTGTCGCGATACTGTTGCCATAGCTGTTCGACATGGTCGAATTCCGCGGAGAGCTGGTCCGGAGTGAGGCTGGGACCGCCGGGGCCAGGCGGCGGTGGAGACTGGCCGGGAAACTGCGGGCCGGGAATCATAAGCTGACGGATGATGTCTTCGTAGCTGTGCAGGCTGGCGTCGGTGATTTTCGTCTGCTGTCCGTAGCAGATGTTGAAGTCATACGTGGTTTGCGCGTTGGGGCAGTCGCCGGCTTTTTCGCGAGCCATCTCCGCGTCGTAGACCTGTTTGGCCTGCGCCTGCAGCGCCTGATGCTTCGCGGACCAGTCCTTCCATTCCTGCTGAAAAGCCTTTTGCTCGGGCGTGAGGACTTTTTTCGGGCGTGGCGGAGATTGCGAAGATTCCTGGCCGGTCAGGAGCGGAAGAAAGGCAGCCGCGCACAGGAAACTCACCATCGCCGAGCGAAACCAGACAGACCTTCGCGTCATGGTTATCAACCTACACTGGTCCGCGCGTGATTAGCCTGTTTACCAAATGTGAATCCGGTCGTCGGGCGCGAGGTAGAGGGTCTCGCCCGGTTTGACGTCGAAGGCCTTGTACCAGGCATCGGAGTTGCGCACCGTATCGGCGCGGAACTGTGCGGGCGAATGCCCATCGGTGAGGACCTGGCGGCGCAAAGCGGCTTCGCGGGATTGTGAGCCCCAGTTCTGGCCGAAGGCGATGAAAAACTGCTGGTCGCCGGTGAAGCCATCCTGCAGCGGCGCCTCGGCTCCGTGCAGCGAAGCGCGATAGCCGTCGTAAGCGGCCGCGATGCCGCCCAGGTCGGCGATGTTCTCGTCGATGGTCTGCTTGCCGTTGACGTGAACGCCGGGGAACGGCTCGTAGGCGTCGTATTGCTTCTCGAGCTTTTCCGCCTGCTGCTCGAAGTGCGCGTGATCTTCGGGAGTCCACCAGTTGCGCACCCGGCCTTTGGAGTCAAAGGCGCTGCCCTCGGCGTCGAAGGTGTGGCTGATCTCATGGCCGATGACAGAGCCGATCGCGCCGTAGTTGACGGCAGCCGGGGCCTGAGGATCGAAGAACGGCGGCTGCAGGATGGCCGCGGGGAAATTCAGCGCATTTTGCAGCGGCAGATTAACGGCGTTAACGGTCTGCGGCGTCATGGACCACTCATGACGGTCGACGGGCTTGCCGATGCGCGCGATTTGCATGTTGAAATACCACACCGAGGACCGCCACGAATTGCCGAAGGCGTCATCGGGTCGAACTTCGTAGGCGGAGTAGTCCTTCCAGGTTTCGGGATAGCCGATGCCGACGTAGAGCGTATTCAGCTTGGCGTGAGCTTCGGCGCGCGTGCCGGGGGCGAGCCAGGTGAGAGCGTCGAGCCGTTTGTGGTAGGCGGCGATCAGGTTGGCGACCATGGTCTGGGCCTGCGCTTTGGCTTCAGGAGGGAAGTATTTTTGCGCGTAGATTTGGCCGACAGCGTCGCCGAGGCAGGCGTTCACGAGCCCCACGCCGAGCTGCCAGCGAGGGCGCTGTTGCGGGACGCCGGACAGGACCTTGCCCCCGAACGAGAACTGCTCGTCGGCAACGGCACGAGGCAGAACCGCTGCGTAATTCTCAATCAGGTGGAAGGTGAGCCAGTCCTTCCAGGTATCGATGGGCGTGGAAGCGACGAGCGCGGATTCGCCGGCAAGGGCGGTGGGCGTCCAGACCATGAACTGCTGCTGCGGGGTGAGGCCGGCGCCTGCGAAGTAAGCGTCCCAGTCGAGCCCAGGGGCTTTCGCGGCGAAGTCGGTGCGTTGCCAGAGATTGTTGGCTTTGGCGATGTCTTCAATGTCGGCGAGGCTGATGTGAGTTTCGGCGATGGCGTGCTCGAGCGCGATGACGCGCGCGGCCCGGGTCTCGGCATTGTCGAGGCCGGCGAGCCGGATCATAGCCGCAACGTGGACAGCATATTTCGCGCGCACGTCTCTCATGCGGTCGCGGTCGTTCAGGTAATAGTCGCGGCTGGGCATTTCGAGCCCGCCCTGCAGCAGATACGGAATGTAATGGTCGGAGTCGGCGAAGCCAGGAGCGATCCAGAGGCCGAAGAGATTCGGCGTGGAAAAGACCGCGTTATTGAGCAGGTCGACATCGGCGCGCAGGGTTTTGCCGAGTGCCAGCGCGAGGTCATGCTGGTCGTGGATAGCGGCGATTTCGGCCAGATGCGGCTCCAGCGGCTTCATGCCGCGGGCTTCGATCGCGGCCTCGTCCATATAGGCGTTGTAGAGGTCGGCGATTTTGCGGGCGTTGGAGCCGGCCGGCGCGCTGGACTTCGCAGCCTCTTCGATGATGGCGGCGACGTTCTTGCTGCTGCGGTCGGCGAGGACCGAAAAGACGCCGATGCCGGCGCGATCCGCGGGAATCGGCGTGCGGGCGATCCATCCACCGTTGGCGTAGCGGTAGAAATCGTCACCGGGCTTGACGGAGGGGTCGAGATTGGAAACCGCGATGCCGTGAGCAGCGCCATTTGTAACTGCGGCGGTGCTTTGGGAGTGGAGCGCGGTGACGGCGAAAAGGGCCGCCGCAAAAAAGCAGGCAATTCCTGTATTACGCAACACGCGGAACGACGGGCGGTTCACGATTGGGAGCTCCTTAGGCAGGTCTGCGAAAATGCGAGAGCAGCCGTGCGCCTTCGCAGACGAAGAGGGATGATAGCACGCGAGAATCAGCGTTGTGCGCGCTGCGCGGTCAGTTTGTCGAGCTCGCGGTAGATCTGTTCGTTGCGCAGGATGGCTTCGACGTATTCGCGGGTTTCGCTGAAGGGGATGGACTCCACAAACTCCTCGATGCCGTGGTAATTGCCGACACTCTGCCAGTCGATAACGCGATCGTCTCCTGCGTTGTAGGCGGCGAAGGCGTATTCAGGCTGGCCGCCGAATTTGTCGAGGGTCTGTTTCAGATAAAGAGTCCCGAGACGAATGTTCGTCGCGGGATCGAGCAGCTCGCTGGTTTGAAAATGCCGGAGCCCTTCGTCTTTGGCGAGAGCGCGGCCAACCGAGGGCAAGAGTTGCATGAGCCCCCAGGCATTCTTGTTGGAGACGGCGCCGGGGTTGAACTCTGTTTCCTGGCGGATCAGCGAGGCCACCATGTAGGGGTCGAGGCCGTTGCGTTCGGCGTCGGCTTTGATGTCCGTCCAGTACATCTGCGGAAACAGGATGCGCCAGTAGGCGACGGGAATGGCTTCCATGGGCGCGGATGTGTAGAACGGAATCGCGCGCTTCAGGAGACGCATGGCGCGCCACGATTCGCCATACGACGCGTAAATTTCGGCTTCGGCAAAAGCGCCCCACTCGTCGCTGCCGTCGGAGGCGCGAATCTCCGGCGCGATGTATTCATTGAGGCCGGCGTTGGCGAGCAGGCGGGCTTTCACAACGTGGGGATCGTCTTCGGGAACGTCGTCAGTGAGCTCGGGGATGGGAACGGGCTTGAGCGCATCGAGGTCGGCGATAGAGTCCGGCGTGACGTCGCCAAGATGCGTCACGCGATCCTGGGCGAGCATCGCGTAGTAGTAGTGCGAAAAGACGCGCAGGATGGTGCGGTAGCAGGCCGCCGCGGCTGTGGGCTTGTGCTCCTGGTCTTCGTAAATGCGCCCGCGCCAGTAAAGCGCGGAGGGAATCTCCTTGCCGCCAGCATAGACGCGAATCTGCTCGTCGAAGAGCCGAGCGGCCTCGTCGTATTGCCCAAGGCGGTAGTTGAACCAGCCGGCGCGCCAGTGAGCGCTGGGCGCGTACTTACTGGTTGGAAAACGACGCGCTAACTCGCCATAGTAAGTGATGGCGTGCGGGTAATCCTTGAGCAGCAGATACATATTACCGCTGGAGTAGAGCGCCTCCGCGAGCCACGGACTATCCGGGAAGCGGGTCTCCATCTGCGCGACGATGGATTGTTGCGTGGTGCTGTCGCCCTTGTCGCGGGCCAGCTCCATGAGCAGGTACATGCGGCGAGCGCCGGCGTCGTCGTTGGTATCGGGCAGTGCGTTGACCTGGGTTTGCGAGAGGCGCTTAAGCTTCCAGTCGCATTCCGCGGCGGCAACGAGCATAGCGTCGCGGGCAGCGGCGTCCACGTTGGCCTGGCCGGCGAGCGAGCGGTACTCGTCCTCGGCATCGGCAAAGTGGTTGGCATCATACAGAGCATCGGCGTGGCGGCGCCGCTGGTCGATGGGCAGCGTGGCGAGCACTCCGTTGGTGGCAAGCTGGCTGCGCGCGACGCTGGCTTCGATGCTGAGCGGGTAGTCGAGGTAGACGTGCTCGAAGAGCAGCTGGGCTTCGGCGGCGCGGCCAGCCAGGGCTTCGGCTTTGGCCAGCGCCAGCTGGAAGTCGGCCTTGCCGGCGACCGGCTCCTGGCGATGCGGGCTGAGCGCGGCGAGAGCGGCCTGCGGGTCGCCCTCCTGCACCATCAGATTGGCGCGCAGGATCGGGACGCTCTCAACGAAGATGCTGTCGGGATACTTCTGATCGTAGCCGTTGAGGACCGTCTCGGCCTGGGGCAGCTGGTTGCTCTGCAGGAAAGCTTGCGCAGTGAGGTAGGCGGCGTAGTCGGCGAGCGCCCCGTCGGGCTGGGTCTTGCTGGCCTCGGCGACGTGCGTGGAGCGAAGGGCGCTGACAGCATCGGGAAACTTGCGCTCGAGGAGGTACGCGTGGCCGAGCGCGAGGTATGCGGCGGCGGCGGCCTCTCCGGTGTGGCTATGGGCGAAGCTGGAGACGCCGGCATAGGCGGCGGGGGTCGGAGTCTGCGCGAGTTGCTGCGCCATGGGCCGCAACTGCGAGGAGGCGACGAAGGCGTGCTGGAGACGACGGCTGCGGGCCAGCTCTCGGGCAGTGAGCGGGCGACGACGGCGTCGATGATGGACGGCAGTGCGGGTGTGGGCGGTTCGATGGGTGGTAATTGCGGACGCACGGTGCGAGGCATGCGCGTTGCTGGGCGTGGTATGGTGCGCTGCCGTGCTGTGGGTGGTGCTGCGTTGATGGGGCGGCGGAGTCGCGGGTGGCGTGGTCTGGGCGCGGGCTGAGGCGAACAGAAACGCAGTAGCGGCCAGGAGAATTGTCACTTCAGGAAGTCGCTTGATCCGAGGGGGAATGCGGAGAGCCAACATCGATGCCTCTGTTTACCAGAGTATGCCGAAACGGCTTCCCTTTCCGAGAGGAAAACGGGCCGCGTTCTGAAAAGGTTACGATGCAGGGGGCGAAAGCCCGAGTTTCCTGGTTGCGGTTTCGACGCGACTGAACTCGTGCACTGAAACGGAACTCCCCTTGCGAGCTGAAGGCGTGGGATCCGGCAACCTTCGCCATTTCCGGGACGCTGCTGATACTGGTGGCCCTCGCGGCGAGCTGGATTCCGGCGCGGCGCGCGGCAGGAGTGGACCCAATGCGGGCGTTAAGGCACGAGTAAGACAGGTGACAGGTTCCAGGTTGCAGGTCACAGAAGCGGAGGCGCTGCGGGCTGCCGCCTGCAGGCTACTTGCTCGATGACCTCGCTGTGATGACGATTTCCCCGGTCATCTGGTTGTGACCGCGGCCGCACAGCACGCTGCAACTCATCGGATAGACGCCCGGGGTCTGGGCGAGGAAGCGAATCACCGCCGGATGTTCGGGCTGGACCGGCTCGCGAATGCCGAGACCAGGGACGTCGATGCCATGCTCAACGTCGGTTGAGGTCACGACCAGCTCCACGCGCGCACCCTGGGGCACCTCGACCCGCTTGGGGTCAATTTCCCACTTTTTCATGATGATCTGCCGCACCGTGTCGGGAGGTCCGGCATAGCCCGGAGTCTTCTTCCCGCACCCGATCATCAAAACCAGCAGCCCAGTTCCCAGCATCAGCGCCGGCGCGGCTTTTGCCCCGCCGCCGCAGAGCCATTTAGAATGGAGGTCGGCCCCGTTGTCCGCAGCTGCCCAAATTCTGAAGCCATTCATGTCTTCATCCATCCAATCACAAGGAGCGTCCGAAGTTCATCCTGACGTCCTGCTCGTCGAGCGGGCGCGGCAGGGCGATATGGCGGCGTACGAGAAACTGGTGAAGCAGTACGACCGCCAGGTTTTTCGCATTGCCAACCACATCGTCCAGAACCGCGAAGACGCCGAGGATGTGGTGCAGGACGCGTTCCTGAAGGCGTACCAGAAGCTGAACCAGTTCCAGGGGAATTCGAAGTTTTATACCTGGCTGGTGCGCATCGCCGTCAATGAGTCGCTGATGCGGCTGAGAAAACGGCGGACCGGCAAGATGGTTTCGATCGACGAGGACGTCGAGACCGAAGAAGGCTCGATGCCGCGCGATCTGGCGGACTGGAGTCCCGATCCGGAGGCGCTGTACGGGCAGTCGGAGATGGCCGACATTCTTCGCCGGACCATTCAGGGCCTGCCGCCCGGGTTCCGCGTGGTGTTTGTGCTCCGAGACGTCGATGGACTTTCGACAGAGGAGACGGCGGAGACGCTGGGATTGAGTATTCCAGCGGTAAAATCGCGGCTCTTGCGAGCGCGCCTGCAGTTGCGGGAGCGCCTGAGCCGCTACTTTAAGCGGCGGGACCTGAAACCGGCCCAGGCCCAGGATGGTGTGAAGTGACGTGCACGGAGTTTCTAGCGCAGCTGGACGAAATGCTCGATCAGGATGCCGCGATTCCCCTGCGCGCCGACCTTGAAGAGCATCTCCGGTGCTGCGAACACTGCGAGATCACGCTGAGCACCACGCGCAAGACCATCCAGATTTACCGCAGCCATGAGATTTACGAGCTGCCGGAGGATCTGCGGGAGCGTCTGCACAAGGCCATCCTGGCGAAATGCCGGAAATGCTAACGTAATCGCCGATTCGGCCAAGGTCATAGCCGGTATCCAAAAGAGGTATTCTTCATAGCCGCCTGGCGTTATTAGAATTGCCGCAATGGCCGACGGCAACATTCCCCCCAAACCAAAAAGGAAGCCCGACCTCACCGAGCTGCTCGTCGGCATCGCCTGCGGGATGGCGATCACGCTGACCGCGCTGTTCCTCGGCGTGATGCCGATGGTCCGTCACCTGGCGGGGGCGCGCGATTACGTCGTCTACTGGTCGACCGGCCAGCAGTTGGTGCACCACGCCAATCCTTACGATCCGGTCGAGATGGGGAATCTCGAACGATCCGCCGGATTCGATGGCAAGCGCGGCTCGTACTACATGCGCAATCCGCCGTGGGGTTTGCCCCTTGCGCTGCCACTGGGGTTCCTGGGACCACGCGTGGCGGCGCTGCCCTGGTCGCTGCTGATGCTGGGCATTCTGTTGCTTTGCGTCCAGACGTTGTGGAAGATGTTCGGGGCTCCGGGAACGCTGCTCGAGTGGCTTGGCATTTGCTTTCCTCCCGCGCTGCAGTGCGTGATCATGGGGCAGACTTCCCTGTTCCTGCTGCTGGGGCTGGTTCTTTTTCTTCGCAATTACCGCACGCGCCCGTTTTGGGCGGGAGCCGCGCTGTGGCTGTGCACGCTGAAGCCGCATTTGTTCCTGCCCTTCGGGCTGGTGCTGCTGATCTGGATTTTTGTGTCCCGGCAATGGCGCATTCTTGCGGGCGCTTTGGCGGCGATCGCGGTGAGCTGCGTGGTGACGGAGATCATCGATCCGCTGGCGTGGGTGCAGTACGCGCACTGGGCGCACACGTCGGGCATCGCCAATGAATATATTCCCTGCCTCAGCGTCGAGTTGCGCGACCTCATCAATCCTTCGGCGAAATGGCTGGTGCTGCCCCTCAGCGTGCTGGGCGGAATCTGGGCGGTGATCTACTACTGGCCGCGGCGCCACCAATGGGATTGGCTGGAGCATGGCAACCTCGTGATGCTGGTCTCGATTCTGGTTGCGCCCTATTGCTGGATCTACGATCAGTCGCTGGCCATGCCGGCGCTCATGTACGGCGCGTGGCGGGCTTCGTCACGCAAGGTGGTTGCGCTGCTGGCGCTCCTCTACATCTGGCTGGAGATTCAGCCGTTCTATACGCCCGGGCTGCATTCCCACTGGTATCTGTGGCCCGCGCCGGCGTGGCTGGCCTGGTACTTGTACGCACGGGCCTCCGAAAAACGTGCGGCGGTCGCGGCGTCTCCGGCGATCGCGGAGGCCGTTTCGCTAAGCTGAGGTGTTTTCGGAACGCCTGCCAAACCAGCCCCAGGTGCTGAAAGCCCGGAATATTCCATCCCTTTACGGCGCCGCTGAAACAGGCTGCGGAAAAAACTCCGAAGGGGCGATGAAAAGGCCGATTTTGAGGGATATAAAGCCATCAACCCACCCGCCAGCGCCTCCTCCAGAACTTCGGCAGCCTGCGCAGCATCGCCGCCGCCAATCTCGATTCGCTCGCCGCCGTCGTCCCCCCAAAAACCGCCGAGCAGATTCATGCGCACTTTCACGCCAGCGATGCGGCGCCTCATCCACTCTCGGTCCTGAGCGAATCGCGATGAAACAGCGGATCTGCGAGACGCGATCTATTTCCGTGGGCGTGAGCCCGTGATGAGAATGTCCACCAGCCTGCGGGCGCTTTGCTGCCAGCCAGGTGCCGACGCTGTATAGGAGGCCCCAATCAGCGCTCGAAGCAGATCGAAGGGGTCGAGATCTTTGCGGATATCGCCGCTTTTGATGGCCCGTTTTACAAGCGCGTCAATCGCTCCCTGGATCAGAACGCGCGAGCCCTCATAGAGTTTCGACGGGCCTCCCACAACACTATTCAGTGCGGGCGCAATAATCTGCTTCGCTGCGATGTGGTCGACGAACAGAAGCATCCAGGCTCGCAACGCCTCAACCGGGGGCAGGGTTGCGGCAAACTTGCGCTGTGCAGCGGCTATCTTTTCCACTTCACCCCGATAGACCGCTTCGATCAGCGTGTCCCGGGTGGGAAAGTGACGATACAGAGTTCCTGCTCCCACCCCTGCCTGTCTGGCCATATCGTCCAGGCTGGCGTCCGCGCCAAAGCGGGTAAACGCCTCCTTTGCCACTTCCAGGATGCGCTCGCGGTTCCGCTGAGCGTCCGTACGCGGTTTTCGGGGGACGGATTGTGATCGCTTCTTCGCCATGCGCAAAAAAATCCTGCAACCGGAGACAGCCTCCGATTATCTATTTATTCGGAGACACTCTCCGTTTTATTGCATGCGGCGGCGATTCGTCAATGCCGCATCCAAACGAAGACGCCAACCGAGAATCAAGGAGAATTGGAATGCCCCAGGGAGTGAATTTGGCCGGCAGCTTCACCCTGCCCGGCAGCTCGCACAGCGTCAACCGCATGGGCTATGGAGCCATGCAACTTGCCGGCAGGGACGGCAACAAGATGGTGTGGGGACCGCCTCGCGATGTCGAAGCAGCGATCGCTGTATTGCGAGAAGCCGTCGCCAGCGGTGTGAACCATATCGATAACGCCGATTTCTACGGCCCTCACGTCACCAACCAGATCATTCGCAAGGCGCTTTTCCCCTACCCCGGCGACCTGGTCATTGTGACCAAAGTCGGCGCCCTGCGCGGCGAAGATGGGTCGTGGATTCCGGGCTTCTCCCGCGAAGAGCTGACTGCGGCGGTTCACGATAATCTGCGCAATCTCGGGCTGGATGTGCTGGACGTGGTCAACCTGCGCAGCATGTTCAGCGTCCAGCAACCGGCGGAGGGTTCGATCGAGGCGCCGCTCACCGTCCTGGCCGAGCTTCAGCAAAAGGGTGTGATCCGTCATATCGGGGTGAGCAACGTCACCCCCGCACAGATCGCGGAGGCGCGCCGCATCGTCCCCATCGTCTGCGTCCAGAATCATTACAACCTGGCGCATCGCGCCGACGATGCGCTCATCGCCGACCTTGCCCGCGACGGCATCGCCTGGGTTCCGTTCTTTCCCCTTGGCGGCTTCAGTCCGCTGCAGTCGGGGACCTTGTCGGAAGCGGCATCGCGCCTCCATGCCACCCCCATGCAGGTTGCACTTGCGTGGCTCCTCCAGCGCTCGCCCAACATCCTGGTGATCCCAGGAACATCGTCTCTCGAGCATCTTCGCGAAAATCTCAAGGCGGCGACCCTGCAAATTCCCGCTAAGGTGCTTGCCGATCTTGACGCGGTATCCACACAAGACGCCGCGGTTCCAATCGCGCGGCATGAGTAGTGATCGTATTCTTCACAACCCAAATTCAGGAACAGGAGTATTCCTATGCGTGTTTTCGTTACGGGTGCAACAGGATTTATTGGTTCGGCTCTGGTCCCGGAGCTCATTGGCGCAGGTCATCAGGTTCTGGGGCTGACTCGCTCCGAGGCTGGCGCCGATTCTCTGGCTCGCGCCGGCGCCCAGGTGCACCGCGGCGATCTCGAAGACCTGGAAAGCCTGCGCAGCGGAGCGGCCCAGTCGGATGCCGTGATCCATTTGGCTTTCAACCATGACTTCTCGAAGTTCCTGGAAAACTGCGCAACGGATCGGCGCGTGATCGAAGCACTGGGGACGGTGCTGGCGGGCTCGGACCGTCTGCTGATCGTGACCTCGGGGACCGGCATGGCGAACCCAGCGTCAGGCGTTCCGGCCACAGAGGACGTTACGAACGTCGGTGCGAATGTGAATCCTCGCGCCGCCTCGGAACAGACAGTAGCTGCGGCCGCAGCGCAGGGCTCTCGCGTCATCATCGTGCGGCTTCCCCAGGTGCACGACACAGTAAAGCAGGGCCTGGTGAGTTATGCGATCCGTCTGGCGCGCGAAAAGGGCGTCGTTGCGTACGTGGGCGATGGAAAGAACCGCACACGTCTGAAGTGTCCCTGCCCCGCGGGCACAAAGACCCAGTCGCGCATCGCTCAGGTGGAGCAGCAACTCACCAGTAACAACGGCAATGCGGGCGGGAGCTTCATCGAAGCGGGTCTGCAGCAAATCAACGTTCGCGAAGTGGGTCTGGTGAGAGACCTCCAGGACATCGAAAACACCGTTATTACGACGAGAGCCGGTACGCCGCTCCGGGTGAAAGACATTGCCGTCGTGACCCAGGGTCCGGAGATTCGGCTGGGCCAGTTCGGCCGGGCGATTCGCCGTGAGGATGGAAAGATCATCGACAACGACGATGTGGTTTCGGGCATCGCCGTGCTGCAGAAGGGCGACGATGCGCAGCCGACGCTCGATGGCATTCACAAAAAGGTACAGCAGCTGAACGACCAGATTCTGCCGAAGGGGGTGAAGATCGTCCCCTTCATCGACCGCAGTGATCTGCTGCGCTTCACCACGGATACGGTGCTGCGTAACCTGAGCGAAGGAATCGTCCTCGTCGTCATCATTCTGTTTCTCTTTCTCGGGAACGTGCGCGGCGCGCTGATCGTCGCGCTCACCATCCCTTTCTCCTTATTGTTCGCCTCGATTTGTCTTGATCTGAAGCAGATTCCCGCGAATCTGCTTTCGCTGGGCGCGCTGGACTTCGGCATGGTGGTGGACGGCGCCGTGGTGATGGTGGAGAACATCATTCGCCACCTGAGCCACAATGGAACGGACAGCCGCACGCCCCGAGAGAAAATCAGTGAGGCCGCTCATGAGGTCCAGCGGCCGGTCTTCTACGCGATCCTGATCATCATTACGGCTTACCTGCCGATCTTCACACTGCAGGCGGTGGAAGGGCGGCTCTTCCGGCCCATGGCGTGGACGGTAGCCTTTGCCCTGCTCGGCGCTTTACTTTTTTCCATGATCATCGCTCCGGTTCTCTCCAGCCTTTTGTTCCGCAAAGGTGCAAAGGAATGGAAGAACCCGGTGATGGGGTTACTTACCGCCCGGTACCGAAAAAGCGTCACCTGGGCCATCTGACTAGTTTGATGCGATAAGCCTTAGGTTTAGAACTATCGCACCCGTAACTGTTTGTCGGCCCCTACTGTCAACGTGCTCCAGGCATGCTCTGCGGCTGGATTGCGCCGCCACAGGGTGAGGATGTTGGGAGCACTTATGCGCATTGAACTGCTCCCCGATCTGCTGTGAATACGGCTTGTGGCCGCCCTGGGATTCGCGTGAGACCAGACGCATCCCTCGCAAACCCGTCCCCGGAACAAGGGTGTCGGCCCAGGCGAATTTTCCGCTTTCCGGCCATAGAGGGATGAAAAGAGGGTTAGATCAAACGCAGAAACGCACACCTAAAAACCAAAAGGGACGCGGCCTGTGCCGCGTCCCAATCTTCTCTCGCTGGGTTTCGTATTTTATCGAGCGGCGGACTACTTGTTTCTATGTCCACCATCGCCATGTTGAGGCTGATGTTCCTGCTTTCCTGGAGCCCCACCCTGTTGGCCGGCTTTCTCGTTGCCGGGCTGTTGCTGCTGCTGCTGGCCCGGTCCCTCTTTTTCTTTAGAGGGGCGCTGATCGTGCTGTGACCCTGATTGCTGAGGATTCGACATCTGTAAAACCTCCACGGGACTACTCCCTGACAGGTAGGACCCTATTCCAAGTCCCGGGGTTGCCTAATGTACAATTCGTCCGTCTTGCATGGCCTTGGGGCCTCGCTCCAGACGGCTTCGTGCATGGGTCGCATGTTCAGGGAACCTCTCCATACCCCGCAAACGATTCGCCTGCTGAGCCGAAAGCATGGCAGCGACCGAGCCGCGACGCGCTCTCCAGAGCGCGAACAGAGATCTCGTGCTTTTCTGTTGACAAAGACCTACATGGATGCCGGTTATCTGCCCGGAACCCGAGAGATTCCGTTCTCGATTCGCTGATGGAATCGGAAGTCGATTCTGGATGGGCTGGATCAGGTGGCATAGGGGCGGCGTTCCTATTTTCTGATCCGCGTGTCTCCTCGATGGTGCGGCGGGAGGGAGGTGTTGGCTGGGAGCGATCGACACTCGGAACTGCCTGACAGAATGGAAGGCGGGCAGCATGCAAAATGGGCTTACAATTCCAGGTCAGGTGGCCTGTTCATCGGGGAAAGCCGGATGTGCAGCGAACCGCCGATAGGCCACCTTCCGGTACGGGACCGTTCCAATGGCTGAGGGGAAGAAGAACGCCTTTGACGCTGTCGATTTTCTGGCGAAAGCCGGCTTGGGACGAAGAATCGTTCAGGTGAACCCGAAGGAGACCTTCTTCTCACAAGGCCATCCTGCCAGCTCCATCTTCTATCTGCAGAAAGGCCGTGCCAAACTCACCGTGGTTTCCAAGAATGGGAATGAGGCCACCATCACGCTTCTCTCTGCCGGCGACTTCGTGGGAGAAGATTCCCTCGCCAGCGTGGGCGGGCGGTGCCTGGCTACCGCCGCTGCCATTACCGCGTGTACGGCACTGAAGATTGAGCGGGAGGAGATGGTCCGCGTCATGCACGAGGAGCATGCGTTCTCCGACCTGTTCCTGAAGTTTCTGCTCACCCGCAGCATGCGAACCCAGGCCGATCTTGTCGATCAGCTCTTCAACTCCAGCGAGAAGCGTCTGGCGAGAATTCTCCTGCTGATGGCGGAATTTGGTATGCCAGTTGAACCGGAACGGCAGATCCCGCCGATCACGCAGGAAACCCTGGCGGAAATGATCGGCACTACCCGGTCCCGCGTCAGCTTCTTCATGAATCGGTTTCGCAAGCTGGGGTTGATTGAATACAACGGGCGGATCCGGGTGCATAAATCGCTGCTCAATGTGATTCTTCACGACGAGCTTCCCGAGCAGAACGCGGAGCAGCCCCCTACTATTGTGGACACTCCTCGCAGTCAATCAAGGCAGAGCAGACACGCCTGGTACAAGCAAAAGCGGTCAGTCAATTAGGCATTCGCCGTACCCGGTTCGGAGAGCGATCCCCCGAACTTCCCCCATCAATACTGCTGATACGATCATTCAGCGTGGTCATGCCTTCGCCCTGTGATCGGGTAATCTAGCGGCTGCCAACCCGCAGCACCTGAAACTTCCGTGTTGCCGGTAAACCGCCCGCGGACAAGACCGGCATTGAAGCCACAATGCCGATGATCGTTATCGATTCCTCGCACCCCGGAGTAGTAGAATCGCAGCGGCTTCGGGAGGAGCCTGCATTGACAAAAGCTAAAGTTCTCGCTGTGACAGCCCTTCTGTGTTGTCTCACTCCAACCATTAACCTTAAGGGCCAGGCTGACGGCGGCGTCGTCCAGAAGATCAAACAACTGCAACAGGACAACCTAAATGCGCAACTGAAGAACGATGCGTCATGGATGGCGAG
>Ga0182024_10004362_pt1 | contig 32647 bp, 25 predicted proteins | sample P32metaG_FD_120480 | JGI IMG/M metagenome (GOLD analysis project Ga0182024, IMG submission 120480) | Permafrost microbial communities from Stordalen Mire, Sweden - P3-2 metaG (Illumina Assembly) | ecosystem: Environmental > Terrestrial > Soil > Wetlands > Permafrost | place: Sweden: Stordalen...
ACGGACTCGGACTTCGACGAGGTAGGCAGTGCCGACTTCGATATTCAAGTGACCCCGGAACCGTCCAGCCTGCTGCTGTTGCTTACCGGCATGGCCGGGCTCGCAGGAACTCTCCGCCGCAGGATGGCTCGATAGCTGAGGCTTGAACAGCGGCGGAGTCTAGCACTGAGATAGATTTTCTATAACAGCGCTCAATCGGGCAGCTTCTGCTCGAGCACTTCCTGGGCGCGCGCCGCACGCCATGCGGCCAGCCGTTCGTAGAGCGCCGGATCGTTCAAGGCCAGAATCGCAGCTGCAAACAGCGCGGCGTTGGCCGCTCCGGGCTTGCCGATGGCCAGCGTGCCGACGGGGATGCCCTTGGGCATCTGCACCATAGCAAGCAGCGAGTCCAGGCCGTTGAGCGGCGTGGACGCAATGGGTACAGCCAGCACGGGCATCAGCGTCTTGGCCGCGACCACTCCCGCCAGGTGAGCCGCGCCGCCAGCTCCTGCAATCATTACCCGTATCCCACGCTCCCGCGCTGTTCCAACGTATTCCAGAAGCTGATCGGGGGTGCGATGCGCGCTCAAGACTCGCGCCTCATGGGGAATTTCAAGCACCTTAAGAATCTCAACCGCAGCCGAGAGCACCTCGTAATCGCTCTTGCTGCCCATCACGATACCAACCAGTGGATGTTCGCTCATATAGGGTTCATTATACGAACGTCCTCACGGCAGGCCAAAGTGGAAAATTTGCCTGTGACCCGGCAGGCATCCTCTTTCGCGATCAATGCCGATGCCATGCCTCTACAGCCACTTCAATCACCGCGAAGACCACGCTCACCGCCGCGAGAAAGCCTTTGGCCCGCTGCCAGTTCTGCTCATGCCGCTCCATGCGCCGCTCCAGATCTGCGATGCGGCCGCCGCTTCCGTCGCCCATCAGTCCGGTCATCTGCGTCTTCAGCACGCTCAAATCGCTTAGCACCTGTGCTTCAAATTCATTCATCATCCGCATCCATTGGACTCCATTGGGCCGTCGCTCCGCAAAATCACCGCTCACGACCCCAGCGGCAGGTTGATGAACAATGCCGTTGAGAACTCCGAGTAGTTTGGAGGCGTGGAAGCGTCATACATCCGGATGTAAAACCGGTCGTTGGCGATCTCACGGGAAAAGGTCATGTTGGGCAATGTGGCGCGTGCCACCAGGCCAGGATCTTCTCCGGGCATGAAAGCAAAGTCGCGCCGCCGTATCTCGAATCCACCGCCCGCGGGCGGAGCTATGCCGGCGTTGATCGAAACAGTGCTTCCATTCAGCGCGGTCACCGTAGGGCTAGTCAGATTTGCGAGATAACTGGGAGCAATCGCCGCCGGCAGCCATGCATCCGCTGGCACAGTCGCGCTGGTCTTGATGGCCAGATCGTCGGCCCAGTCGTTCGCAAATGCGATTGCATACTCCACCAGGTCTGGATAACTTGCCCGATAACTAACCTGCACCGATCGCACCACAACCTCAGCGTTCAGGTTGGTCGATGGCGCATTCAGCAACAGCGCATCCCCCGGCCAAACGTCGGCGGCAAAACTCATCCTGTTTCCGCTGTAACTTCCGCTCCACAGCGCGCTCACTCCGGCTGCCGCCTGTTCAATAGCTAGCGCCGCATTCAGGCAGTCCGCGGAACTGCGCGCCGGAGGGTTGGTCACCGAACCGATCCATGTGGACACTGCGGGCGTTCCGGCCTGTGCAAGTGCCTGTTGGCTCGCCGTGTTCACCGCGCGCCCCACCGCCCGGCCCACCGTGCGGTAACTCACCGCGATCTGCTCGCCTGCAACCGGCGCAAATCCGGAATAAAACACGATCTTGCCAGTGCGCTCCAGGTGGCACTCAGCCGCCTCGGCTGCAGTGCCCACCCGCCTTGTATATGGGCCGCCGCCCGGCGGCGTACTCACCACCCAGCCCGACCCAAGATTGGTCAGGTTGATCGCGCGCATGGTTCCAATCAGATTAATGCTGCTGGCTGCCACCACCATGCACGCGGGAGGCAGGCTGGCGATGGCGCCATCATAAAGCGTCACCGGTATCCCGGCCACTCCATTCACAAACTCCTGAATCTCCAGTTGAATATTGGCCGGACTTATGTTTGTCTGTCCGCCCACAGCAATTGCTCCGCTATCTCCAAACGAACGGTAGATGGCTAGCGCCCGCTCGCTCTCCGCGCAATGCACCCTCACCCGAAGCGTGTATTGGTTGGCTGAATTGACAGCGTAACTCGTTCCCGCAGGTGTTCCTTGAATGAGTGGCTGCAATGTAACTGCCCCGGTGCCCTGTTGCGCCGTCACTTGAAAGCCGGCAGTGCAGGAGTCCTGCGTATTGTAGCCAACAAAGAATCCAGCCAGAGTTCCGGTACTCCCCGGCGCAAGAATCACGCCAACCGCCTCCAGCAATAGCGTTCCGCCCATCTCCACGGGATCGAGCCACGCCAGCAGCGTCTCTCCATCGATTCCGTTGCCCCCGTTCATCACTAGGCCGCCCGCGCCCAGCGAAAGATACCCATATCCGCCCGGATTGCCCCACACGCGCGGATCGATCACGCTTTCGTTGAAGAGTTCGCTAATCACCGTGGACTTGGATGCGGCAGGAAAGAATGGGTCCGCGGCCAGATAGAACTGCGCTGTGGCTCCATCGCCTAGAAAATATTCGGTTACATAGGCAACCGGCTCAAGCTCCCCGCAAACTGTAACATCATTTGCCAAGGCACGCTTGACGCTTGCCGTAAGCGCAAGGTTAGCTAGATTCAGGCTGCCGTCCGTCTCATTGAGCGTATGCACTGTACTCTGCACATTAGAAAGCGTCAGGGCCCCATTGACCGCGCGATATGCTGCCCGCGCCTGGCTCGCCACCTGTCCGGCACTCTTGCTCCACGGTGCGCCCGGATCGGGAACAAAATTGCTCACGGTTGCACTCGACGAAAGTCCGTGTGTTAAAAGCGCCGCCGATCCGGTATGAGTTACCAGGGCCGTCATCAATGCCCCGGCAGTCTCGCCCGAAGCCCCCGTACTGGGAGGCATGAGTAGCTGATCCAGCAGCAATTCGTCGCTCACAGCCTGGATTGCAATTCTGTAGCGCGGACCTTCGATTGCCAGCCCTGCATACTCCGGCATGGGAGTTACCGCGACGTAACCCGTGAAGTAGACTGTGCCATCGTCGCCTGTTACCGCTAGAAACTGGTTACGTGATGGAGTCGCCAAGCTTCCATTGGCCGGCAAGCTCAGCCATAGCTGGCAGGTTGAAGGCTCGTTCAGCTTCCGCTCAATCGTCAACGGCCGAGCTCCATCGAGCGCGGCCGTGTAATCCTGCCCTTGAATCGCAATCTTCATCGTGACTCTCTAACTCGCTAAAGCGCTTACACCAGCGCATTGGGCGCAGGCAGAAAACTTCGATAACACAATACGTGTTCCCCATCCAGTGGGTCGGTAACCGGTAGTGCAAAAAACTGTCCCTTCAGCAGCACACGAGCTTGCCCGCCTTGATGCTTACCGTCCAGCGGTATAACGGTTTCTTCCGCTCCGGTCATGGTCTGCAGCCGGGGATAGTGGAAAAAGATGCGCTCACCTTGGCTGCCTTGCATGACAAACAGCGCTGACCACTCCTGATAGAAACTTCCGCCTTCACGGTCAACAAATCCAGTGACTGCCTGCAGCTTTGCGCCTGCCGCCGGAACGCCGCCCGGCAACGGCTCGGCAAGCGTAAGTCCGGTCGAGTTTACCTGGGAAACGAAGCCGACGTTGAAAGTGACGCGCCGGATATAGTCCACATCCGTCAACACCTGCCTCACATACGCGCCTGCAACTGGCGCGCCCACAAAGCCCGTCTGCCCGGTGTAATCCACATCCATTGCAATGATCGAACCGGCTGCGAACGTTGCCGCATCCGTCGCCGCCAGGGCGATGAAAACTGCTGTCGATCCGTTCTGCGGAGTTATGGCCGGCGTCGCCTGCGCTCCATCCGCCGCCGCTGCGGCGCCGCTCGCCGGAGTTAGCAGGTTCATGTGCTGCGATCCCGTCGCCAGCGCCATGGTCAGCTTTGTCCAGCTCAAAAACTGCAAGCTTACCTGCGCCTCAAGCGTCTCGCGAACCTGCTCCAGCGCGCCGGCCGGAATGCCCGCTAGTATAGGCGAAGTCTTGCTCCCCGATTTGCGCGTGAATTCTTGAATCCAACCCAGATCGATCCACGGAGCCGGGGGCGCGTTCAGGCTGAACCTGCCTTGTTCCGCCGGATCGAAGAGCACCGGCGTTTGCGTTGTCCGATTGACCGGCGCAAAATACCCACGAACCCGCCTTGCCACAGGCGCGGGAGCCGAAAACCAATTCGCCGCCATTTATTCCCCCTGCTCCTGGTAGCTGTAAACCATCACCCTGGCCGGCCGGCTCAACTGATCCCGCTGGACTGCGATCGGCCCCAGCGAAGGCTCGTCCCAAAACACCTGTGTCAGCATCGCTGCCGGCGGTGTCGCTGTGTAATTGAGCTTGGGCGCGTAGAAAGGCTGTAACATCGCGACTAACTCCTCGTCCATCTCGCTCAGCGACCGGCCGCGGTCGAGCCCGCCAAAACTCTGTGTTCCGCAAGTCTGATAGATGATCTCGCACTCTTCGGCTGCCATTACGGACCCAAGGTCTATATCGATGCCCAGGCCCAACCAGCGCAAGATGAACACGTCGTTCGGAAGCTGGCTGCACGGCGCTTCCGCCTCCTCCACTAGAATGCCCGGCCGCACCGCGCCGCGCACCAGAACCGTTCGCTCCGGATTGATCGTGGTTAACCGCGCCCGCAGCGCCATATAAAACGAGTCTTTCGCATTTTGCATAAAGACAACTCCTCGTGCCCTGCGCCATAAGCATTCAATCTTTGTCAGCCATCAAACGCCGCGATAACTTAAAACTGACAACTGGTCGCTGATAACTGTCTTTAAACCGCCTGCTGCGGTGCTTCCCTCAACAGCAGCCGGTAGAGATAGACCTGCCCGAAAGCTTCGTTTGAAGCAATCGACTCAATCAGGTAGTCTTGTCCCGCCACCGTAACCGTCAGCGTCATGGCAAACAGCGATTGTGCCGATGCCAGGTTCAGCGCGCTTACCTGCTGCTCCACGCCGGTCGCGGATACAAGTAACTCCCACTTTGACTCTCCGCCATTCTGCCAGGTAGGCCGCAACTTGCGCATAACTACCGGGCTTACCACTACATCGGCAAAGGCCGTTGCCACCAGCCCTAACTCGGACATGTTGGTATCCGCATTCGTGCCCGTCACCCGCAGAAGAGCCGTTGTTCCTGTCATGCTTCGCAACAGGGCATCGGCCAGCATCTGCGGCGCTCCAACTTGGTTGCGCGGCGCAGTATCGCTCATCGCTCACCCCAGCCTGTTCGCAATGTAGGGACGAAGCCACGCCTGCACCGTTTCGTCCACCAGCGAACTCGAGAAATACTGCATCTGCATCGTATCGATCTTGGTCTTGCTTGCGTTCAACGCCGGCGTTGACTGCGCATTCCGCACAATTTGTGCGCATGCAGTCTTCACATCGTCGCCGATCGTCGCCAGGCCCGCCGTGTAAGTCACCGCAATTTCGTTGTAAGGCAGCCCCAGCACATTCCACGGCAGCGTCAACTCCCCCGTGTTTGGGTCATAGTCCACCGAGTTAGCATCGATCGCCGTCCATTGGCCGGGCGGTGAAAACGCACACGCAATCTCAAATAGCGGCTCGTTCGGAAGCTCGCCGCGCCGCGACTTAGCGTATCGGCCTTGGATAGCTACGATCGGCGTGGTAGCCGTCCCCAGAGGCGCCAGAGGCAGATAACTTAGCAGCGCTGTCTGCGATCCTGCTGTCAGGCGCAAGCGCTCCGTGTACTGGATCACGTTCAGGTCCGGCCGCCTGCAGTAGCTGTTGATCAAAGCTGTGGCGGCTGTTATCCAGTCCGCCGTCGTTCCAGCCGGCAATCCATAATTTGGGTAATCCGCTGGCTGCAGATATGCCATACCCCACCCTTCCCTTTGTTCATCCTGCCCGCTAACCTGCTAGCGTACTAACAGATGGGGCTCCACTGTTCGGAGCCCCATCGCTAACTCGCTAACTCCGTTTCTATCGGTCCACCAGAACCTGATAATGCGCATAATTCGCGCCCTTCACGACCGGAGCGCCGAACTTGACCGCCACGTACTGGTAAGCCAACGAGTTAGGCAGCCCCAACTGGAAGATACGCGGTGTCGGATCGCCAAGCCAGTGGTACTCGATCAGATCCTCGGTCACAATGTAGGCTGGCAGCACCGCAGAACCCGAGCCCGGAGTACCCGTATAACTCAGGCTCCAATCCGGAATCAGAGGCAGATCGCCCGCCTGCGTCGACAGCATCTTCACTCGAACTCCACCCGTGATGTTGTCGGTATTCAACACCACGTTGAACTCGGTCTTCATCTCCCTGTCGATCAGATCCAGCAGCACCGGATTTGCGTAGATCGCCGTTGGCCGCACATAGTAGCCATTGTTGGCCACCATCTGCGCCACCGCCGATTTAATCCCGTCCACGATCGAAGCGGTCGTGCCGATCGAAACCGTGTTTCCACCGGCCACGATCTGCGGGATCACTCCCATGTATTGCGTGGTCGTCGGCGTGCTCAGGCTGGTATCGTTGCCGTTCCACAGAGCCACATCGTGCGCCACCATTACACCGCTCACCGTATCCACCAGGTCCTTGGCTTGCAGATAGGCGAACTGCTTTTGCTGGTCGCCGAGCTCGATGTCGAACAGGTTGTAATTGATCTGCGAAACGATCGCCTTCAACGGCACGCTCCGTTCCACGCGCGTGGGGCTTACCACCGGCGCCACGATGCTGCGGGGGTTGACGAAGCCGGCTGAGCCTGGATTCGGAATCGCCGTCTCCTCGAAGAACCGCGACGGATGTCCTGTTGCGGGAACCTGCTTGATGCGCTGCCCGAAGGGGCTCGAACGCCGGCAGATGTCGAAGATCTCGGTCTGATACAACGGAACTTCGATAGCGCCCGGCCCGATAAAATCAGCTGCTGCGTGTATGTCTGCAAAGGTTGCGTTCATAGGCTCTTTCCGCCCCCTCCATGGGGCCGTTCTAGCTGCTAGCTTCTAGCTCTTAGTGCTAGCTTGTCGCCGCCGGAATCCGGCATTGGTTGCATATTTTCGGCAGGACACGACCTGATGGGTTTTCATCAGGCCGTTTTCCAGCCGCAACTTACCCACGTTTGTAAGCAAGCTTTCAGCTAGAAGCTAATCGCTAGTAGCTAAAAGCTGCTTTTAGCCGATCGAGCCTGCCCGCAGCAGTTGGGTCTTTACCGCAATGCGCTGTTCCAGGCTCAATCCGGACAGCGCCGCGTCCAGGGTTCGCACATCCACTGGGCCCTCGCCGATTCCGTGCTTGGCCAGCATCTCGGAGGTGGTCGCGGGTACCGTCCTGCGCAGCGGATTCAAAACCGCTGGTGCAGCTGCTTTCACTTCGGCCAGCTCCCGTTCCGCCGCGGCCAGCTTCTCTGCCAGCTCCGTCTCCCGCTTGCTCTGCTCGACGGTTGCCGAAATCCTCTCCACCTCGCCGGCCAACGAAACCTGCCGCTCTTCCAGCCAGTTCAGCGTTCGCTCCAGCAGGGCGGTCGCGGCCTCCAGCCGCTCCGCAATCGCTTTTTCTTCCATTTCCATGCTGCTCCTTCTCTCTTTCCAGTGAATGGCGTCTAAGGTCCGCGCTAACTTGCTAACTCGCCGACTGATAACAAAAGAGGCTCCGTCAACCGGAGCCTCTTCGCTAACCCCGCTAACCCGCTGACGACTAACTCGCCATGCGGAAGCTTGTCGCCCGATAAGCTGCTTTCTCCCGCAATAGAATCGCCGCTCCGGTAAACGTCACGCGGGTCAGCTTCCACACTTCGGCCCGCATATCCTCAACCCGCGCATCGGCCAGTTCATAGCTCATCCCCATCGCCTCGGGGTTCGCCGCGGCGGACGCCTCGATCGCCGCCGCCACCTCGGGAAAATCCCGCGCGTACAGGTACCCGCGTACCACCAGCCTTTGCCCGATCAGATCCGCCTCGGTCAGCAGCCCGATCTTGCGCCGTGCATCGTGGCCGTCCCATCCAGGTCGGTAGTCCACCGCCATTCCCAACAGCGAAGGCAACGCATTCTCCGCCGCCTCGCGCGTTAGCATCACCCGGTGCCCGCGCGCCCCGGAAGGCGCCTTGTCGCTGGTCGCATTTACCACCGTCAATACCCCCTCGAACGCCACCCGGTTGGGGTGCCCATCCACGTGAGGAATCTTTACCGCCATCGCTTCCAATCGCATCCGCTCTCCGCTCCACGAGGGACCAATCCCTAAGTCCCCGGTCTCTAGTCCCTAAGTCCCTAGCCCCTGGTCCCTGGCGATTTTCGCCTCGCCCAACAATGGCGCCGTCTCACCCTGCCCCGCCCGTCCAACTTCAAGCGGCCCCAGCCCCCGCATCGCCCGCACCTCATTCACCGTCAGCACGCCAGCTTGCAGCAACTGCACCTGCACCGCCAACTCCGTCTCCTCGTCCCGCGCATTCAGGTCGTTGAAGACAAACTCGAACTCCCGCCATCCGATGCACTTGCCAAAAAGATCGCGGGTCAGATGCCCGGCCAGCAGCAGCGCCAGCGGCGAAATCGCTCCGCGAAACGCCTCGTCCGTCATCTCCGCGGCGGTGGAGCGATTCACATCGCTTTCTAACCCCAGCAGCAGCGGGGGCAGATTGAAAGCGTTGGCCACCATCCTGATCAGAAACTCCTGCCAGGCCAGCCGCATATCCGCATCCGTCCCCTGCGCAAACCGCAACACCTCCGGCTTCTGCTCGGTCGATATCAGCGGCACACGCCCCGTGCCCTCGATCTCGTCCTGCCACCACCTGATCAGCCGGTCGTGCTGAGCCGGCGTGGCCTCGTTCAGCCACAGTGCATACTGCGCCACCGCGTTCGATGCCAGCTTGCCCGCAAATCGGTGCGCGCTCAGGAACTGGTTCACCGTCTCGAAGGCCACCTCCAGCGGTCCGAGCCCAAAGGGCGTAAAGCTGCGCGGGTTCATGCGCACATAGATCAACTGATCGTCCCGCAGATCCACCGCGGAAGAGTCCAGTTGTCCCGGCAGCGCCTGCGCATACCGCGGCGTCTCCGTCTGCCCGCCCCACCGCGCGTTGATGCGAATCGAAGCCCCATCCACGGGCCATAGCATCGCCGGCCGTTCCGGGTCTCCCGTCGGCTCCATCTCGATCGCCCCGAACCCGCCCGTCAACGCATCCTCGATCACCTGTTCGATCAAGGTTCTGAAGCTATCCACGGCGTTCGGCTCTTCCAGCATCCGGCGTAGCGCCCGCAGCTTCCTTTCCGTGAACGCGACATCCTCCTGCCGCACCCCGCGCCGCACCCGCACCTGCCAGTCCATCGCCGCGATCCGGTCCTTGATCACGTTGATCGCCCGCCGCACCACCGGCGTCTCCGCAAAGCGGCGCAGGTTGACCGGCGTCGGCTTGGGCAGCAGCCGCCCCGGAAATTGGGCCGGACTCAAGATCGCGGGCAGCGCCAGCGTCTTGCGCTCTGCTTCCGCATTGGCCGCGCTTGCCGCAAGCTCCGCCCTCCGCCCGCTTCCAGTCGCCTGCCGCCATATCTCCCGCAACTGCTCTCCTACCCTCACGCGCACCTTCCTTCTTTCCCCACCCCAAAACAAAAAGGCACAGCCCGTGAAAGGGCCATGCCTCGTAAAAACAGTTATCGGTGATCAGTGATCAGCCATCTGGTACCGCTGATAACTCACGACCTCGGACTTAGTTCCGCTAAAACTTCTCGACAAACACGATCCTACGCTAAGCTCCCGAAATTATCGGCAAACCTATCCCGTAACTTCTCGATAGCTGCAACTGGACAGAAACTGACCACTGACAACTGAGTACTGATCCCTGTCTTTCAAATCCGCAGCTCCCGCCGCGCCGTCTCCGCCACCCGGCCCAAGTCCGATGTTGTCAGCACGCGAATCTGATGCTCTTCCATCGTCTCCACTCCAAAGCGGTACATCTCCAGTCTCTCCGGTTCGTCGCCCGCCAGTCTGGCTGCCGGCTCAATCACCGCGGTCAGCTCCAGGCTGGCCTTCTCCACCCGTTCCACACCGGCCCGCAAGCCCGCCGCCGAAAACGCCAGCACCTTGGCCATCTCCACGCCCGGCTCCAGGCTTACCGCATGAAACATCCGGATCAGGCCATTGGGCCGATACCCGACGTCGATCCGCAGCGGGTCGCCCACCCTCGTATACTCCGAGGCCGCAATCCGCTTGCGCAGCAAGTCCCACACGCCGGCCCGCTCAAACTCGCCCCGCATCCGTGCCTGGATCGCCGCCCGCCCGCTCAGCCGCGGCACGTGCTCCCGTGGCGGCGGGTCGACATACATCTTCATCAGTTCTTCCAACCCAGCCGGAAGGCTCTCCGCCAGATATGCCTTCGACTCCGTCATCTGCACGCTCAGCGAGAGCGACTCCGTCAGCAGCCGCATCAGGTTTCCGTCGGGCTCGGCCTGGAAGCGCCTGCGCAGCTCGCCTTCCATCCCCTCCAGCACCGCCGTGTCCGCCTCCGGATTGAGGCAGCGCACCCTGCGCCAGTCGCGGGTAAAACGGACAAGAACCGGCTCAGGAATGACCGGCTCGGGGCCGGTCGCGGCCTCGCGCCTCTCCTGCTCGCGCAGGATCACCCCGATATGCACATACTCGTTCCGCACCGGGTCCGGCACATACCGGAGCAGTCGAAACTCGCATGCCCGCCGCTCTCCATTGCTACTCATGCCAAGCGTCCGTTCAGCCCTTAACTTTTAGCTGCTAGCTGTTAGCTCGTGGTTGCAGCTTGCAGTTGTCCGGGGCGCTATGCACATCTGAAAGCTGACCGCTAGAAGCTGAAAGCTAACAGCTGACAGCTGTTCTTCAATTCACTCTTCCCGCCATGCTAGTCCCCCACCGCATCCCCTTCCAACCTTCTTCTTCACTTTTTCCCATCCCTACCCATTTCGGAAACGGCTTCCTCTCCGACTTCCCGAACCCTTCAATCAGCTCCCGGATACGGCTCCGCCGCTTGAGCAGCTTCTCCACCAGGCTCTCCATCTCGCTCAGATCGCCGCCATACCATTCAGGCGGTATCTCGCTGGCCGCCGCCCAGACCGTCTCCGCCGGCAGAGTCTCCAGCCGTGTCAGCCATGGCTCAAAGGACTCCCATCCGGCGATCTCCCGGTATACATCGTTGCGATAGTAGACACCGCGCAGCGGCGCATCCTCAAACCGCCACTCCCCGGCGTGAAAGCAATACCCGTAGTCGATGAACACCGCCCGGTACCGCCGCTCCCGCTGCTTGCGCGTGAACACAGCCTGTCGCCCGTTGGCGTTTCCGGTCCACTTGTCCAGCGCCAGAATGCCGGCGAACTCATCCAGGTTCCGCACCTCGGCAAGCTGTTCCTCGGGCAGGTAGTCCACCACCTGGCCCGGCATCAGCCCGCCCACAAACCGCGACCCGAACTGCAACCCCGCCTGGCATTTGATCCGCGTTTTACCCAGATCGATCTCCAGCTCCGCCGTGTTCTCCACCAGCCAGCTCGAGACCTCCACAAGTTCAGCCTCCGGCGCCGTCAATCCCACTGCCGCCGCAATCCGCGAGGCCAGAAACTCGTTCGCCAGCACCCGCGTGTGCTGCGGGTTATTCTGGAATTTGACAACGTAAATATGGCCGTCCGCGCCCAGCATCAACTGGCCCTGCGCGCCGCCCCGCATCCGCCGGATCTGCTGCACCGCCAGAACCGCCAAGTCCGCTCCCCGCTGTTTCCTGATTCTTTCTGAATTCTAAGCGCTTTCCCCGAAATGATCTGCAAAAGCAGAGCACTAATCTCTGACCCCTGATCTCTGCCCCCTGGAGAGCAGCTCCGCCCGCGCACCCAGCCCGATCGCCATCGCCATCACCCGGTCGTCATGCGTTCCCGCCCGCGCCCCCGTACTCCCATTGGGCAGCCGGACAAAACTCCTGCATTCGCCCAGCAGCTTCCGGCTCTGGAACCGTTCCGGCTGCTCCACCAGCCCAGCGCCCAGCTCTCCCAACACCGCCGGACGGCTCAGCGACGTGGTCAACCACCCCGTCTGCCCCGCCTGCCGATAGATTGGCGCATATTTGCATACCGTCTCCGCCAGCGCCAGCACTCCGCTGCCATGGTTATTCCTCTCCACCACCAGCCACGCATGGTTGTATTCGGCGGCCAGCTTCGTCACCAGCCGGGCCAGCTCCAGCCCACCCACATGCCCCGCAAACTCCGCGCACTGCAAGCCTGTCTCCATCTCCAGCACTTCCGCCGCCGAATAATCTCCCTCGCTGCCGCCTCCGGAGGGGTCCACCGCCACGAGGTACTCCTTGCCCTTCAGAGGTGGCAGCCAAATCTCCAGCTCTCCATTCAGCCGCCGTTCCGCGGGCTCTGACGCCGCTGCCAGCCGCGCCTCGATCGCCGCCAGCTCGAAGACCGAGTTGCCGCTGGCCAGAAAGCAGCTCTCCTCGTCCTCGGCATACTCCTGCCGAGCCAGTCCGCGAAAATCCGCCCGTATCTGCCGCCGGTATCCAATCTGTTCCAGGTCCAGGCGTTTCCGCGCCACCAGATCAAGCTCCTCCGCGGTCAGGGTAGCTTCGTCCACCGCTCCAGCCCGGTAGCGCCTTTCCATCCACCACGGAAAGAAGTGCCGCACCATCCCCGTTTCGCCCGCCTTTTGCCACTCCTCGTGGAAGCATCCCCCCACCCCGTCCGGTGTTGACTCCAGAATCAGCTCTGCCCCCGGCGTCATCGATGCCCGCAGCCCCGCCAGAGTCTCCGCCGGATCACCCGGCCAGCGCGCCAGCTCCGAGCAGTGCAGATTCTGCACCGTTAATCCCCGCCCAGCGTTCCGGTCGCCCGCCGACACCACCCGGTACTGCGCATCCATCTCGGGAAATACGATCTGCCGCACATTGGCCCGCGATGTCCGCAGCGGGCCCTCCCGCAGCACCTCCGGCAGCCAGTCCACAAACCTGTGTACGATTTGGAAGATCTCCTCCGCCGCCTCCTGCGTGTGCGCCACTTCCAGCGTCAGCGTCCCCGGCCGGGTAATGGTCTTCAGGAAGAACCGCGCTGCCGCCCAGGTCGTCAGTCCCATCTGCCGCGCCTTCAGCACAATGTTCCGTTCGCCCCGCCGCCGCTCAAACGCCTTCTGCACTGCATTCGCCCGCAGCGCAGCCGGCTTCCCCTCGCGCGTCCTTACCAGCAGCAGTTGTTCCGCCAGCGCCATTCCCACCGTGAGCCCCCGCAGGCTCGCCGGACGCTGATCCAGAATCCCACCGAACCGCTCCAGTTCCTCCCCGGTCAGTTCCTCCGGGCGCAGATCCCACTCCCGCGCCCCAGCCGCGCGCTTTTCTCTTGTCTCTGCCACGGATCCCCCTGCGCTCTAGTTGCCCCCGCACCAGTACTTCACCGTATACGCCGTGCTTGCCGTCAATGCGGTATTGGCCGTCAGTGTCATCGCCGTGGTCGATTCGGTCCAGGTAGCCGTCGTCACCCGTCCCACTCCGCTCTGCAGCACGTCCACGATGCAGTTTGCCGAGTACGTATGCGTATTCGGAAAGCTCAGCGTCGCCAGCGTTCCCGTTGTCGCGCCCGTTCCCGTAGTCAGCGTTACCGTTCCACTCACTCCGTCGCACATGTGGCCGCTCAAACAAACAATCGACGGGCTGCTCCCCGCCGCGCTGCCCGTCGCCAAACCCATCGTCCCCGAACCCATCATGAACCTGCCCGACACAAACCCCGTTGCCGTTGTATTCCCGCTCGCTGTCACCGAAAGCACCGCGGCCGGGCTCGACCCGCCGCTCTCCACGTAGAATCCCCCCGTGCCGCTGTTCGTCGAGCTATTGATCAGCACCGCATTCGCTCCCGCCCCGGCATTGACCAGCGTCTGTCCATTCTGATAAAAGACCTCCCGGTCCAGCGAGTTCACCATGTCCGTCAAGCGAAGATAGTTGCTCGCGTCTTTCCTCAACTTCCACTCGGAAACCCCAGCGTAGCTGTTCCACGCGAACGCCCCGATCTGGTCTGCGCCCGTCCCCGGCTGGATCGCCACGTCCTGTTCCGCCGCCGCGCTATTCGCAAACGTCGTAGCATTGCCCGTGAACGTCGGCCCATTCGACAGCACTACGTTGCCCGTGCCAGTTGCCGAAGCCGTCACGGCCAGCGAAGGAGTACTGGTTGCATTCGTCACTGTGGGAACCAGCCACGCAGGCCAGCCTCCCGAGGCCGCCGCAAACGACGACACCGTTCCACCGCCGCTGCCGCCGCACGTTGAGGCGCCGTTGTTGGTGATCAGACCAGCGCTGTTGATTTGCAGACAAGCGCTTCCCGTGGCCGGAGCAATGAAGGCATCGTAAAACGGGACCAGCATGTTGACCTGATCCGTTCCAAAGTCCATCAGCTTGTTCGTCAATCCATTGCCCCAAAGTCCAAAGGACCCGTACTGATAGCCGTCTCCCTTGAGACCGCCGGCTACAACCGGAGTCGTCCCGCTGCCGGGCTGGTTAGTAAACGTCAGCGTGGCGGGGATCCCCGTCGAAGGACTCCACCCGATGGCCTCACCAAACGAATTCTGGATCGGGGTTTGAATGTTGAGATTCTGCGCGGCCTGAGCATTCACCGTTGAGGTCGCGCCGATGCCTTGCCATGCGATGCTCTGCGGCGCTCCCGCCGTTCCGCTGTAGGCTGCGCCGCTCAAATCATAGAGCGTCTGCACAATCTGGCTTCCGCTCCAGCCAACCCCATTAATCTGCGCCCCGTTCCCGGCTTCGAATTCGATGGCGCCCTCTTGGATTGACTCTGCCCGATAGGGGTCGCTCGCGATCTGATTGCAACCTTCGCAACTTACCCCAAAGACAGGACTCGACCCCAGTGAACCGTAGTAAATAGGCCGGTAAAGATATTTGCCGGTGATGTTAGTAATTGGGTGTCCGCCCGCCGCGCGGTTATCCCGCGTTAGGTTGAGCAGCCCAAACCCGGTGATGCCTTTGTAGCACATCGAGTTCGCGCCCTGCGGAGTGCTGATGCTGTGCGATGTCTGGCGCTGATTGGCTGTCTGCGGAAATGCACAGGTCTCATAGAAGTCCGCGGCGTTTGCTGAAAACTCCGGCCTCCAGACTTCATTCGCAAACCATGTGTCGATTGCCGCCGCCACCGGGTTGTATCCTGCGGGCTCCGTAATGATGTTTGCAATGGAAGCCACATCGAAGAAGCCGCCCTCTCCAAGCGGGAAATCGCTTCGATGCGACCACATACCGCCGTTCACCAACGGCGCGTAGCCTCCGAACCATAGATTGTTGATCTGCGAGTTAAGATCGAACGCCCCCGTCAGCATGCCGATTGCGGTGGTTACTCCCATATCCTGAATGTTCGATCTGTTCAGGTTATATGGATCGAAAATCCCGATAAACCCTCCGCCCAGTGCGATCCCCCGCATATCCGAGTTCTGTATTTGACCGCCAAACATGGCCGGCTGAGTGAGCATAGTCCCTTGAGTAACACTGTCCACAGTGGCGCTATCCCAGTTTCCAACAAGAGTTACCCCCTGCTGGCTCGCCCCTCCCGGACCGAACCAGCTAACTCCCGGTACCAGCATGACCTGCACGGGAATAGCCGCGGGAATCAGAGGAGCGACGTTCGTGCATTGTGCGCTGAACTTCGATGTTCCTGAGTTCCAGCAAGTCGAGTCGCCAAAGACGATCGCAGGTGCCGTTGTGCATCCCGTCGGAACGTTTGTCCAGCTTGCACTCGCTACTGCGCCCGATGAGTTAGTCGAGGTTGTGCCTATGCCCACCACAATGGGGATGCCGTTGGTCCCGCCTCCGAAGTTACTGGAGCAACCGCCGCCAAAGGCCCACATCTCCAAAACTCCGCTTGCGCTTGCCGGATAACCGCTGCCCCCATTGGTAATCGTGGGAGTAACTGCCGTACCGCCCGATAGTGTTGTCGTGGCAGTCACACCGTCGCCGCCTAACTGGACCACGCTCACCGTCGGAGCGGAAGTCAGCCCATACCCGGCGTATACGGGGGTGACACTGACAACCTGTCCACTGCTATTCGTATTGGCGATGGCGAACTCGCCACCGCAAGGGCCGGCATAGGTGCTTGGACAGCCGCCGCTGAATCCTATCTGCAACTGCGAGTTATGCGTGTATCCGCTTCCACCGTTCGTAACCGTATATCCCGTAACTGCTCCGCCGGATACCGTTGCGGTGATCACTGCGCCCGACCCTCCGGCCGGATTCATATACCCGCCATCGTCCTGCGCCATGCCACTCGTCAGGTAATACGGAGATGTCGCCAGAAGATACTTTTCTCCCACGCCGGGGACACTGGGAATCGCACAAGTGCCCCCGCCCGCGGCCGCCGCGGCCGTCGCGCACGCATTGAAGGCCGGTACGTTATCCGTGCCCCAGCCGATGTAGGCGCCCTCGGTCACATTCGCTACTTTGTTCAGTACCACCTGTTGGCTATTTGTAACTGACACAATCTGTGCCGTATTCAGGTTGGTGAATCCGGTTACGGCGGAGAAAGGCGGAGTATAGGTGCCATTCGGAGCAAAGACCACATACTTGCCAACATCGGCGGACGTGAACGAAGCCCCAGCGGGTACATACACCGTTGCACTGCCCGCAGTAAGAGACGCGCCCACATATCCCGACGCCGGAAGCATGTCCGCCTTGGCACCGTAGCTGAGTACGTTGTAATAAACAGCCGGTGTCCCGTTGCCTGTATTGCCAATCATGATCGAAGAGCCGGATGGGGTAACTGAGATGCCTGCGCCGGCCATGACATTCACGGCGCCTGCAAGTGAGTTAAGGCTGGAGACGCCACCGCTCCCACCCGATCCGCACGCCGCTCCGGTATTCGAGAGATACCCTGAGTTATCCACCTGCAGGCAGTTAAGCCCGCTGCTCGCCGCAAGCCCAGGAAACTTGATGGCATTCGTTCCCGTGAAACTTGCATACAACGAGCCGCTCCCGCCTCCGTAAACATTGAATGCCGTCCCCGATCCGGGCTCGTAATTGATACGAACAACTCCAGACGTATTGGAGGCATTGATATATGTATCGCCGCTGTTGGTGCTCTGGTAAGCCTTGAAACTATCCAGCCCGCCCGTCGCCGAATTCAGTGCCCAGTTATTATTCTGGTCCTTCACCATGTACCACTGGCTATTCCCATTCCAATCCTTGTAAGTGAGAGATTCCTTTTGGCTCGTGGTTAACCCTGCCCAAAGAAACTGATCGATCTCGGCGTCCGCCTGATTCTTCACCATCGTCGAGCCGGTAAACGTCGAAACCCCGCCTACCTGAAGCGTCCCGTTGAACAGCGCGTTCCCCGCGTTGCTGATCGTCGCAACCGTTGTCTCGCTCGCTCCGCCGGAACCGAAAGTTACCCCTCCGGTCCCCGCATTCGTCGACCCATTCAGCACGATTGCGCCCGTGCCTGCCGAATTGATGACCGTCTGATTGTTAGTGCTCGATTGCCCGTTGTTATACTGCCCGATCGAGAAGCGATAGATGCCGTTCAGTTCGTCCAGAATCTGATAGAACTGTTCGCCCGCCGTCGCATCGCTCAAGCCCATCGTCCATCGGTAGCCGTAGTCCGTCTGGTACCTGTCCAGCAACCCGCGCTCGTTGCCCGCGCCGATTCCGACGCGGAAATGATTAGTTACAGTCGCGTCCTTCTGGCTCCCATACCAATCGCCATTCAATCCGTTAAAGCTCCGGTGAAAGGTATCCAGAAAGCTGTTACGCGTGCCGTTGTCCGTCAAGGCTCCCGTAAACATCGTCCCGCCGGTCATCCAGCTGTTGTACCCGCTGCCTGCGTCCGCTACTACCTGATTGGTCGAGACCTCGTTCCGCAGTCCCACAATCGTATTGTTCTGCGCATTAGGTCCCAGGTGCAGCGCCGTCGAGCAGCCTTCCACGTCTCCGCCTGTAAATGTATTTCCATCCCCTTGCTGCAAGTTGATCCCATAAGTCCCGGCGATCGGGCTTCCACCGCTCTCCGGGCAATCGATATGCAACCGCACAAACGTGCTCGCATTCAACCAGTCCGTCGTTGCTGCATTCGCAATCTGGTGCCCAATCGCGTTCACCGCGGTCTGGAACCCGTCGAACTGGTCATCGAAGAACGTTCCACCCGTGTAGTTTCCAGTCCCGTCCAGTGTCATGCCCGTCTGGTTTTGATTGCCCAGGAAATACAAGCTCTCCAGATCCACCTCCTGCGTGCGATACGCTACTAACCCCTGCGCCGTCGCGCTGCCTGACGCGGTCGTGTTGATCACCGCGTTATCCAGGTGAAAGCCCGACGTATTCGCCGCGTAAGTAGGATCGCCCACCTGCACCATCGCGCCCGCGCCAGAGTACAGGAACACCGTTCCCCCTGAGCTTCCGCTCGCCGCGCTCGCTCCCCGCAAGGCGCAGCCGCGAAGCGACACATTCCGCGTGCCCGCAGTCACAATCACCTGGTTAGCCGTGGAAATCGTCGCGCAAGGCAGCAAGACTGTCGCATTCCCAGTCGATATCGTCAGGTTCGATCCCATCGAGAGAGTGCCTGTGAAATTGCGCGCATCGCAGGTTCCGCCATAACTCGCGCTTACCGTCCCCAGGCACGCTTGTAACTTGGCTCCAAAGTCCACGCCGGGAAACTGGTCCACTGCATACGCAGTTCCCACCGGATTGTTAGTCACCAGCGCCGCGTAACTCCCACCGCCCGGCAACGTCCCGCCTCCTCCATCCAGCTGTGTTCCATAACTCTCAGACTGCGCCGCATTCCAAATCGTGTACCCGCCGTTACCCTTCAGCAGGTTTCCATCGAAGAACGTCATATTCTGTCCGGCGATCAAATTAACCGGAGCGGCCGTATCCCAGATCCCCGCTACATTCACGCTCGCCGTAGTCGTTCCCGAGCAGCCCGCCCCGCCCGATGTCACTGTAACTGCCCCGATCGACCCATCGTTGTTCACGCTTGCCGTCGCCTGTGCCGTGCAGCTCCCGCTGAACGTCAACGGAACCTGTGCCCCATACGGATCGAATCCAAGCCCGTGCTCCGGCCCCGTCGCCACTCCCGTCACGGCGCCACCAGATGCCGTCACCGTCAGTCGCGGCTGCACTGCGTTCCACGCCGGCAGCACCACCGCATTGCGCACCGTCCATCCCTGCTGCGTGCCCGAAAGATCCAGCACCACGCCGGTCGGCGGCTCTCCGGTCGCCGCCGAATTCCCGGCCATCGCCACCACGTTATCCAGCACATTGTTCGAGCCCGCCGCCGCCGTGAATGCGTGCGTCGCCTGGATCGTGATGTTCTCCCACCGGTTCGAGTCCGAATTCAGTCCCGCAGGCGTCGTCCCCGGCAACGCAGGAATCGCAATGCCCGTATTCAGCCCGCGAATGTCGATATTCCGAAACTCACTCCACTGCGGCCACATCGCGAAATAGAGCCCACAAGTGTGCGTAGAGTGCGCGCCGGTATATTGCGCCGCCATCGGATCGGCGCCCGTCGCCACAATCTCCAGGTTCTCAATCTCCGCGACATGCAGCCCGTTGCCACCGGCTCCCGTTGACGCGGGCATCGCAATCGCGCAATTGCCCACCGCCCAACCCGCGCCTGTTCCCACCGTTCCCGTCAGCCCGCTCCCGCCCGGCGAAAAAATCGAATTCCTTTCGATGAGCCGGCTCACTCCGCAGCTTCCTGCGGGCGAGCGTCCCTCTGCCGCAGAGCACGAGATATCCACGCTCTGATCCACATAAATCGTCAGATCGTGGATGCGCGTGTAGCTCAACAGGCTCATGCTGTCCGTCGCTGTAACCAGCACATCCTGTCCCGGAAACCCCTTCAATGCCGATACCTGCTTGCCCAACCCCCCAATCGACTGGCCAACCCAGTTCAACGCCCGCGTCTTGCATGTCCCCTGCGGAATCGTCAGCGCGATGCTATGCGTCTGCGCATAATTCAGCGCCGCTTGCAGCGCGTTGGTATCGTCCGTTGTCCCATCGCACACCGCGCCAAATTCCTTCACGCTCCGTTCAATCTGCTGCGCGCCCTTCGTCCGCAGATCCGATACATACACTCCATTCGGATTCGTGAACCCGTCGCTTCCCGCATATGTTGGCGGAATCTCCATTGCCCCGCTGCTGCCCGCCGCATTCATCGCTGCCTGAAGCGTCGTCTGCGAGCTTCCCGCCACCGGCGACTGCACTCCGTTCACTGACGGCGCGACCAGGGCGCCCGTCATGTTCCCGCCCGCAACTGGAACCGCCATCGCGAAGGTCGTATCCACATAGTGCTTATCCGCCGCCTGCAAGGGTTGCGTCGGATCTGCGTTCAAATACAGTGGCCCTGTCAACGCTCCGCCCGACGCCGTCAGCAGACTGTCCGTTACCTCTGCGATCGACTGGTCCACATACGACTTGCTCACCGCCTGCACGGCCTGCGCAGCCGGCATCACCTGCGCCTGCACTTGCGCCAGACTCGCCTGCGCCGCCGCCGGCACCACCCAGTACTGAGTGCTCGTCGTGCCGTCGCTCAGGTAGTAGACGGCCGTGTAATACAGTCCAGCCGGCGTCGCCCCTAGGTTCGGGGCCAAATTCACGCTCACAAATCCGTCCGGCGCAATCGTCACCGTCGTGCTGTCTGCGGCCACCGCCTGGCCGCTGGCCGTTGTAAACGAAGGCCAGCTCACCACCAGTGTCCCTGATCCAGCCTGTCCATTCGCCAGATACACCGTTCCCTGAACCGTCGTCGTGCTGACCGCCTGCGCGTTGGCCACACTCCCCAGCGCAAGCGCCATCAGTCCCACTCCCAGCTTCAGTCCGATCCATCTGCCGGCGCGCAACAACCCGTCTCTTGTGAGCTTCATCCCTGTCTCATCCTTCTTTTGGGAATGCGGTGGGCTGCACTGGGCTCAACCCCTGTGCATCTCCACCGCATTCCCTGCCAAGCGAGAAACTCAGGTTCCTTCCGGTTCCCGGCCTCCAACTCCTGTTTCCGCGTCCGTCTCCAGCATCTCAAGCGGCCATCGCGGCTCCGTCGCCAGATCCAACGCCAGGCTGTGAACCGGCCTTGTGGCCAATGCATCCTCAGCCTCGACGTTGCCCTCGGCCAGCTCCACAAGCAGCCGTGTGCTCTGCACATGACCTTTGCGAGTCCCATCAAAAAGCGACTGGGCAATCTCGACTGCACGCTCGTCCACTATCTTGAGCGCCGCTTCGTTCAGCTTTTTCACTTTGTTGAAGGTCCCACCTGCACGGGCCTTCCCACGTACCGCCTGCTTCTTTCGTTCCCCTGCCATCTGTCCGCCAATCCCGGCCCACCATTCCACGGATTCGCTCCGTAGAAAGGAATCAGCGCCAACTCCGCGCCGGAATCGTCCTCTGACGCGTCGTCAGAGATGCCCTGGCCTCTTCTTCTTCCCACGCCTGCGAATCCGCGGAGAGATGGCCCGAAGAAGATCGGGAAAGTCACTTATGCTTTCCCCTGTAGTTTTATTACGGTTTGAATGTTCTTAGCTTAACCAAATGCACCGTAATGATCCGCAAAATCAAGAAGACCCACTTCTCAATTGTTTTCTGTCACTTAACCGCGCCGATCTTCCTAGTGTCGTTGACATAAACCCAAAAACAGAACAATGGCGAACGCGAATGCGTTGGATTGCGTTGCCTCGTCGGCCAACCATCGCAGCCAGCCTACACCTACTTATGCGGCGCCCTCAGATCGCCAAAGCTGGCTGTCGTCGTCCTTCATGTAAACCCTCACCCCTCGTTCGCGTCCACACATCCGGGGAAATTTTTGGAGATTCGCTATCGATGTCCATGCTGCGGCTATAAGACCCTGGAAACCGCCGGTGCGCTGGCCTTGTGCCCCGTCTGCTGGTGGGAGGACGATGGCCAGGAGGACGACGACGCAGCCGAAGTCCGCCTCACCGTCAACGGAGCCCTCAGTCTGAATGAAGCCCGCGAGCACTTCGCGCATTGCGGCGCGGCCCATCCCCGCTTTCTCCCTTACGTTCGTAAGCCCCAGGTCACTGAGCAGTAACGTGCCTTTTGCGGTGCGCTTTCGCGTCCCAGCCGCCCCGCCTGTTTGACCCTTCCGCCAAACCCTCTTACCATGAGATGAGGCATTTCCGGCCACAAGCCCTGATCCTGCTTGGCGCAAGTTTGCCACGGCGGCGGTTCGTTGCTGGAATGGGGATTTGTATCGCCGGATGGGGGCAGTTTCTGGCAGGAAATCACCCGAAAGTGGCAGCCTGATTTGCTGTCCAACATGGCAACCTGAATGGGCGAGCCTGGAGTGGCAGTTCTATCGGCGCGCAGCGCGCGTCTGGAAGGCAAAACGTTGAGCTCTACCGACACCATCGAGAACAACCCCACCCCTGAAGCGGCCGAGGCCCAATTGGACCACGCCCACGAAGCCGGCGCCCACGAAGGCCACGATCACGAAGGCCACGATCATCAGCACGGCCCGGTTCTCAACCCGGACTGCACCCGCGAGCTGGTGCTCGACATCCCTGCCGAAGAGGTCTCCAAAGCCTATCGCTCTGTCCTCGGCAACTACCGGAGACATGCCAAAATCCCAGGCTTTCGCGCCGGCAAGGTACCAGATACGGTCCTCAAGCGCCGCTTCGCCACCGAAATTCGCAAGGACGTGATTGACGGCTTGCTCCCCGAGCGGTTCAACAAGGCTGTGCTCGACCTGGGCGTCAAGCCCGTCGGCCAGCCACAGGTGACCGAGCTGAAGGTCGAGGATGGCGCGCCGCTGCACGTCAAGGCGGTCTTCGAGTTCGTTCCCGATTTCTCCATCGAGGGCTACCAGAGCATCGTTGTCGACAAGCCCCCCGTCGAGATCGATGAGCAGGAGTTCCAGCACGAGATTGAGCAGTTGCGCGACTCGCGCGCCACCATCGAGCCGGTCGAGGAAGACCGCGCTCTGATCAATGGCGACTGGGCGCAGATCACTTACACCGGGAAGTTTGCGGACGACGCCGAGGCAGCCCCGATTACCGATGAAGACACGCTTGTCGAAATCGGCGGTAAGAGCACGTTGGAGGCATTCAACACTGCCCTCCGCGGCGCCAAGCCTGGCCAGGAACTGAAGGCTGAGGTCATGTATCCTGCCGATTATGCCGAGGCCAAGCTGGCCGGCAAGACCGTGGCCTACAACTTGGAAGTGAAAGCCATCAAGAAGCGCATTCTGCCGGAGTTGGACGACGATTTTGCAAAGGAACTCGGCGCCTACGAGAGTTACGCCGATCTCGAAGCCCGCGTCCGCGAGCACCTGGCCAACCGCAAGCGTCGCAGCGTTGAAGCCGAAACCAAGAACCGGCTCTTCGCGGCCTTTGCCGAGCGTTACCCCTTCGCGGTTCCCGAATCGCTCGTGCAGGAGCAGATTGACGCTCGCCTCGACCGCGGCCTGCGTGCTTTGGCGGCCCAGGGCATGGACACCGAACAGATGCGCAAGCTCGATTTTGCCCGGCTTCGTGCCGCCCAGCGCGATAGCGCTGCCGCCGAGGTCAAAACAGGAATCCTCCTCGACCGCATCTCCAAGGAGGAAAATATCTCCGTCAGCGACGAGGAATTGGACCATGAATTGCAGATAGCTGCCTTACAGGCTCGCGAACCGATCGATGCCCTGAAAGTGCGATTGACGGAAGACGGCGGACTGGCTAGAATCCGGGAACAATTACGACGGGAGAAGACCGCAAGCTTGTTGTACGATCGGCTGCCCGGTCAAGCGGGTAAATCCAGCCGGTAAATCTTTTGGTAACAAGGGTATAAGCAAGCACGCGGCCGGCAAGCCCGAGGCCATTTATCAACCGGGTCCAAAGACCCCAACCGGAGAGCGGGAAGAATACTCAAATGGCATTGGTTCCCATGGTGGTTGAGCAGACGAGTCGAGGCGAGCGCGCCTACGACATTTACTCTCGTCTGCTGCGCGACAATATCATCTTTCTTGGCACGCCGATTGACGACCAGGTGGCCAACCTCATCGTGGCGCAGTTGCTCTTCCTCTCCGGCGAAGACCCCGAGAAAGACGTGCAACTTTACATCAACTCGCCCGGCGGCTCTATTACCGCGGGCCTGGCTATCTACGACACCATGCAGTTCATCAAGAACAACGTGGTCACCTACTGCATCGGCCAGGCGGCCAGCATGGGTGCGTTTCTGCTGCTGGCCGGAACCAAAGGCAAGCGCTTCGCTCTGCCCAACTCCCGCATTCTCATCCATCAGCCGTCCATGGGCGGATTGAGCGGACAGGCTACGGACATCGACATTCACGCGCGAGAGATTCTCCGCATTCGCGAAATCACCAACAACCTCATCGCCAAGCATACCGGCCAGCCTCTCGACCGCATCGAGCGTGACGTCGAGCGGGACTTCATTATGAACTCCCAGCAGGCCAAGGAATACGGCATCGTCGACGAAATCATCGACCGGCCGCGCAGTTAACTTTCCAACCGGGGTCAGCGGAATTCACTCCGCTCACTCCGCCAACAACACCAACGCCGCTCAAGAGGGAGCAATAACATGAAAACGCGCACGGGCCCCGAAGAAGCATTACGTTGCTCGTTTTGCCACAAGTCGCAGGATGCCGTGGCGAAGTTGATCTCGTCGCCCAGCGACTACCCGCGCGCCTACATCTGCGACGAGTGTGTCGCCGTCTGCAATTCGATCCTCGACGACGACCGTGGCGATGCCGCTCCCGCTACCGCAGCTGGCCATCTCCCCAAGCCGCAGGAGGTCAAGAACTTCCTCGACGACTTTGTGATCGGTCAGGACCAGACCAAGAAGAAACTCGCTGTCGCTGTCTACAACCACTACAAACGCATCCAGATGAATCGCCTGCGCAACAACGAAGTCGAGCTGACCAAGTCCAACATCCTGCTCATCGGCCCGACGGGGTCGGGCAAGACGCTGTTGGCGCACACACTGGCCAAGATGCTCGACGTACCCTTCGCCATTGTGGACGCGACCACCCTTACCGAAGCCGGCTACGTAGGCGAGGACGTTGAAAACATCATCCTCAAGCTTCTCCAGGCCGCTGACGGCGACGTCACCCGCGCTCAGCAGGGCATCATCTACATCGACGAAATCGACAAGATCGGTCGCAAGGACGAGAACCCCTCCATTACCCGCGATGTCTCCGGCGAGGGCGTGCAGCAGGCTCTGCTCAAGATCCTCGAAGGCACCGTGGCCAATGTGCCGCCGCAGGGCGGACGCAAGCACCCCCACCAGGAGTTCACCGCCGTCGACACCACCAACATTCTCTTTATCTGTGGCGGAGCATTTGTCGGCCTCGAGCGCGTCGTGGGCCGCCGCGTCGGCAAAAAGGCTCTGGGCTTCAAAGCTACGGATACTGAAGCCGAAGCTTCAGCCCGCTCCCATCGCGACACCGAATTGTTGCGCAAGACCGAGCCGCAAGATCTCATCAAGTACGGCCTCATTCCCGAGTTTGTCGGCCGTCTCCCCGTTATGGGCGTCCTCGACGAGCTGGACGAGGCAGCGCTGATCGAGATTCTCACCAAGCCCCGCAATGCCATCCTCAAGCAGTACCAGCGGCTCTTCGAATACGAAAACGTCCGCCTGCACTTTACCCAGGAAGCTTGCTGCGCCGTCGCCCGCGAGGCTCTGGCGCGCAAAGTCGGCGCCCGTGGATTGCGCATGATTCTCGAAGAGCTCATGCTCGACCTGATGTACCACCTGCCCAACAACAAGAGAGTCCGCGACCTGGAGATCACCAAGGATATGGTCGAGCGTCGCGATCTATCCCTCTGCCTGCTCGAAAAGGCGGGCTGATCTCTCAGCCTGCGCATTGCAGCCAGACAAAAGCCCTCATGCTGACCTTCCAGCCTGAGGGCTTTGCTTTGCTGAGAACTGCGGCCCGCTTCCTTGGGCATTTTCAACTCAAGTGCTAACAGAATCTACTGTGCCCCATCCATTGTGCGTTCTTTGCACAATGGGTGGGAGAGCACGGAAGCCTGGAGCATTTTCGGATCTACGGTAGACTTTGGGTGCCCCATTCCGCGTTTTTCTGCGGAATGGGTGGGATACCTGCAAAATTCCGGTCTACAGAATTTCTGAAGCTCTATCTTCACGAAAGCAACCTCGTCCCCACCCACGAAAAAGCCTTAAAGCGCAAAATCGATGAAAATGCCATAGTTGTCTTATCTTTTCCTTATGGAAATCATTTAAAATTTGACCAAATACTACACTTCAGCGAATCGACGCCTCAGTATCAGTGTGTCCTCGTTGAATCGCGCTCACGCGGCAGCCTGAATCGATCCAGGCTCCCTCCGTTGGCGCAACCTTCAGTTCATCCGGAATGGCGGCCGGAACCCGCCTCATCGCATGACTTCAAGCGATTGCGTGCCTTTTGGAGAGTGACAGCCTATGTGTCGTCGTGGAATCAAACTGCTGCTCCTGTTCGCCTGCCTGGGAGTCCCAGCCATGGCCGTGGCCCCCAACCTGACCCCGGACCCCTCTGCGCCAGCCACGCAGGCCCAGATCGCCGCCCTCCAGCAGGCCGTTCAAAACGCCCAGGCCGCCAGTGCAAGCGCCCAGTCTGCCGGCGACAACGCATGGATGCTGGTCTCCGCCGCCCTGGTCCTGTTGATGACCGGTCCCGGCCTGGCGCTCTTCTATGGCGGCCTCGTCCGCAAAAAGAACATTCTCGCCACCATGATGCAGAGTTTTGCCATGATGGGCCTGGTCACCATTCTCTGGGCCGTCGTCGGCTACTCGCTGGCCTTCGGCCACGGCAGTTGGTTCGTCGGCGGTTTCGAGCATATCTTCCTCCGCGGCGTGGGATTGACCCCCAACACAGACTACGCGCCCACCATCCCCGAGCAGACCCTCATGGTCTACCAGCTCATGTTCGCCATCATTACCCCGGCCCTCATCACCGGCGCCTTTGCCGAGCGCATGAAGTTCAGCGCCATGGCGGTCTTTCTCTCTCTCTGGTCCCTGCTCGTCTACTGCCCCATGGCCCACATGGTCTGGGGCGTCGGCGGATTGCTGAACGCCTCCGGCGGCCGCTTCCCAAGCCTCGATTTCGCAGGCGGCACCGTTGTCCACATCACCAGCGGCGTCTCGGCGCTGATAACCTGCCTCTACCTCGGCAAGCGCATCGGCTACCCCCAGACCCCCATGCCCCCTCACTCCATGGTGCTCAGCTTCATCGGGGCGTGCCTCCTGTGGGTCGGTTGGTTCGGCTTCAACGCCGGCAGCGCGTTGGCTGCAAACTCCCTCGCCACCAGCGCCTTCGTCAACACCCACTTCGCCGCCGCCGCTGCTGCTCTGGGCTGGGTCGTTGCCGAGTGGATTCACAACGGCAAACCCACCGCCCTTGGCGCCATCTCCGGCGCTGTCGCCGGACTGGTCGCCATCACCCCGGCCTCCGGCTTTGTCCAGCCCTTTTCCGCGCTGGCCATCGGCCTCATCGCCGGAGTCTTCTGCTCCTTCATGGTCTTTGAAGTAAAGAACCGCTTCGGCTACGACGACTCGCTCGATGCCTTTGGTGTGCATGGAGCTGGCGGAACCCTGGGCGCGCTGCTCACCGGCCTCTTTGCCACCCGCGCCATCAACGCCATCTTCGGCAAGGACGTGCCCACCGGCGCCATCGACGGCCACTGGGGACAGGTTCTCAATCAGTTCGCTGGCGTGGCCATTGCCTGGAGCATCTCAATTATCGGTACACTGGTCTTGCTCTTTGTCGTTGACAAGGTCATGGGGCTCCGCGTCACCCCTGAACAGGAAGCTGCCGGCCTCGACCTCTCGCAGCACAACGAGGAAGGTTACGACTTCGTCGCCTGACCTTGGGTCGAAAATCGACCGACGGTCTTCAAAAAGATCCGGCGGGAATCGGCACAACCAGCCGCCCCGCCTGTTACCCTGTCAAACGAGGCCTTTTGCATATGCTCAAGATTGAAGCCATTCTCCAGCCCTCTAAGCTCGATGCGGTCAAGGATGCCCTGCTTGAGGCAGGCATCGAAGGCATGACCATTCTCGAGGCCCGCGGCCATGGCCGCCAAAAGGGCCACACCGAGTTCTATCGCGGCCGTGAATACACCGTCGACCTTCTCCCCAAGGTGAAGATTGAATTGGTCGTCACCGACGAAATGAGGGACAAGGCCATCCAGGCCATCGAAGGAGCTGCCCGCACCGGACGCATCGGTGACGGCAAAATCTTCGTCAGCCCCATAGCCGAAGCCATCCGCATCCGCAACGACGAACGCGGTGAAACGGCGCTCTAGTGTGGTGTCTCCCAGGTTCACGGCAAAACAACTGTCATCCTGAGCAAAGTTTGGTGCGTTTTTTTTGCGCCAAACGAAGTCGAAGGACTTGCGGTTGGGATCTTCGATTTCTGCAATGAACTTCGGCTAAGTCGTATTTGGAGAATGCTAAATTGATATGTTTTGTGTCAGAGCACGACTTCAGTCGTGCCGAAAGCCTGGCAAATATATCCGGCTTCAGCCGTTGCGGGGAAGTTTCTCAGCGCCCGTGCCCCATTCGCTTGTTTCTGGCGAATGGGTGGGAAAGCACAAATCTCAAGGAACAAAATCAATTGGTCGGAGACCTGGTGTCCTGAGTCCGAAATACGCAACACAAAACTGGCTGTCATTCTGAGCGAACGGGGCTCCGAACGTCTTTCAGTTCGGGGGGGTGAGTCGAAGAATCTGCGGTTGTTCTTCGATGAACTTCAGACTCACCACACTAGCCCGTAGCCGTCATCATCGCGCTGCGCGATGAACAGCTTCGACCTGTTTGCCGTACCGTCCGCGTAGAGCGTTCCACCGGATCACCGCGATGTCTTCGAGCATCTTGAGTCCGTCTTTGAGATAGCTCACGCGAGAGCGCTCATCGTGGGCCCAGCTTACCGGCACCTCGACGACCCGCAGACCGCGCTTCAGTGCGATAAACAGAATCTCCGGATCGAAGCCCCAGCGCTCGATAGTCTGAAGCTGAAAAACGGTCTGCGCTGCGTCGCGCGTAAACGCCTTGATGCCGCACTGCGTATCGGCAAAGTGCAATCCCATCACGGCGCGTGTCACTGCGTTGAAGCAGCGGCCAAAAAACTGCCGGTAAAACGGCTGCCGGTGGGTCTGGCGGCTGCTCTCCAGCCAGCGGGAACCGATTGCAATGTCCGCGCCCTCAGCGATGGCGGCAAACAAGCGTTCTGCTTCTTCAATGGGCGCCGACAGGTCGGAGTCGGTAAACATCACCACCTCGCCCAGCCCTTGCATCATCCCGGTGCGTACGCTGTAGCCCTTGCCGCGATTCCTGGGGTTGGTAATCAGCCGAACCTCCGGCGCTTGAACTGCAAAGGCCTGGACCAGATCCGCCGTGGTGTCCCGAGAGCCGTCATCGACCACAATCACTTCTGCCTGCCAACCACGCTCACGAATGCAGGCCACGACCGAATCGAGTGTCGGCAGGATGCGGGCGCTCTCATTGAAGGCCGGTATCACTATGCTGTACTTCGGATACTGCGTCACGTGGGCGGTCACCATCTGCCGGGCTTCCGGCGTCTTTAGGAATCAATTCCCGGAGAGAGGCTCTCGACATCATAAACTGCGGGCCGGGCCTGCCGAAGCGAATCTCCCCAACTGGGTATTTTCCGCGCTCCTTGCCATAGATAAAGATTCAATTTTCGCAAGAAAGGCTTCTTTTTCACACCCTTAGAGGCAGAATCCGGTTATGCTTGAGGCGGAGGCGTTGAGGAATATGACAAAAGCAGACCTGGTGGAAAAGGTGACCGGCCTCGGTGATCTCACTCGCCGCGACGGGGAGGTCATTGTTGAAACCATCTTTGGGTCGGTGATTGGGGCCCTGCAAGGCGGCGACAAAATTGAGATTCGCGGCTTCGGATCCTTCCGCATCCGCCAGCGCAATCCCCGCATCGGACGTAATCCCAAGACCGGCGAACGCGTCGAGGTGCCGGCCAAGCGCGTGCCCTACTTCAAACCGTCCAAGGAGCTCCGCGACTTGGTCAATCCTGCCGAGGCCGCCAAGGCTTCCTGAGCGCATCCCCCGCTCCTGGCACAATCCCCGCGTAGTTGCCTTGCCTCAGCTTTTTTGAATCAGGGCAAACACGCATATTGGTACCCGACCCTTCACAGGGAGGCTTGCCCCTGTGAAGCGGCGGAGGATTCGCGTATTAAGCCCGTCCCCTCGCCATCTCCCGCTGAGTGAGCCAGTCCACAAGGAACACTCCCGCCAGCAGCGGAATCAGCCAGATCACACGGCAGCCATAGCGATCGTCCACCACCGACAGAACGCCGGTGACCAGCGCGTTGGCGACAATCACGGGAAAGACGATAAGGCCGAGGCCGATGAGCCGGGGGGAGTGGCGGCGCCACAGCAGCGGAATCAGCACGGCAATCGCTGCCAATGACGCAACGATGGTCCACCACTGAATATCCGTAAGCAGGTCGAGAGGCAAAGCATCGTGCGCCTGCCGGCTGCCAACATAGCTCGACCGCGCTCTGGGGAGCACTTCATTAAACTGGTCCAGCATCCACGGGCTGGAATCGAAGCCATACAACCCGAAGGCCAGCAGTTGGCCGCGAAAGTTGGCGGCCGACTTCATGAGCTGCTCGCGTGGGTAGGCGCGAACCGTGTCCAAAACCAGGGGCATCTCCTCTTGAGCGAGCTGCTTTTTCTCCGCGTCGGTGCTGCTGTCGTAGGGCCCCTCTGCCCCCCACAGAAAATTGTCCGAATCGTCGGAGAGTTCTTTAAGATGGTTGCAGACTGCCCAATGCAACTGGGGACAATGCTCCTCCAGGTACCGGCGTCCGGGGCCGTCGGCGATGATCCGGGCCATCAGATAAGGCGGGTGGTCCCCGCTCAGTGAAGGCTTCCCATAGAGATAGCCATGCAGAGCCATCTGAGCCGCCGCCGCAACGGCCAGGATAGCTGCCACTTCGCCCACCGCCACAAAGCGCTTTGGAAACGGCCTGCGCTCAAAGGCGGTAAACAGAAACAGCAATACACACAGTCCGGCCGCCAGCAAAAAGTGTGTTGCGTGGGCAGTCACGCCCCAACAGGCAACAACATAGAGGGCCAGCCGTTCGGCACGGGACAGGGTCTCGCGGGCAAAAGCAAGAAGATAGATGCAGAGATACAACACCGGGCCCAGTATGTCCGGCATGATGAAATCGGCATACCACCCCGCGCTGGTCAGCAAACTGAGAAACAAAATGAGAATGAGGTAGCGCGCCACCATGCGCCGCGTAGCAACGGAACGTACCACAAACCATACCACCCACGCCACCAGCAGGCTTTGCCAGGCCACAATGGGCCAGGGAGAAATATTCCAGTGCCAGGGCAAAATGCCCAGGCTGTAAAAGAGGGATCGCACTCCGTAGTAGTCCGAGAATTGATGCAGAAAAAGCGCGCGCGCCACAACACGGCCATCGCCGAGATAGGTCATCGAATCGGGATACAGCAGCGGAAACCCGTTATAGAACGCCGGCCAGCAGAGCAAAAGCGCGCCCAGCATCACAGCGGCGGCGTGAACCAGGGAAAGTCCCCCTTTCCCCTTCAGCGCGAGCGTCTCCCCCTCAGCCTTGGCACGTGTCATGGCGCCTTTCCCTGGTCTTTGCGGAACGCCCACCATCTTATCAGCTTGAAGATTCTTGCCCGCGCCCCCCAAATTTCCAAGGCAAGATCCTGAGATACCGCGATGTGATGTAGATCACTGGAACACCGACCAAAGTTGTCGTATATTAAATGCAGATCAAATTGGTCGTATATTACTGCTGCACCGGATCGACCCCCTTACGGCTCCTCCGGAATGCATGCATCGGCAAAGGAATTCCAATTGAATCCATCGAAAAACAATCATTGCTTTGCGTTCCTTCTGGCCTTCTTTCTCTTCGCTCTACTCCCCGCTGCGTGGGGAGCCGTTGCCGGAAGCATATCCGGCACGGTGAAAGACCCCTCGGGAAGTGTTGTTCCCAATGCCACGATCACCGTCCGTGAGCTCAATACGGGAATAGTCCGCCTCACCCACACCAACACCAATGGATACTATACTTTACCGGTTCTCCCAGTTGGTCATTATGAGTTGGATGTCGAGGCCACCGGCTTTCGTGTCTACCGCCGCAACGACATTGTGCTCGATACCGATGCCGCTCTCACCCTTGATGCCGCCCTCGAAATCGGCAGCACCGCTGAGACCGTGAGCGTGAGCGACAATACACTGCATGTCGAGACGGTCAGCACCCAGCTTGGCGAGGTGATCAGCGGACGCCAGATGACCGCCGTCCCCCTGAATGGCCGCAGCTTTACCGATCTCCTCGCGCTGCAACCCGGCGTCGCCCCCGCGACCTCAATCTCATTCAGCACCGTGCAGGACGTAGGTGCAACGATCCTCAATCCTTCTGGCACGCTCAACCCCGGCACCATCTCCGTCAACGGCCAGCGCGAGTTCGCCAACTACTTCAGCGTCAATGGCAGCGACGCCGAAGAAGACGTCAATGCCGGCACGGTGATCATTCCCAACCTTGATGCGATCTCCGAGTTCCGCATCGTCACCAGCAACTTCGATGCGGAATACGGC
>Ga0182024_10004363_pt1 | contig 32645 bp, 24 predicted proteins | sample P32metaG_FD_120480 | JGI IMG/M metagenome (GOLD analysis project Ga0182024, IMG submission 120480) | Permafrost microbial communities from Stordalen Mire, Sweden - P3-2 metaG (Illumina Assembly) | ecosystem: Environmental > Terrestrial > Soil > Wetlands > Permafrost | place: Sweden: Stordalen...
ATGGCCAATCTCCCACGAAAGTCGTTTGCCGGCCGACGTTTACCGTCGCCGACGCAATACCGTTCGTGGGATGGCAATATGAAATGTCCACGACTTTTTTACAACATCGGTTGTGGTGTCACGGAACCCCTATCGGGGTTCTACGTACCTCAAGCTGTAGCCGCAAGCCTCAAGCCTACTCCACCTTCGCGCTCATCCCCTGGGCCATTGTGATATTGCGATCGTGATTCACCGTGAACGCCGTCTTGTGGGTTACCGCATCGACCAATGCAGCGGCCGAGGGCTGCCCGTTGCCGCTGCGCTTCACGCCGCCGAACGGCAAATGGACTTCGGCTCCGATGCACGGCAAATTGACGTAGCCCATGCCGTAATCGCATTCGTCGCGGTAGTAGCGCCAGCGGCGGTAATCGTCGGTGACGACGGCCATTGAGAGCCCATAGGGCGTGTCGTTGTAAATGCGGATTGCTTCGTCGTCGTCTTCAAACGGAATCAGCGCGACGTGCGGCCCGAACACTTCTTCGCGAATCGTGCGCACTTCGGCGCCATGCCGCTGACGATAAATGAATGGCGACATGAAAAAACCGCCGCCATGTTCCGCATCGGTCATCCGCCCGCCGTCCAATAGCACTTCCGCCCCTTCCTGCACGGCCAATCGGTTGTAATTCGTCACCTTTTCCACCGCGGCCTCGTTGATGAGCGGCCCGGCGAAGGCCGACCGATCGAACGGATCGGCGAAGCAAAGTTGCTTCGCCTGCTTGACGAACCGCGCGGCGAACGGGTCGAACAGCCGAGCATGAACCAAAATGCGGCCGGCCGAAACGCATCGCTGACCGGTTGTCTTGAAAGCGCTGAGGATTGCCGCGTCGCAAGCCAAATCCAACGGCGCGTCTTCGCAAACGATGACGGCGCTTTTCGAGCCGGCCTCAATCGCGCACGTCTTGTGGTCACTTTCGGCGGCCAGTTGCCGGATTCGCGAGCCGACGGCAAAGCTGCCGGTGAAGCAAACGACATCGACGTCCGCATGAGCGGAGAGCGCCTCGCCCACCTCTTCGCCGAGCCCATGAACCAGGTTCACGACGCCGGGCGGAAAGCCGGCCTCGTCGAACAGCCGAATCAGATGCTCGCCGATCGCCGGCGTTTCTTCCGACGGCTTGAACACGACCGTGTTGCCTTCGAGCAAGCTGGGAGCGATCATCCACAGCGGAACGGCGAAAGGAAAATTCCAGGGCGTGATGACGGCGACGACGCCGCGCGGTTTGCGGCGAACATAAAGGTCCTTGCCGACGATTTCCGAGGCGGCGATCGTGCCGGTCGGCTGCCTCGCGGTGCCGAACACATATTGCACCATGTGCAGCCCTTCGATCACCTCGGCGCGAGCCTCGTCGAGAACCTTGCCGCTTTCCAGCGCCAACAGCTTCGCCAGTTGCTCAATGTCGCCCTGAATCAGATTGGCGAGCTTGCCGAACAACTCGCCGCGCTGAATTCGGCTGGTCCGGCGCCACGGGATGAACGCCCTCCGCGCGGCCGCGACCGCCAGATCGACGTCGGACTTCGTGCCGCGTGGAAACAACCCGATCACCTCGTCAACCCGAGCCGGATTGCGATTCTCCAGCGTCTCACCGGCGGCCGACTGCCAACGGCCGTCGATGAATTGTCGGCCGGACCAGGGGGAAGAGGGGGGCATAGGGATCAGGGGTCAGGGGTCAGGGGACGAAGAACGAAGAAGGGGGCGTGACGCCGGTAAGATCAGAGGACAAAGCGATGATTAAGCGTATGCCGGCTGCGCATCGCGGCAAGGCGCAATTGCGCGCGACGCAATCCCTTGCGATTGCATTAGTTCGATGGATGGAATTGGCTCGTGGAGTCGAACGCGAACAGGACATGCAACTGACGCGTCCTACGGTTCCGCGAAGATGCTTGTCGTGGTGTCGACGGATTGCGGTTTGGCCTGGTTTTCGCTCGTCACTTCCGCGCGGACGATCGCTTTGCCCGCTTTGTCGGCGCGCACTCGAATCTCGAATACCAGCGATTCATTGGGCTGCAACAGTTTGATCGGATCGAAGTGGACTGTCTGGCCATCGATCGTGGCAGGCGACGGACTTTTGTCCTGCGCGCCGACGAACTGCATCACCGACGGAATCGTCACCGATAAGACCACCTTCGGCTCGGGATCGGTTCCTTGATTGGTGACGACGATTTGATACGACGATTCGCCGCCGGCTTTGATTGGATTCGCCCGCGATGCGATCAAGAGCTTGAGATTCGCGGCCGCGTGATTCGGAGTCGGCGTGGGTGGATTCGGCGTGGGTGTGATCGGCGTTGGCTTAACGGGCGTCGGCGTGATCGGGTTTGGCGTTAGCTGCGCCGCCTCGGATTGCACACACGCTTGGGCCGAGGAATTGAGTCCGCCGTCGCCGGTCAGCTCAATCAAATTACAGAGCCGGCCCGATTTGACGACTTTGAACACGATCGCCAATCGCCGCGCCTCGTGTGGCCCGATGGGATTGAGCCCTTTTTGAATCGGATTTGCCGCCGCGGCATGGACCAGGCCGTCGTCGAAACGATCAGTCAACACCAATCCCGTGGCCGCGGCATCGCCCCGATTGATCAGCACCAAATCAAACGTCACTTGTCCGCCGACGACCGTTTGCACGGGTCCAGTGAGTTGCAGCTCGATGTTCGGCTTGGCAACGGGCGACGGAGGAACCGTGCTCGGCGGTCCGGTGGGTTGCGGCGTCACTGTTGGCTGCGGCACCACAATCGGCGGCGCGACCGCAGGCGGCGAAACCGGCAATGTTGCTATCGGCGGCGCGGTAATCGGCGGCGCTGTGATCGTCGGCATTGGCGCCCCGATCGGTGCAGGTTGCACGGGAGCGACGGGCACTGGAATCGCGGTTACCGGCGGCGCCGAAGTTGTCCAGGTCAACAAGGTTGTTCCCGTGCCGATGTCCAATCGTTCGCAGCCCGCGATCGCCGGGCGAACCAATTGGATCGTGATTGGATTGACTCCCGCCGCGGGTGCCGGCTGCACGACCTCGGCCGTCGCTTGCCCTTGCGCATCGGTCATCACTTCCACCTGCGCCGCGCCATTCGGTGCAAACCCGGCCGGCGGACCGCCGCTGATCGTGTAGCGAACGAGCCATCCCGAAAGCGGAGCGCCGGATGTTTTCCTTAGAACGCGGGTCGTCAACGCAGTTCGCGTGCCGGGCAATGCGGCGGCCGATGGCGGGGCCTTCCAGAGAACGTCGACCCAATGAATGACGGCCGTTTGTTGCCGCGTCGACGGATTGTCGATCGCCGGCGACATGGCCGTCACCACGCAATCTCCTTCGACGGCCGAGGTCAGCCCGATCCAGGTTTGTCCGCGAAGAATCGTCAAGTCGTCGCGGGCCGATGCCGTACCGCGCGTGATCACGAGATTGTCACCGAATGTTTGGCCGATCGCGGAGTTGGGCTCAAGTGTCGTCGGCCGCTGCGAGATCAACGCCCGCAGCGACGAGTTCGGCGCGTCGCCGACAGTGACAATCTGTCCGGCGCTGCCCGGCGCCAACGACCATTCGATCGGCTGAAACGGCATCAACTCGCGCTCGGGACTATAAACTCCAGCGACCATGATGACATTGGCATTGAGCGGCGCGACAACGACGCCAGGACTAAGTTGCACGCCCGGCGGCGGCCGCAAGTCGGGCCGAAGGACGACCGAGGGCTGCGCCACCGCCACAGGCGGAGCGGCGTTGGAGACCGGCGGGACAGTGACAACCGGCGGCGCATAGGCGGGCGCCTCGCCGCCAGCGACCGCTTGAGCACTGGGAGTTCCCCAGGTGCCCGATAGGCTGCTGCAGCCGCAGGTCGCAATCGCAATGCAGGCCACCGCTGCAAGAATTCGCCTCGCGGCGCGCGGTCTAGGCGCGAGATTTGGCTGACGATGCAGCCGTTTGTCGGTGCGTAACCCAACCGTGGCCAAGATTTGCCTCGATCAGCCTGGCGGGCGAGAAATGCGAAATTCCACTGGTTAAACGTACCATGCAAAATCGCATCGCGTTTCCACAAAGCAACGGCCGCGCTGCAAGAATGCAACAAGTTCCGTCGAGCCGGGATTCGTCGGAATATGCGGCGAAACTGTTGGAAATCGTACAATCGCCATCGCAGGCAAATGACACACCAGCGGCAAATCGCTGCTCACCGGCGCGGTCGCGCCCCTTACGCAAGGGTAGCGCAATCGCGCAATCCCGCGGCATCCAAAAAATCAGCCCCAAGCGGAAGGCCGGGGCTGATGGAGGCCGAATGATGTCTCAACCGCTAATTACTAAAAATCCCCGTGGCATACCAAATACCATTGTTGCCGCGCTGAATATCGTAGCCATAGCTGACATGCTGAGCATGAACTTGCGACCAATGACCCGACGACTGACGCCAGCTATCGACGCAATCGACGCACGAATCGACCAGGTTCTCGTTCGGCCAGCTTTCCGCGACGACCTCGGCCGGCAAGGCCGAAACGGTGCGATTGCCGCGGCCCAACAGGCGGCTGATGATCCGATGAAAGCGGTTTTCCCATTGTTGGTGCCCTTGCACTTGGATTTGGGCCTGGTAATGCGAATGGCTCTCGGCCTCTTCGTAGAGCACCGGGTTCGCTTCGCCGAGCGTGCTCGCCGGGCGTTCGGGGTGGATGCGAACCGCGAAGACCATCGTCCGCTGGGTGATCGTGCCGGCCGGCAGATCGAGCAACGTCGCCACATGCTCGGGCTGGAAGTGGTAATACTTGCCAGCAGTAAACGGACAGACGCTGACCACGAACGTGTAGTAGGAAGCGTCGGGGTGCGCCAGATCGAGCATCGCCAGCCCCGGCCCGCGACGCAATTCGGCAAATGCCGGATGGCTCAACAGCAGCGTCGGCTTGCCGTCCACCGAAACGCTGGCATCCATCGGCAGGCGAACCAAGACGAAGCCATCGAGCTTCGCCCGTTCGCGGGGATCGGAAAGAGCCGAGTCGATCGGATCGAGCGGAATCGGCTGGTCGGCGGCCTTTTGCATGACCCCATTATTACAAAAATAGATAAACAGCATCTTGTGCTGATCTCGGGCGACTCGGTAGGCCTCGAAGTAGTCGCTGTGCCAGCGGACCTGATTCGTCAAGACGGCCGTCTTGACTTCGACCGCCGACGATCGGTTCGGGAAGAGAAGGCAGCCAAGGCAAATGGCTGCCAATGCAGAGGCCACGCGTTTGCAAGCGACCGTGGCCCGATTCAATCGATTCGCGCTCCGTCTGTTCAACATCGTTGCTCCTCCGGTTCAAGTAGGGAGTCGGATCCCGGTTCGATCGCCCACAGCGGGCGGTATTGCATTCGCGGAATTGTGCGAACGCCGTTCGGTAGGACGTTTGGCAAGCCTGGCCGACCGGTTGATCGGGAGACTGCCGGCGGGATAAAACAGTGGCCCATTAAGGCCGGATCGCAGGCGGATTTCAAGGGGGTGATTACTTCCGGATAGTCAATTCCTCGATATTTCAAACAATTTTTTTCCTTTTCGCCCCCACGCGGACCGCCAGTGATAGGTAATATGAGATGCATGCACAAGATGAACAAAATGACACGCTTTCGTAGAATTTTCCTATTTCGGCAGACTGGGAGTAGTCAGATTCGCAGATTTGGGTATCGTAAGAGCGTATGGGGGAACGCCGACGGCGCTTTGGGGCAATCTTGCGCCGGCTCGGTTTGATCGGTACGGATGTTCGCAAGGAGGACTCACGGATGCGGTATTTCATCACAATCTGCGCGGTGTTGGCTCTGACGGTTAACCTCGGAAACGCGGACGTCAGCGGAAATGCGCACTCGCTGGCAAACTCGCGAGAATTGCATAAGGATGGCGTCGGCCGCGGTGCGAGCGCCGGCCATTCGGGCATCTTGGTGATTGCCGACTTGCAGCGGCGCGCGGCCGATCTGGCTCGCGGCGCCGCGCATTCGACCGCCTGGATTGGCGATCGCGCCAACGTCGTTTTGAATCGCTCGTGGCTAGTCGAAAACGATCTGGCTTCGCATATCCAGTTGGTCAAATCGCTCGACCTTAAGCAACCCTCGGCAGATTCCGGATCGCTGGCTCCATTGGCCGAATGGGTTCGCCTGGCAAAGGGCACATTTCGGCCGATCACCGATGCCGATCTGACCGCTGCGCAAGCCGATCTGAAGGCGAAGGTGGACCGACTCGGCTGGATGTTGTCGGGATCGAGTGCCGACGTGCAAAGTGCCGTCGGTGGTTGGAAAGGAGCGATCCACTGGGATGAACTGCAAGCCGAGATCGGGCGCGGCAAAGACGCTCGGCCGGACGAGCTCCGACGGCTCACCCAATTCGTTCACGACGCGCAGGGGAGCGACACGCTGGATCACTCCGACGATCCGACCGCGAAGCAGGGCAACCTCGATTTCCGCTCGGCGTTGCAAGAGGTGCGCGTCGCTTTGCATCGATATCGCCTGCTGCTCGTGGCGGCCGGCCCCAATGGCGCTGCGCAATTCGACGATCGCGTCGAATCGATCGCCAAATCGCTGACCGGCGACCCGGCATCATGGACGTCGACCGAGAGCAACAATCTCGGCGAGTTGCTCGGCGAATTGCAGGCCGAGGGGCAAACCCCCGCGCTGGTGGCCGCGGTTCAAGAATGGTTCGATCATCCGAACCTGTTCATCCGCGCTCCGCAAGAGTTCGTCGCCAAATTGAGCGAGCAAGACCCGGTCGACGAAACGAACAAGGATTTCAAGGATGTTATTCTCGGCACCAATATCTTCGGCACGACGCACATCCGCGGCCAGAAGACGGTGACGTTGATCCCCAACGACCAGCAAGCCGTCATGGGCGTCACGTTTAGCGGGAATGTCGAGTCGCGGACGGTCGGCTACCATCCGCCGGTCACGATCACCAGCCATGGCACCACGCAACTTTCAGGAATGGTGCGGGTGACCATCGATGGCGACGGCTATTCGTCCAGCCAGGCGTGCAGCAACGCGTGCATGCACACTTGCATCGACTGCATCGCCATTTGCGGCGGCCGACTCGTGCAACGCATCGCGACGAAAAAGGTCTATCAAGGCAAACCGGAAGCCGAATGCGTCGCCGCCCAACACGCCGAGCAGAAGCTCAACGAGCGCATGGAGTCCGACGCCAAAGAGGCACTTGGCGCCTCGAACAACAACTACAAGCTGAAAATGCGCGATCCGCTGATGAGCTGGGGTGCTTTCCCACGCAGCATTCGCTATGCGACCACCACGAGCGATCTGACGATTCGCGCCGTGGAAGCGAATGAATTCCAACTGGGAGCTCCAGCCACGGTGGAAAGGCCGACCGTCGACGGCAATCCATTCCTCGCGGTGCGATTGCATGAATCGTTCGTGAACAATTTGCTCGCCTCCTCGCTCGGCGGCCGGACCGTTTCGCAAGCGCAGTTCGAGGATGGCGTCGGCAATTTGCTCGGTCCCGATGCCGCGGCCAAGACCCGTAAGACCGGAGAAACCCCGCAACAGATCAAAGAGCGGGAAGCCAAGATGACCGACGTGCAGCGCGAAGACTATGAAAAGGATCTCAAGTTCAAGCGAGCGAATCGGAAGATCACGTTCGTCGAGGAGAATCCGATCACGGTCGAATTCACCGATCATGGGTTTTCGATCACGATTCGCGGGACGCGCTTCGAGGGGGAAGACTTGGACAAGCCGGCCGGCGCGGAGAACATCACCGCGCGATACAAGTTCGTCGAGGGACCGAATGGTCCGGAGCGAGCGACGCGAATCGGCGAACTTGATGTTGCTCCCCCGGCGTGGCGGAAATTGTCGCCGCTGCAACGAACCACGTTGAAAACGGCGGAGGTTGACAAGCTGCGCGGCCGATTCAATGATCTCTTGCCGCCGACGATTGAATTCCAAGGCCTCGACTTCTCCCAATCGGCCCAGCCATGGAACAAGATCGGCTCGTTGCAAACCACCCACGTGGCAGCCGGCAACGGCTGGCTGTCGATCGATTGGAAGCAGGGAGCACAATAGTGGTTAGTGGCTAGTGGTTAGTGGCTAGGGGACGAAGACATGCCGCGATCCAAAGCCACAGCCGTTCCACCTTTTCGTCTCTAGCCACTAGCCACTAACAATGGACCGCCCCGTCGCAATATCGTTCGAATGCCTGCCGCTTCGCTCGGTTGGGCGACTCGACATTCCGCTGGATGCTTCGCCCAAATTTCGCGAGTTGTGCGAACGGATCAAGCAGGCGATCGGCCGGCATGGTTCGCATAATACCTATTTCTTGCATGATGCCGAGTGCATCTTTCATCTGACCAACCAGCCGGAGTTGGGATTGCTGGAATTTCGCTTCCAGGGGACCGTGCTTACCGATCCCCAGGATCGAGAAACGATCGCGACCGATTTGGACGTGACGTTGATCCGCGAAACTTGCGACTGGCTCACCCAGCCCGTGGTCGCATGGTTCACCGAAACGGTGTCGAAGGCGGTGATGGTGGAGTTCAACCGCTATATTGCCGCCGGCGATTTGGAGCAGACGAAGAAGCGCATCGCCGCGCTGCAAGCCCGCGCCGATCAAGAGGGCGGCTATCTGGGGATGTATCTCTAGTTCCAGCAATGCTAGCTGAGTATCTGCCAGCAATTTGCGCCGATTGGGATAAATGCGTCGTTTGCACCGCATTTTTCGATTCCATGCATTGCGCGGATTCTTGAAAGTTTGACGGGGGCGCTGTCGATAAGTCCTGTGCTGATTGTTGCGCGCGTCGGCGCGTCCGCATTTATTGGCGGACCGCCGCGGCAAGGCAAGCTTCCCGGGGGGGAAACTGAAGTCGTTCGGCCAAGCAAGCCGGACGGCTGTTGACGCTTGGGCCGTTGTGCCCCTGTGTCAATTCCGTGTCGAGTGACCTCCTCACGAAGGACTGCACAGCGATGAGCCGGCATCTTCCTAGCTTTCGGGTCGCGATCGGATTGAGCTTCTTGCTGGCCAGCGGCTGCGCGCCAACGCAGCCCTTCTACTTCGGCGAGAAGACCGACATGTCGCATTATCTCGGCATGGCGACCAAGATCGACACTCCCGACGTCAAGCAAGCCAGCCTGGCGGAGGTGAGCGATCCGTTGGCCCCGTTGTCGCTCTCGAATGGCAAATTCACGATCTGGGACTTGGGAATGGAAGAAGCGGTCCACATCACGCTGCAAAACAGCAAAGTGATGCGCACTCTCGGCGGACGCTTCGCCACCACGGGCGGCACTCGCCCGCAAGTCGGCGATCCATCGACCGTTCTGTTGGTCTCGCCGGCCTCGGTGGAAACCGTCTACGAACCGGCCATCGCGGAATCCAATCCGACGCTGGGCGTCGAAGGCGCCCTCTCGGTGTTCGATGCCCAACTCGCCAGCAGCTTTACCTGGGCGCATACCGACCTGCCGCAGAACCTCTCTCCGGCATTCAATCCGCTCTTGCCGCGGATTCAGCTCGAGGATGTCGACACGGCCAATGAAAGCATCACCAAACGGACCGAGTCGGGCGGCACCGTCAGCGTCACCACCACCGCCATCTATACGGACAGCAACGCCCAAAGCCTCGAAATTCCGCACGACAACTCGCTCGCCGTCAACTTGGGCTTCACCCAGCGGCTGTTGCGAGGCGGCGGCTCGCTGTTCAATCAGATTCACGGTCCGCTCGACGCCAGCACGCCCGGCATCGGCGGCGGCTTCAACGGCGTGATGATCGCGCGGCTCAACGACGACATCAGTCTGACCGATTTCGAGGCGAACCTCACCAACCTGGTCAGCGACGTGGAAAACGCCTACTGGGAACTCTATTACGCCTATCGAGCCCTCGACGCGGCGAAAGTCGGCCGCGACAGCGCTCTTACCACCTGGCGTAAGGTCTACGCCCTGTATATTGCCAAGGCGAAGGGTGGCGAGGCGGACAAAGAGGCTCAAGCTCGCGATCAATACTACCAGTTCCGCGGCCAGGTCGAGCAGGCGCTCACCGACCTGTATCGCATGGAAAACCGGCTGCGCTACTTGATGGGTCTGGCCGCCACCGACGGCCGACTGATCCGGCCGATCAACGAACCCACCACGGCCAAAGTCGTGTTCGACTGGTGCGACGTGCATGGCGAATCGCTTGCCCGCAGCGTCTATCTGCGGAAGGAAAAGTGGCGAATCAAGCAGTTGGAACTCGAATTGATCGCCTCGCGGAACCTGCTGTTGCCGAACTTGGACTTCGTCGGCAACTACGAGCTCTTCGGGTTGGGTGACAGTCTGCTCGGCAGCACGTACGCGCCGTATAACGGTCAGCCAGGCCAATCGATCATCGGCACCAATGCCGGCTCGACGCTCGCCGACGGGCAGTTTGGAAACTGGAATTTCGGACTGCAATTCAGCATGCCGATCGGCCTGCGGCGCGAATTGACGACGATCCGCAACCAACAGTTGCAACTCGTCCGCGAGCGGTGCGTGCTGCAAGACCAGGAATTGGAATTGTCGCACGAGATCACCGACGCGGTGCGCAATATCGACGTGCAATACCGCCTGATGCAAACCAACTTCAATCGCCGGCTGGCGAGCGAAGACGAAGTGGCTGCGGATCAGGCCGCCTACGAAGCGGGAACCACCACGCTCGATATTCTGCTCCAAGCCGAACAGGAACGGTCCATTGCCGAGGCGGCCTACTATCGCTCGCTCATCGACTACAACCGAGCCATCTCGCAGGTCCACTTCGTCAAGGGCTCGTTGCTCGAATACGACAACGTGTTCATGGCGGAAGGTCCGTGGCCGGGCAAGGCGTATTTCGACGCTCGCCGGCTGGCCCGAAACCGCGACGCTAGTCACCAACTGAACTACGGTTATACCCGGCCCGACGTGTTCAGCCGGGGTGAGTACCCGCAATTCGGACCGACGGCCAATGCCAACGACAATCAAGGCACGCCGACTCCGGCGACCGGAGAATCGATTGAAACTCCGCAGCCGACGGGCACCATGCCGAGCGTCATCCCCGGGCCCGTCGGCAACGGCGGCCCGAACGCAAGGCGGACTCGCGGCGGCAGCGCCGCTCCGGCCACCAACAATGGCTCGACCGACGACAGCCGATCGTCGGACACCAGCGGCGATCTGCAGCCGGTGCCCGCGTCGGTTCGCAAACCGCGAGAGCTGCAAAACGACGGTCCGCAACTCGGTTCGGCGACCGGAACGATGAACCGTGCGGCTTCGGCAAACGGAGACCTGAGCTATCCGTCGTCGCGACGGGTGGTTGCCGCGACCGGCGATACGTCCGGCGACACCTCGGGCGACACGGCGTCTCGTGGATGGAAATCGAGCAACGCGGCCGACGCCAGTTTGGATTCAGCGCCCAATGACGGTTGGCAGAAGGCGGCTCATCCGGCTTCCGGCGAGTGATCGATGCGGAGCCCGCGGCGCGAGCAAGGGAATGCGTCTGTTCCTTATCATTTGCTGCCGCATTCCCTTGCTAGCGCTACGGGCTCCCCGCCCTCCTGTAGCCTACAGCCTTCCCTACAAATACCGCTCGAGAATCCGCCGGCTGTGGGCGTCGAGAGCGGCGACATCGGCGATTAGATAGCGCACTCCGTTGGTGTCGACGATCATCGCCCGTTTGTCGTCGATGCGATGGATGTCTTCTTCGTTGCCCAGCAGAAACCGCGTTTCGCCGCGATCGGTTTCGACGACCCATTCCGAAGGTTCCGAAAAAGCCGCCATCCGGACGATGCGCCGCACGATGGGGATGAATTCTCGCTGGCTCAGTTCCGCTTGTAGAACCGTGCGAACGTCCGCCGGAAGGTCCGACAAGTGGTCGATCCAATAGAGCTCATGTCCGGTGCGATCGCAGATCGAGATCCCCTGCTCGGGATCGGAGATCGGGAAAGCGCGAATCGGCTCGACGTCGTCATGCTCCCGGCCGCTGCCGTCGGTCAGCACCAGCCGCCCCAGCGGATTGTAGTGCAGCTTGAACGCGACAGCGCGCGTCGGGCCGGCAGTATCGTTTTCCATGGAGCGATTCTTTCCCGCGCGACCCAAGCCCAGGGAAGGCCAAGCAAAAACTTCTCAATCGCAATACGCTTGCGTGGCCTTCCCTGGGCTTAGCGCCGCGAGTGACGCCTTACTTCCCGATCGCCGCTTGGGCCGCAGCCAGCCGAGCGATTGGCACCCGGAACGGCGAGCAACTGACGTAGTTCAGCCCCGCCTTGTGGCAGAACACCACCGACGCCGGATCGCCGCCATGTTCGCCGCAGATGCCGCACTTCAAGTCCGATTTCGTCGAACGCCCCTTCCTCACGGCCATTTCGACCAGTTGACCGACGCCCGAGACATCGAGCGTTTGGAACGGATCGCGCGGCAAGATCTCGTGCTTCAAATAATCCGGCAGGAACGTGTTCACGTCGTCGCGGCTGAAGCCGAACGTCAATTGCGTCAGATCGTTGGTGCCGAAGCTGAAGAAATCGGCGTGGCGAGCCACGTCGTCGGCCGTCAGAGCCGCGCGCGGAATCTCGATCATCGTGCCCACCGTGATATCGAGCTTGCCGCTGAACTTCTTGGCTTTCTTCACCGTTTCGATGGTCGCATTGGTCAAATCGACCAGCACGGCCAATTCCTTCGCGGCGCACACCAGCGGAATCATGATCTCCGGCTGGGCGTCGATCTTGCGGTTCTTGCAGTTGATCGCCGCCTCGACGATCGCCGTCACTTGCATCTCCAAAATCTCGGGATACGTGATCGCCAATCGGCAACCGCGATGTCCGAGCATCGGATTCGCTTCGTGCAATTGCGCGACGCGCTGCTTCACCTTCGCCGGGCTGACGCCAAGCCGCTGGGCCATTTCCTTCTGGTTCTTCTCATCCTGCGGCAGGAATTCGTGCAACGGCGGATCGAGCAGCCGGATCGTCACCGGCAGGCCCTTCATCGCCTTGAAAATGCCTTCGAAGTCTTCGCGCTGATACGGCAGCAGCTTGGCGATTGCCGTGACGCGATCTTCCTTCGTCTCGGCCAGAATCATCTCGCGCACCGCTTGAATCCGTTCGCCTTCGAAGAACATGTGCTCGGTGCGGCAAAGGCCGATACCTTCGGCGCCGAAATCGCGAGCCCGCTGGGCGTCGGCCGGGGTGTCGGCATTCGTGCGAATCTTCAGCGTGCGATACTTATCGGCCCATTTCATCACCGTCGAGAAATCGCCCGAAAGCTTCGGCTCTTGCGTGGCCACTTCGCCAAGCATCACTTCGCCCGTCGAGCCGTCGATCGAAAGGATGTCTTTGTGCGTCAGCGTGCGGTTGCCGACGGTCACCTTGCGGGCCTTTTCGTCGATATGCAACTGCCCGGCCCCGGCGACGCAGCAGCGACCCCAGCCGCGGGCAACCACCGCCGCGTGGCTCGTCATGCCGCCGGTGCTGGTGAGAATGCCGGCGGCCAGATGCATGCCTTCGATGTCTTCGGGATTGGTTTCCTTGCGCACGAGCAACACGCGCTCGCCGGCGTTCGTTCGTTCGACGGCTTCCTGCGCCGTGAACGCCAACGCTCCGACCGCCGCGCCCGGCGATGCCGGCAGGCCCGTGGTAAGCGTTTCGGCCGATTTCTTTTTGGCCGGATCAAAGCTCGGCAGGAGCAACTGCGTCAGATCGCCGGCCGGAATGCGGCGGACGGCCGACAGTTCGTCGATCCGCTTCTCCTTCACCATGTCGCAAGCGATTCGCACGGCGGCGAAACCGGTTCTCTTGCCGTTGCGAGTTTGCAGCATGTAGAGCTTGCCTCGCTCGATCGTGAATTCGATGTCTTGCACGTCCTTGAAGTGATCTTCGAGCGTCTTCTTGATTTCCAAGAGTTGCGCGAAGGCCTTTTTGTTCCACTTCGGCATCTGATCGACGGGCAGCGGCGTACGGATGCCGGCCACGACGTCTTCGCCCTGGGCGTTGATCAAGAATTCGCCGTAGAACTTGTTCTCGCCCGTGGCCGGGTTGCGCGTGAACGCGACGCCGGTGCCCGAGTCGTCGCCCATGTTGCCGAACACCATCGATTGCACCGTGACGGCCGTGCCCAGCAGTCCGCTGATTCCCTCGACCTGCCGATACTTGACGGCCCGGGCTTGCATCCAGCTCTTGAACACCGCCTCGATAGCCAACTCCAGTTGACCGAACGGATCCTGCGGAAACGAATGGCCATGATGATGGCGGTAGACTTGTTGATACGCCTTGCAGAGATCGACCATCCCTTCGACCGGCACGTCGGTGTCTTGCTTGGCTTTGTGCTTGAGCTTGATCTTGTCGAACGCTTCCTCGAAATGCTCATGGCCGACATCGACCACCACGTCGCCGAACATATTCACCAGCCGGCGATAGGAGTCGTAAGCAAAGCGATGGTTGCCGGTGGCGTTGGCCAGACCGGCGACCGATTCGTCGTTCAACCCGAGATTCAGAATCGTGTTCATCATGCCGGGCATCGACATCGCGGCGCCGGAGCGGACCGACACGAGCAGCGGATTCAGCCGATCGCCGAACTTCTTGCCGGTCTCTTTTTCGAGCACGGCGATGTTCTTCCGCACTTCGTCCATCAAGCCGGCGGCCAACTTGCGGCCTTGCTTGTAATAGGCGTCGCAACAGGCGGTCGTGATCGTGAAACCGGGGGGCACGGGCAGACCGATGCTGGTCATTTCGGCCAGATTGGCCCCTTTTCCGCCGAGAAGCGGTTTCTGATCGCCGCGGCCATCGGTCCGCGTCGCGCCGAAGTAGTAGCACATCCGCCCGCCAGCGGCCTTATCGTTCGACGCCGGCTTCGTGGCCGGCTTGGTGATCTTCCGCTTGGTGACGGTAGCCATTTCAGAGATTCTCCGTGGAATGCCGGGCAGATTGCCCGCTGCTTGTTGCAAAATAAATTCAAAAGACGGGCCAATTTACCAGTGCCGAGAGGCATCGTCAAGTTTGCGGCGTGCGGCGCGTGTGCCACTGGCCAGCGAAGTCGGCCAGTGCCGGCGAGCGAGTTGAGGTCGCGAGTGCCAGACCAGCCGATCTCGCGTGCCCCAATACGGCCATAACCTTTGAGCGATGCCGATTCTACTCATCATCCGACAAGATTCTGGCGTTCGGAAACGCGTCGCGGACGCGGCGAATCATCTCCTCGTCGCCGGCCAGATTCTTCGGCAGGATGATTACGTTCGCGGGGCGATCGCCAAGAATTCGACGAATCCAAGATACCGTCGGTGGCGGGTTGGCCGGGTTGTCGTATTCCATCGAAGCGCGCCCGACGCCTCCGTAGCCGTTCACGCTCCCTTGTATCGCGTCTAAGACCTGCGTCCGTTCTCGCACGACCAAGACTTGGTGGCCGAGCCAACCCATGCCGGCACCGAGCACCGTCACGACCACGAATAGTGTTCGTAGACTGAATTGAAAGCGGCGTGGCCTTGTCGCCTGCTCAGCGGTATTAGAGTTCTCGTTCACGCCTGCTGAACCTGCCGGTGCATGATGGCGACGTCCACTCGCACTCCGGCACTGGCAGACTTCGCTTGCCAGTGCCACACGGTCGTGCCTCGGCTACTGCTCCAGCACTTCCGTTTCCTTCGCTTGCGCGAGGCTGCTCACTTTCGCTTCGTATTTCTTCGTGAGCTCCTGGATATCGTCCTTCAGCGCGTCGCGGTCGTCTTCGGTCAGTTCCTTGTCTTTCTCGGCCTGCTCGGCGGCTTTGTTGCCGTCGCGGCGGACGTTGCGGATGGCGACTTTCGCTTCCTCGCCCAAATCCTTGATTCGGCCGGTCAGCTTGCGACGCACGTCGGTCGACAGCGACGGCACGTTGATCCGGATCACTCGGCCGTCGTTCTGCGGATTGAATCCCAGGTCGCTCGCGCGGATCGCCTTTTCGATGTCTTTGATCGTCGACGGATCGAACGGGCGAATGACGATTTGCGTCGCTTCCGGCGCGCCCACTTGCGCGATCGACTTCAGCGGCGTCGATGCTCCATAAGCCTCGACGCGCAGCGAATCGACCAGGCCCGGATTGGCCCGGCCGGTGCGGATGCCGGCCATCGCATGTTTGAACACATCGACGGCCTTTTCCATCCGTTCTTCAGAATCGAGTAGGATGTCGTCGGCGGACATGGGAGGAGGGGGCTAGGGGCTGGGGACTAGGGGCTAGGGGCTAGGGGACGAAGAAAGGACGCTACGCGTCAGTATTCCACTACGGATTTTTGATTGCAAGCGATTTCGAATTTCAAGCGACTGACTCCGGCCGCGAAGCGGCCTGCTCTCTTCCCTAGTCCCTAGCCCCTAGCCCCTCGCAATGATCGTCCCCACTCGCTCGCCGTTTACCGCTCGCTCGATGTTGCGCTCTTTTTTGAAGTTGAACACGAGGATCGGCATGTCGTGCTCCATGCATTGGGCGATTGCCGTCGGATCCATCACGCGCAGGTTTTGCTCGCGCACCGCGACGTACGAAAGTTCGCGATAGAGCACGGCATGGGGGTTCTTTTCCGGGTCGTCGGAAAAAACGCCGTCGACGCGGGTTGCCTTCAACAGGATGTCGGCTTCGAGCTCGAGGGCTCGCTGGGCCGCGGCGGTGTCGGTGGTGACGAACGGGCTGCCGGTGCCCGCGGCCAGCAGCACGATCCGGCCTTTTTCCAAATGCCGGCGGGCACGGCGGCGAATATACGGCTCGGCAACGCCGTCCATCCGAATGGCCGTCAGCAACCGAGTTTCGCAGCCGAGCGATTCCAGCGCGTCTTGCAAGGCCAGGCCGTTGATGACGGTGGCGAGCATGCCCATGTAATGGGCCGTCGCTTCTTGGATGCTGGAATTGCCGGCGGTGAATTGAGCGCCGCGCAAGATGTTTCCGCCGCCCATGACGATGGCGATTTGCACGCCGCGTTTGGCTGCCTGAACCGTCTGCCGCGCGATATGCACGACCTCAGTCATGCTAATGCCCCGTTCGCCGGCATGGCAAAAACTTTCGCCGGAAAGTTTCAAAACAACGCGGCGATATCGGGGTGCGGGAGAAGTCTCGTCAGCAGCCATGACCACGCACCTCAAATAACAAAGCAGGATTCACCGCCAAGACGCGAAGATCGCAAAGAATCGAGTGCGAGAGAAACCCCCTTCGCGTACTTCGCGCCTTCGCGGTCCAAGATTCTTCGTTCCTATCCCCTCACCCTATACCCTCACCCTACTTCCCCAGCTCCCAGCGCACGAACCGCTTCACCGACATGCCGGCCTTCTTGACCAATTGCCCGACCGTTTGCTTGTCGTCTTTCACGAACGGCTGTTCCAAAAGAACTCGCTCGCTGTAGAAATTCCGCAAGCGGCCTTCGACCATCTTGGCAATGATGTTTTCCGGCTTTCCTTCGCCGCGCGCGGCGACGGAAAGAATCTCGCGCTCCCGGTCGACGTCGGCCGGATCGAGGTCTTCCTTGGCGACGACTTGCGGCTTTTGCGCCGTGACGTGCATGGCCACATCCTTGGCGACTTCATTATTTCCGCCGCTGACTTCGACCATCGCGCCGAGCGTGCCGTCGTGATGCGCGTAACCGCCCGAAGGGCCATTGATCCGCAGGATTCGGCCGACTTTCATCACTTCCCGCATCCGGTTGAACAAATCGTCTTTCTGCACCGCGAGCGTCACGCCCGGTTTCGAGGGCGACGGCTGGGCAAGCAACTCTTCGGCATTGGCGGCGCCGGGACCGGTCGCCAACTGCCTGGCCAAATCATTCGCCAGTTGCCGGAATTCGGCATTCGCTGCCACCGGCGCGCTTTCGCACATTAGTTCGACCATCGCTCCGACCCCTTTATCGACGTCGGCAAAGATGGCGATGCGGCCGGTCGAAGTTTCGCGTCCGATCCGCGTTTCCTGGGTCTTGCGGCCCTGCTTGCGCAGATGCTCTTCCGCGGCAGCCTGGTCTCCGCCGGTTTCTTCCAACGCCTTCTTGCAATCCATCATCGGCAAGCCGGTTCGCTCACGGAGCGCTTTTACGGTTGCGGCTGTAATTTCTGGCATGGATAATTCTCCCACGATTGAAAATTCAAATGGAGGGGCCAATGGCCAGCCCCGCGAGCCCGTTGAAAAAGGGGACTGGCTCCGAGCGCCCGATTGGTTTTGCCGCACGTTTGGCGTCGCCGCGAGTTGCCTGTCCCCTTTTTCAACACGCGGAACGGACACGGCCAACTGGCTCAAGCCGTCGCCGACGGACTTTCGCCCGCGTTCGCGGCCACCGGTTGCGGTTTCGGCTCGGACTTCCCGGCGCCGGCCTTCGCGGTCGGCCGCGGCTTCGGAGCCGGTGCCGGCTTGGAATCGCCGTTCCCCTCGGTCATGCCCTTGGTGGCCGCCTCGGTTTTGCCTTCCAACACCGCGTCGGCCAATTGCTGGACAATCAATTCGATCGAACGGATGCTGTCGTCGTTGCCCGGAATCGGCAGGTCGACCAGATCGGGATCGCAGTCGGTGTCGATCAAAGCCACGGTCGACACACCCAACTTGCGAGCCTCGCTGACACAGTTCTTTTCCTTCTTCGGATCGATGATCACCATGCACTCGGGCACGCGGTTCATCGTTCGCATTCCGTTCAGATTGCGAAACATCTTGCGGAACTCGCGCTTCAGCGCCGACTGCATCTTTTTCGAGTAGGTGCTGAAAGCTTCGGAGGCCATCAGGCCTTCGAGCTCTTCCAGACGGCTGAGCCGGCTGCGAATGGTGCGGAAGTTCGTCAGCGTGCCGCCGAGCCAGCGATCGTTGACGTAGGGCATTCCGCAGCGGAGCGACTCGCGCTCGATCGTGTCCGACGCTTGCCGCTTGGTGCCGACGAACAGGATCAGGCTGCCGGCGGCCGAGACTTGCTTGAGATACTTCTTGGCCCGCAGCAGTCCGCGGACGGTTTCCCGCACGTCGATGATATGAATTTGGTTCCGGCGGCCGAAGATGTAGGGCCGCATCCGCGGGTTCCAGCGGCTGGCGCGATGGCCGAAATGGACGCCCGCTTCGATCAGGTCTTTGGCAAGGACACTCGACACTAAATGAATCCTCCAGGAATGCAGAACACACCGGCCTCATCCGCACTTGCAGGCCCGAAAAGGCGACAATCCCGCCCCCTCGGCCGAGCAATCGGCGTCCGGCGTTGGTTTGAAAATACTCTATAGGGTAAAACGACTTACAGCCTCGGATCGTAGCGAGGCGACAAGCCCTGTAGGCTATCAATTCAGCCGGGGGGCGTCAATTGCCGTGAAAACACGGTTGTCGTGCCTTTTGAAATTTGTCAAGGAGAAAACCGCTTAGGAAGGAGGCCTTCCCATCGACATGAACCACATCGCGCAAGCAACTACGGCAACAATCGCCAACACTCCGCCGACAACTGCGTATCGGATTGGCTTGTTGGTGAGCGCGCCAACCCCGCAGCCAACGGTCGCGCCAGAGCCAAATACGATAATAAACGCGGCAATCGGGTTAGCGCCGATTCCTTTGCCGGCAAAGAACAGACCGATACCGAGACAGCATAGGGTCATTGTGACCAGCATCTGACCAATCGAGAATTGAAACGGCTTGCTCATCGACGCATTATAGACGTTGCGGATGCGCGCTGTGGCGGACCCACGTTGCTTTTTCCCTAGCCCAGGCCTTCCAGGCCTGGTGTCGCGGGGCGATAACGCTACAATCTGCAGCGCCTAACCAGGTTCATTTTGGAAAGATTTGCGTGGCCGTTTTGAGAAACAAATCGCGGGCAGCCCACTGGTCGCCGCCAGTGCATTGCACCATGAAAATGGCCACCATCCCGGTCTTGGGATTGACCGACAAATCGGTGCCGTAGGCCCCGTCGTGGCCAAACATGCCGTTGCGGAGATGATAGCCCAGGCTGTAATTGACCTTGGTCGCTCCGGTTTGCTCCTTTCGCAGTTCGTCCATCGACGCGTGCGACAGGTAGCGCTTGCCATCCAGTTCGCCGTCGTTGGCCAGCATGAGGCCATAGCGGAAAATGTCGTGCGTGGTGGAGAAAAGCCCGCCCGCGGCTTCGGGAAACCGGTGAACCCGATCGCTCCACGGTTTGGTCAGGAACCCGATATCACCCCGGGCGTAACCATTCTTTTCCTTGTTCGGGCCGTACGCGCCGGCCAGCCGGGCAATTTGCGCTTCGCTCGGCCAGAAGGTGGTTTCCGTCATTCCCAGGGGATCGAAGAATCGCTTTTGCAGAAACGCCTCGTAAGGCATGCCGCTGACGATCTCGACGATCCGCGCGGCGATGTTCATGCCTTGATTGCCGTAAGCGTACTTGTCGCCGGGCTGCCATTGGAGTGGACCAGTCACCGAGCTCAGCGCGCGGGCTTTCAGCGGAGTGCTGTCGGCCCCCGTGGCTTGCTGAAGCTCCGACATGCCGGTCAGACCGCTGGTGTGGCTGAGCACGTGCCGGATCGTGACGGGCCGAACCGGAGGTTTCAGCAGGACATGAGACTTGTCTTTTTCCTCAACGACCATCCATTTATTGAGCTGCGGGATGAACTTGGTGACGGGATCGTCCAGGCTGACCTTGCCTTCGTCCGCCAGCATCATGATCGAGGCGCCGACGAACATCTTGGACATCGAAGCGATCCAGAAGACGTTGTCTTCGCTGATCGGTTTCTTCGCTTCGATATCCGCATAGCCCAGCAGGTTCTTGTAGTACACCTTCCCGTTCCTGTCGGCAATGATTCCGATAAGCCCCGCCAACTTGTAGTGGTCCAGATAAGGCTGCATGGCCGCCGTGACTTCGGAACTGGCCGGCGGGTCGCTTTCAGCCGCGAAGGTGGATGTTGTCAAAACGATCAACACCAGGCCCAGCGCGACGATCGTCAGTTTGCTTCTCATGCTTTGGTTTCCTTTCATGCGTTTGTTTTGCATTATTTTCTCAATTTCCCCATAGCTCAGGCTATCCAGAACCGAGGCCGCGGGGCGATAGAGATACGTTCGGAGACCCTTTCGAAGGGGCTTACCGTGGCGGTCGCCTCGCGAGTGGCAGCAACCGGACTCGCGACTTCGCCTCATCCACGACGAGCAGCGCGCCAGAATCGAGTTCGATTTCGAACTGTCGCAGCACCGGGACTAACAAAGGAGCTAGAACTGCCGGCCGGACGTCCTGGGTACGAACTTGAACAACGCTCGGGCCGGCAGCCCGTGTCGCGGCGAGCATCGCGCCATAATCGAGATCGTGCGTCAGCACGACTCGACGTTCATTCAACGCCCATTGCATGATTTCGTGATCGGGCGCTGATGGATTTCCAATACCCGACCAGTGAATGCTTTCCCAACCCTCGGCCTGCAATATTCCGCACCATCGAGGCGACAAGTTCATGTCGATTAAGATCTTCATGGCCGGGACAGCGGAACGTCAACTTCCTCGGAACGCCAAGCCGCATACGACAGCGCTGCGGAAATATCCTCGGCCTCAAGATAGGGATAGTCGGCAAGGATTTCCTCTGCGGTTGCCCCAACGGCAACCAGGCCGACAATGGTTCCCGCCGTAATGCGCATTCCCCGAATGCACGGCTTTCCGCCCATCACATTGGGATCGAATGTAATTCGGCCAAGATCAGGCATTTCGGTTGCTCAGTCGTCGTACTAGAGTCCCCACCCATCATCGCAAAACGGATCGGATTGGTCCAGGTCCCACGTTGTTGCAATCGTCCCGCCGCCAAGGGTCTAGCCGTTTTGATAGAATGTCTACGAGATACCTCGTTTCAAATTCCGCCGGCGATCGCTGCCGAACCGCTTATGCCTATGAACTCAAATCTCTCGCCAGAACAGCGCCCCGCCGTCCGATGGTGGCGCCGCAAGCCGTCGCGAGGTGAGGTAATTGCCACTTGCGTTCTATTCGTGATCGTGATCGCGGTGGCCCTTCTATTCCTAGGGATCACACAGACGATGGGAGACAGAAACATCAAATCCCTGCAATCTTCCCAACCGCCTGCCTCCACCGCTCCTCCTCCGCGTGAGCCCTCTTGGTAATAATCCAACCCGTTTGCCTTCATGTCCACCGAAAAAGCCACCGCCTTGGTCTTGCGGGTCGTCGAGTTCAGCGAGACGAGCAGCGTCGTGACGCTATTCACCCGCGAAATGGGCAAGATACATGGGATGGCCAAAGGAGCCCGGCGGCCCAAAGGTCCTTTCGAGTCTGCCCTTGACCTGCTGGCCCTATGTCGAATAGTCTTCCTCCGCAAATCACCAGGCGTCTTGGACCTGCTCACGGAGGCGAAGCTCCAAAAGCGGTTCCGCCCGCGCGGTCGCGACTTGTCAAGTCTTTATGCGGGTTACTACGTCGCCGAACTCCTGACCGAACTGACCGACGACTACGATCCCTGCCCGGAATTGTTCGACGCCGCTCTCGAAACACTCGGGGGCCTCGCCGACGAGGGGACGGTGATCGCATCGTGGATCGCGCGGTTTGAGTTGACAGCCTTGCGGCTGCTGGGGCATTTGCCGTCGCTCGAGCAGTGCGTGGAATGTGGCCGGCCGGTCGAAGCGGCCGGAAGAGTTGCGTTTGGAATGTTGGTCGGCGGCGTGTTGTGTGCGGAATGCAAGGCGGGGCAGCGGAATGTCGTGGCGATTTCGGCGAATGTGCTGCGGGTAATGATCGTGTTGGCCGATCCGGCGAGCGATGCCTGGCGAAGTTTGGAGCTAGAAAGCCGCGTTCGCGGCGAATTGCGGGCTGTGTTGAACCACTATTTGACTCATCTGTTGGGGCACAAGCCGCGGATGCACGAGTTTTTGGGATGAAGGTCTGGCGCACATGCCGCGCAAAGGGGTCATGCACATTTTTCGGCATCGGCCGAGGTTGCAATTCATAACCGCGACGGCCGAAAAATGAGCCAGACCCCGACACCCTCAAGCCTCAAGCCTGCAGCCTCAAGCCTATTGACCAAGGACCTCGGAATGCAAGCCGCTCAGCGGACGTGCTTCGCCGTCGCAGCCTGCTGGTGCATCGCACTATGCATGGCGCTTTGCGGCTGCGCCGGTCATGTCGCCGCGACGGCGGGCGGTCCGGTCTACAATCCTTGGGTGCCCGTCGAGCAGGTTCCCGTCGGAGAAACGATCGACCCGCTTCCGACCGGCTGGGAGCGATTCGAGCCCAAGAACCTTGGACTGACGATCTCGGTCTGGACGGGCCATGGCCCGAATGACCCGATCGCCCATCAACTCTACGCGCAAGGCGACGAGCTCTATCGCAAGAAGGATTATCACGACGCCGCTTTGAAATACGAAGCGGCGGCTAATCGCTTTCCCGGCACCACGCTCGAGGAAGACGCCCTGTTCATGGCCGGCGAAGCCCATTTCTTCGCCGACGAATACTCGAAGGCCGACGATCGCTATGGCACGGTGGTCAAGAAATACTCGAATACGCGATTCATGAATCTGATCGTGTATCGCCAATTCGCGATCGGCGTCTATTGGCTGCAATTCGACCACCTGCATCCGGGCTACTTCCTCAAGCCGAACTTCACGAACAAGACGATTCCGATGTTCGACACGTTCGGCTACGCGATCCGCGCGTTCGACGAAGTGCGGCTCAACGATCCTCGCGGCAAGTTGGCCGACGAAGCGATTTGGATGACGGCCAACGCCTACTTCGTCGAGCATCACTACGACGATGCCGACTACTACTACAAGCTGATTCGCACCGACTATCCCAAGAGCGTGCATCAGAAGGAGGCCCATCTTTTGGGCATCCAAACGAAGCTGCATCTCTACCAGGGCCCGATGTACGACGAGCGGCCGCTGAAGCAAGCCGAGGAGCTCATCGATCAAACGCTCGCTCAATATGGCCGCGAACTGGGGGACGAGCGCGACCGGCTGATGCTCGCCAAGGGCGAAATTCATGCCCAATATGCGCTGCGATATTGGTCCGATGCACAATTCTACGAAAAGACCAGCCACTACGCCTCGGCCAGAATCTATTACAACGAAATCGTCAAGAAGTATCCGCAGACGGAATTGGCGAAGCAATCGGAGGTCCGGCTCGGCGCGATCGCATCGCTGCCGGATAATCCGAAGGACTACTTCAAGTGGTTGGCAATCGTGTTCGACGGCGAGGATCCGAACAAGCAGGATGCGTTAACCGCCGGAAAAACGCCGCTTGGCGACTTCATTGGGACGGCCAATTCCGACTCCAACAAGTCCGACGTGCGTAATAGCGGACGGTTCTAGCACACGGACTAAGGGTGACGCGAGTGGCGACCTCTTCCACCGATGGCAAAATCAGTGCGAGCGCGTGGCCGCGGCTCGCCGCGTTGGCGGCCGCTGCCGGATTGATGGCCGGCTGCGCCTGCTACCATTTCGGCAACGACACGCTCTATCCGCCCGACATTCACACGATCTACGTGCCGGTGATCGAATCGGATAGCTTCCGCCGCGATCTCGGCGAGCAGCTCACCGAGGCGGTCTGCAAGGAGATCGAAAAGCGGACGCCCTTCAAAGTCGTGGGCACGCCGAATGCCGATAGCGTGTTCACCGCGCGGATCAAGACCGACACCAAGCATTCGCTCGTCCGCGAACCGAATAACGAAGGCCGCGTGATCGAAATGGGCCTCGTGGTCCAAGTCTCCTGGGCCGACCGCCGCGGCATCGTCTTGCGCGCTCCCGTCGATGTTCCCGTGCCGCCGGATTTGGTGACTCTGGTGCAGACGAATCAATTGATTCCCGAATATGGTGCATCGACGGCCTCATCGCTGCAAAAGACCATGCAGCAACTCGCCAAGCAGATCGTCGACATGATGGAAACGCCGTGGTAGTTGCGGCTGAAAATCGCCGCAATCTGGCATCGGGCCGCATCTCGCTTGCGGGGAGCGCGCGTTTCCTCGGCGGCAGAAAGCTATCAATTTCAGACGTTGATGGTCGGCCGAGTTCGCCGGCGCCGCACGACCAAGGCTAGTCCAAGAATCCCAGTGCCAAGTAGCACAAGCGAGCCAGGCTCCGGCACGGGAGTAGTCACCGCCGTAACGCTGACATCGTCGAGCCACATGTTGCCGTAGCCATCGTAGCCGGAAAATGACAAGACGGTTGAAGTGCCGGTGGCGGTGGCGTCGAACGAGTATTCCGTGTAGGGCGCCCGCTCCGTGCCGTTAAACGGACCGAAACCCAACAGAGAAAGGAATCCGGTGCCAAAGGTGGCACCGAGGTTGTCTGCGAAATTCCCGATGAAGGTTCCGTCGCTCGTCGCATAGAAGCTAACCAGATACTGCTGACCGATGGTCGTCAAGATGGATTGCGACACGGAACCTTCGGATGTTGGATCCCCGCCGATCCCTGAAAACTGGGCTTCATACAAGCCCGTATGCGCATTGGCGCCATCGCTGATATGCGCGATGCCGGTAAACGACCACGCATTCGTATCCGGAATGCCCAGCCCTTGCTCGAATCCTGGATCTCCCACCAGGTTTTGAGCGTTGGCGGTTGCGCTGGCGAAAGCAATCAAAACAACCAACAGCACGGCGCGCAGGCTAAAATTTAGAATCGATTTCATTAGCGACCCCCGTCCCGCATCACGGTTGATAAAATAATGTGGGGCTGCCTGCCGAGAACTAGTCGTCCATCAACACGGCCAAGACGGCATGATAACTCCGGGTGGTACGGGGGGCAACGATTTGGCAGAGAGAATATTGAAAATTCCTGCCAAAATGCCCCTCTTGTGGATGGACCCCAATTCCGCCGATTCTAGCCCACCGCGTTTTCAATGGGTAAGCTCAGCGCATGCATCCCATCCACACGTTCGCCGAACGCTTTCCTCAAAGGGCGACTCGCTGGCAGCTTCGAACGATCGCACTCGAGCTGCCTCGGCGGCCGCTGCTGATGGGCATCATCAACGTCACGCCCGATAGCTTTTCCGACGGCGGACGGTTCTTCGATCCTTCGTCGGCAATCCAGCATGGGCTCGATTTGGCGGCCGAAGGGGCCGATCTGCTGGATGTCGGCGGCGAAAGCACCCGGCCCTATTCCGATCCGATCGCGACGGAAGAAGAATTGCGGCGAGTGCTGGAGGTCGTTCGCGGGCTGTGCCGCCGGTCGGGCAAGCCGGTGTCGATCGACACGTCGAAAGCGGCCGTCGCTCGCGCCGCGCTCGACGAAGGGGCCGAGGTGGTCAACGACATCACCGGCTTGACCGGTGATTCCGCGATAGTCGAAGTTGTGCGAGCCGCGGGAGCGGGCGTTGTGGCGATGCACATCCAAGGCACGCCGCAAACCATGCAAGACGCGCCGACCTACGGCGACGTTGTTGCCGAAGTGCTCGAATTCCTCCGCAGCCGCCGCGACACTCTCATCGCGGCCGGCATCGCTGCCGACAAGATCTGCCTCGATCCGGGCATCGGCTTCGGAAAAACCCATCAGCACAACCTCACGCTGCTGGCAAATTGCGGCCGGTTTCACGAACTCGGTTGCCCGGTCTTGGTCGGCCATTCGCGCAAAGGCTACATCGGCAAAGTGCTAGCAGACAAATCGGCCGACCCGCTGGCCGGCACGATCGGCGTGGCCTGTGCGTTGGCGTCGCAAGGAGTGCAGATTCTGCGAGTCCACGACGTGGCGGCGGTCCGGCAAGCGCTGTGCCTGTTCGAAGCGGTGGGAGGAACTGGATACTAAATGTCATCGCCCGCATCGCGGAAAAAGCCCAGGGAAGGCCACCAAGGCGCCTTGCCGTTGCGAAGACTCAATTTGGCCTTCCCTGGGCTTGGCGGCACATTCGCGTTCCTTTGCTCACGTTGACTCGCCGTGCCCTTTCAACGATACTTCCACATGGGCAAGCAGTGCCCATGCGAACGATCAGTGACTGTTGTAACCTAAGCAACGCCAAGGTGTTGCGAGTCGAGGAGCTAACGTCGTGGCCGTCGCGGAAACTCAGGATTTGCGCTCCTACTGCGTCGATGTGGCTCGGCGCGCGCGTGCCGCGTCGGAGGAATTGGCCCGGGCTTCGGGTCAGCAGAAAATCGACTGGCTCAGACGCTCGGCGGCCCTGATCCGCGAGCGAGCCGCCGAGATTCGAGAAGCGAACAAAGCTGATCTGGCGGCCGCGCCTGGTTTTGGGCTCACGGACGCCGAGATTGATCGGCTGCGCCTGACCCCCGCCCGAATTGAAGAAATCGCCGCGGCGCTGGAAGCGGTCGCCGCGCTGCCCGACCCGGTCGGCGAAGTGATCGAATCGTCGGTGCGGCCGAACGGTTTGGAAGTGTTGAAAGTGCGCGTGCCCTTGGGCGTGGTGTTCTTCATCTACGAATCGCGGCCCAATGTGACGGCCGATGCCGCGGCGATATGCGTGAAGAGCGGCAACGCGGTGATTCTTCGCGGCGGCAAGGAAGCGATCCATTCCAGCCGGGCGATCGTCGAAATACTCGGCGAAGCACTCGCCGAAGTCGGGCTGCCGGTTGACGCGGTGCAACAAGTAGCGACGACCGATCGCGAGGCCGTCGGCCATTTCCTGCGGCTGCCGGAGTACATTGATCTGGCGATTCCCCGGGGCGGCGAGGGCCTGATCCGTCGCGTCGCCGCCGAAGCGAAGATGCCGGTTATCAAGCATTTCACCGGCAATTGCCATGTGTACGTCGATCGCGCGGCCGATCTCGATATGGCCGAAGGAATCACGATCAACTCGAAGTGCCAGCGGATGGGTGTGTGCAACGCCGCGGAGTCGCTTGTCGTACATGCCGATGTCGCAAAAGAATTCCTGCCGCGGATCGGCGCGGCCCTCGCGGCCCAAGGCATCGAAATTCGCGCCGACGAGCGAACCCGGCAGTTCATTCGGTCGGCGCATGAAGCCACCGAAGCCGATTTCGCGGCCGAGTATCTTGGCCCGATCATTTCGGTCAAAGTCGTCGATTCGCTCGACGAGGCGATCCGCCATATCAATCACTACAGTTCGCACCACACTGAAGCGATCGTGACCGGCGATTTGGCGTCGGCCCGGGAGTTCGTCGGCCGGATCGACAGCGCCGCGGTCATCGTCAACGCCAGCACCCGTTTCAACGACGGCGGCCAATTCGGCCTCGGCGCCGAGATCGGCATCAGCACCGACAAATTCCACGCGCGCGGCCCCTGCGGGCTGAAAGAATTAACCAGCTACAAGTATGTCGTGTACGGAAACGGACAGGTTCGGGAATGACGAATGACGAATGACGAAAGAATGCCTAATGACGAATGACTAATGCTCAAAAGGAGCCCGTTCCCTGCATTTCGTCATTCGTGCTTCGTCATTCTTTAGACATTCGTCATTCGTCATTAGGTATTCCTTGTGACGCCCTTTGCCCCTAACGGGAGACCACGGATGGTCGGAGACGTTCTCAGTCAGGCGGAAGTCGAGAGTTTGCTGAGCGCCATGGAAGGCGACGCGGCCGTAAAGCAGGCCGTCGCACCGGCGCGAGACAAAGCCGCCGATGCGGCCTCGCCCGGCAAGCCGCGCGAAAAAGTCACCCCCTACGACTTCAAGCGGCCCGAACGCGTCGGCAAGGAGCAGATGCGGGCGTTGCAGACGCTGCACGAAGGCTTTAGCCGCAACTTCGGCGCCGCGATGTCGGGTTTGCTCCGCAGCATCGTCGATGTCAAGTTGACCAGCGTCGATCAGCTCACGTACAGCGAGTTCGTTTTCAGCCTCGAGAATCCGACTTGCTTCAATCTGATCCGAGCGGAACCGCTCGAAGGCAATTTGATCCTCGATATCAATCCGTCGATTCTGTATCCATTCATCGATCGGCTATTGGGGGGCGGCCGCGATCCGGGGCCCCTCGCCCGCCGGCCGCTGACCGAGATCGAGTTGCGGCTGGTCTCGCGGATCACGAACCTGTTTCTCGAACAGTTGCACGACGCCTGGCTGAACGTGTTGGATTTGACGCTCTCGGTCGAGCGAGTCGAGAGCAATCCGCAGTTGGTGCAAATCGTGCCGCCGAACGAAGTCATCGTGCTGATTAGTTTCGAGCTGACGCTCGGCGACATCCGCGGCATGATGAACTTTTGTATTCCGTTCAACACGATCGAACGAATCGGCAACAAGCTGTCGAGCAACACTTGGATTACCTACGGCAAACGGACCTCGACTCCCGAAAGCCGAACGCAAATCGGGCGTAGTTTGAAAGGCGCGCTGGTGCAATTGGTGGCGCAATTGGCCGATACGAAGATCACGACCGGCGAACTGCTCGGCTTGCGCGTCGGCGACATCATAACGACCGACAAGGATATGCGCGAGCCGCTGCTGGTGAGTGTCGAAGGAGTGCCGAAGTTTCGAGCATATCCCGGGGCATTCAAGGGGCGCAAGGCGATCCGGATCGAACAACCGATCGGCATGATGCCATCGCAGGCGGCAGCGCCGCAATCGCCGGCGCCGGCCAAGAAATAGCAGCGGTTCGCGCCACGCGCCCCAAGCCCAGGGAGGGCCGCCAACGACGATTGCGATAGAAGAGATCTACGTCGGCCTTCCCTGGGCTTAGCGCCGCTCTCTTATCCTGCCACCAGCCGCCCCGCGACGGGATCGAAATAATCGGCGGCGATTCCAGCTGGCTTCTCGCGGATATCGATTTGCCCAGGTTTCCGCTGCAAAAGGGCCATCAGACTGACTCCTTTGCGATAACCGCCGCGGCCGGTTTGCATTGCCCGGCAGAGAACCCCAGCTTCGCCGGCGAAGATGTTTTCCAGCAGCCGGTTGACTGGAGCGGGCGGAATTCGGAAGTCGGTGCCCGCGAGGCCGGCCACTCGATCCGGCCCGCGCCAGCGGTTCACCGCTCGCACGCTTTTAATCAGCGGATAAAGCCGGCGGTTGAAATGCGAGACCAGAAGCGGCTCTATCGGCAAATCTTCCCAAACCTTTGCAAGCCGCCGGGCATCGTAACGGCGATAATGGCCGAAGCTTTCGTCGTGCCCGGTCCACAACCGCAGATCGGCCGGCACAGTGATCAAAAGAAACGTGCCGGGTTGCACCGCCGCGGCCACGGCGGAGAACAGCGAGAAATCGTCGTGTACATGCTCCAACACGTCGGTCATCAGCACCAATCGCGCTTCCTCGACCGTCCGGCCCAAATCATCCGGCGCGCGGCCTTGGATGAACTCCGTTTGCGGAAATCGCTGTTTGGCCAGTCGAATCGCATCGGCCGACGTATCGATGCCAACGCAGCGATATTCTTCCGCAAGCGAGGCCAGATTGGCCCCGGTGCCGCAGCCGACGTCGATAATGGTCGTCGCCGGCGAAGGTGGCAAGACTTGTCCGACGACGGCCCGCAGAATCCGCCGCCGGGCGACGAACCACCAATGCCTCTGTTCGATCTCGGCGTGGAGTTGAAATTGAGCGGAAAGCATGAGGAAGGGGTCAGGGGACAGGGGTCAGGGGACGAAGAACGGGGATGCGAACGCGCGAAACCGCAAGCGCGCTTCACCACGCCGTTTGATATCGAGGCTCGCTTGCGGTTTCGCGCGTACGAAAGCGCGCGGCGCCGCCCTACAACCCTACCTTATGAATGCGCGTCGGCAGCGTGCGCAGCCCCCTCGTCTCCTGCCCCTGACCCCTGGCCCCTGACCCCTGGCCCCTGCCCGGCCCCTGGCCCCAAGCATCGAGCGATCTGCCGCACCGCTTGCCGCAAGCGATTTTCGTTCTCGATGAGGGCCATCCGCAGAAAACCCTCGCCGGCTGGGCCGAATCCGCTGCCGGGGCTCACCGCCACGCTCCCCTCTTCCAATAGCTTGGTGGCGAATTCCAGCGAATTGAGTTTGCCGAACCAGGGGGCGGGAATCTTCACCCATAGAAACATGCTCGCCCGCGGCGGATTCACTTCCCAACCGATGCGCCGCAAGCCGTCGACCAGCACGTCGCGGCGGCGCTGATATTCGGCCGATTGGGCTTCGACGTCGGCGTCGCCGTGCCGCAGCGCCACGATCGCGGCGATTTGAATCGGCCGGAACATGCCGTAGTCGTAATAGGCTTTGATCGTGCTCAGAGCGCGAATCATTTCCGCGTTGCCGGCGCAAAAGCCGACTCGCCAGCCGGCCATGTTGTAGCCCTTGCTCATCGTCGTGAATTCGACGGCCAGCTTCTTGGCGCCCGGCGCGGCCAGAATGCTCGGCACCTGATAGCCGTCATAGGTCACGTCGGCATAAGCGAGATCGCTAATGATCATGAAGCCATACCGCCGGGCCAACTTCACCGCGTCGACATAAAACTCCGGATCGACGGTTACGGTCGACGGATTATGCGGATAGTTGAGGATCACCACTTTCGGCCGCGGATGCAGATGCTGGCAAGTGTAGGCGATGTTCGACAATAGTTTTTCATTGTCGGCCACTTCGAGCGAAATCGCGCCGGCCGATGCCAAGGCGACCGCGTACATGTGCGCCGGGTAGGCCGGCGCGGGGACGATCGCCATATCGCCGGGGCCCAATATAGCCAAGCACAAATGGCTAAAGCCTTCCTTCGAGCCGAGCGTGGCGATCAGTTCGCTTTCGGGATCGAGCCGCACGCCGTATTTCTTCAGATACTTCGCGGCCGCCTCGCGACGCAGGCTGGCAATTCCCAGCGCCGGACTATAGCCATGATTCTTCGGGTCGCGAGCCGCTTCGATCAGCTTCTCGATGACCATCTCCGACGGCGGATCGGTCGGGTTGCCCATGCTCATGTCGATGACATCGTCGCCGGCCCGCCGCTTTTGCAGGGTCAGCGCGTTGATGCGGGCGAAGAGGTAGCCGGGCAGTCGCTTGACACGTTCGGCGACTTCGATTTGAAACGGCTTGCTATCGTCGGCCGGTTCGTCGGTGGAACAAAACTGATCATTCATTGGGGACGGCCGCGCTCGCGCAATAACCAGGGTTCGATCTCACTAGGTTTAGCATACCCGGGCTAGCAGCTCTGGAAAATGCCACCCACCGGATCAGCCCTGCGCGCCCTGACTCCGGCGCAACCCATCGAGTCAGCTATAGCACGCTGGCATATTCGGTAAATCCGGTATTTTCGGTGCTTTCGCTATAGTCGGCAAAACCCCTATCCGATGAAGGCTGATAGTGGCAGCCGGGGGGAATCTGGCTGCGGCCCAAGTCGACCGCGCTCAGGGAGGAGCCAAACATGTCACGTCTTTGGATTCGGTTGGGGTTCGCGGGTTTCGTGCTGCTGTTTGGCGTGGCCGGAGCGGCTTCCGCCGACGATGGCCCGCTGACGAATCCAGCCACCGTTGGCAACCCACCTGCTACTGCTACGGCCGCTGCCGGCGATTGCGACAGTGCCGGCAGTTGCGGTTGCGACAACTGCAACTGTGACTGCTGCGGTTGCATCTCGCAACTCTGGTATGCCGGCGTCGAGGGAACATTCTTGCATGTCACCCGCCACGGCCCCCCGGCCGTCGGTGTCGTAAGCAGCGATGACGAGCTTGAGACGCTTGTAACCCCCAACACGAACGACCTGAATTCGCAGTATGGCGTTGGCCCGCGCGTTTGGCTCGGCGTCAATCTGGGCGACTGCTGGGGCGTGCGGGCGCGGTTCTGGTCGTTCAAGGACAATGACAGTGGAGTGCTTGGCAATCCAGCCTCGACCGAAGGCGAGTCGACGGGGAGTTTTGCCGTGGCGGGCAATAACCTCAGTGCCTATACGATCGATCTGGAGGCCACGAAGACCTGGGGCTGCGGCCCGTGGTGCGTCGAAGCGAGTCTCGGCGCTTGCTACGCCCAGATGCATCAAGACTCGTTGCTGGCGTTCTTCGA
>Ga0182024_10004364_pt1 | contig 32643 bp, 31 predicted proteins | sample P32metaG_FD_120480 | JGI IMG/M metagenome (GOLD analysis project Ga0182024, IMG submission 120480) | Permafrost microbial communities from Stordalen Mire, Sweden - P3-2 metaG (Illumina Assembly) | ecosystem: Environmental > Terrestrial > Soil > Wetlands > Permafrost | place: Sweden: Stordalen...
CGCCGCGCCGATCGCTGGAACTTCCTCTTCATCGCCGGCATGTGGTTCCAGGACCTCTTCAACTACGACTTCCGCCGCACCGAGCAGTGCATCATCCCTTACGCCACCCAGGAAGGCGAGATCAGCTTCTGCGCTTACAACACCGGCGTGGGCTGGCGCAACATCATCGAGAAGATGCACATGACCTCCACGCTCACCAAGTGGTACGACGAGCATGGCCGGCATGAGATCTTCGCCGGCGGCAAAAAGGTCGCGCTCGACATGCAGGACAAGTACGACCTGGTGCTCAACGACACGCACGTCAACGCCGCAGCCAACGACACCTTCGACAAGAGCGGCATCGCCAAGAACGCACGCGAAGAGAAGATCCGGGCACGCGACGCCAAGCTGAAGCAGGACGCCGAGAACGCCCGCATGGCCAAGCTCTACCGCAAGGAGATCCTGCAGGAGCCGGACGCTCCCGCAGGCTTCATCTCCCTGGGTGAGATCAAGCCCGCAGCCGCTCCAGCTGCCAAGCCCGCGCAGGTAGAAGAGACCGTCGCCGGCGACTAGCCGTCCAGGCAATCGCGCTTCGCGCAAGAACTAAAAAGGCCGCCAGCAATGGCGGCCTTTTGTCGCGCCGACTATTGAAATGGTTGACACATCCATCCGCGCGAATATCATTGGCCCATGCTCATCAAGACTTACGGAGAATTTTGGAGCCGAGATTGCATTATCACGTCCAGGAGACAAATTGCCGGCAGACGAAAGAATAACAAGCTTAACTGCAATGTCTGGGACCAGCGCGGGATTTATGCACTATATGAAAACTTCAAGATTGTTTACGTGGGTCAGGCGGATGACCGCGGAATCGGAAGAAGATTGAGCGAGCATTGCAAGGATAGGTTTCGCAAACGATGGGACAGCTTCTCTTGGTTTGGAGTTTGCGAATTTGATAGCAGTGGAAAGGCGCGTCCCTACGTGCGACGAAGTAGTCCGCAGTCGGACACGATTAGATCTCTTGAGCTTTTGGCCATCCTTGTGTCCGATGCACCCCTTAATCGGCAACAAGGGAAATTCCCTGGCGCAGAAAAGGTTTGGGAGGTCTCGTCCGAAAAGATTACAGATGTATCGCGGAAGCTGGACGAGATACTCGAAGAAGTACGATCGCTCAAGGGTGTCCGAAGAAGAAAAATCGGATGAAATACCGCACGGTGAATTTATCACCTGACGTGAACCCAACCTAGAACTCCACCAACTCCACGCCCAGCCGCTCAAAATGCTGCCGGTTCAACGTCGCGAGCGCCATGTCGTGGACCATCGCGGTTGCCGCGATCAAGGCATTCATCGAACCCATCTGCCAGCCTCACCACCTTGACACCCCGCATTTAATTTAATTAAAGACAGGACGAGACAGAACCCACCAGCCACAGGGTTGTGTCTCCGGGAACTCCAAAGAAGCCATAACTCCAGCGTTTTGAATATCCTGAAAATAACCACTTTGTTTTCAAGATCATGAAAATTGACTGTCCGCAAGTCATTTCTTTGGAAGATCATGCAGAATCGATACCGGGGGGGGTACACCATGCCAGAGCCAATTCCCAGACCTGAACTCAGCTCGACTGCAGCCGATCTTCAATCCGCGCGACCGCCGCTCGCAGCGCTGCAACCTCGCCCTCCAATTCGGAGACCCGGTCAACGAGCCCAGAAGCCTGTTCTGCCGCGGAAGCGCTCCGCGGGCTGGATCGCTCCGCTCCCAAATCGCGGGCCGTCACATCCACCGGCCCGCCGAGCAGGTGTGTGTAGCGTGCCTCGCGTGAGCCCGGCTGCCGCGGCAGCACCACCGCCAATGGCCGCATCGCACCCTCACTCGAAACAGTCGGCTGCTCCCCCTCAACCAGCCCCGCGCACAATCTCGCCAGCGTGCTCTCCACCGCGTCCAGCCCGTCGAAGCTGTACATCCGGTCGGCGCGCGAGCGCAGCTCGCCCGGAGTCTGCGGCCCGCGCAGCAGCAGCAGGCACAGCACCGCCGTCTCGTCGCGCCGCAGGTTCAGCACCGTCCGCGCGCGGTGCTCATACTTGGCCACGCGGCTGTCGCGCACCGTCGCCGTCAGCCCCATGTCTTCGAGCGCGTGCAGCGCCTGCCTCACCTGCTCCTCAGCCAGCTCCATCACCGGCTCGCGGCTGGATCTTTGATTGCACGCATTCAGCAGCGCGTTCAACGAAAGCGGATAGTTCTCCGGCGTCACGATCTCTTTTTCAATCAATGCGCCGAGCACCCGTACCTGCACCGAATCCAATACCATCCCTTAAGCCTGCCACAGACCGCCGCCGCGCACACTGCCGACCGCCTTTACCGCCAAACTTGCCTCCCGATTTGCGGCAGAAATACAAAAAGATGACACAAAGGTGCGAGTGCCGAACCCTCCCCCAGCCGTTAAACTAGAGAGGTGGATCGGAACGCTGAGGAAGAGCGCACGTCTCGCTCGCCCCGCCGGATTCCAGACCCCAGGGAGTAACCACGCGAATGGCATTTCTCAGACGTACCGCAGTGGCCGCCGCACTGCTCACCGTATTCCTCACCCTCAGCACCGCAACCCAAGCCGCTGACCTTTCGACCGTCACGTCCGGCAGTACTGCCGCGCCAAACGTCTACCGCCTGCGCATGCACCATCTGCACACCGGCGAGGACATCGACATCGTCTACCGCATCGGTGACACCTATCTCCCCGCCGCGCTCGACCGCCTCAACTACTTCCTGCGTGACCATCGCACCGAGGACGTCAGCCGCTACGACCCTCGCGAGTTCGATGTCCTCCACTCCCTGATGGCCTCGCTCCATCGCACCGACAGCGTCATCGACATCGTCTGCGGCTACCGCACTCCCTGGAGCAACAACTTCCTGCGCACCCGCGCTGCCTCCACCGGCGTCGCCGAGCACAGCCAGCACATGCTGGGCAAGGCCATCGACATCCGCGTTCCCGGCGTCAGCACCGTCACCCTGCGCAACGCCGCCCTCGCCCTGCACGCCGGCGGCGTCGGCTTCTATCCCGTCTCGCAGTTCGTTCACGTCGACGTCGGCCCCGTCCGCACCTGGTCCTTCCGCTAAGACAGCAGCGCGGTGTTTCACCTTCCGATTAGCGCCTATTCCACGCCCAGCGCAGCATCCACATCCACCACCAGTGCGTCATGGTCCACCGTCATCGAGTGCAGCTTCAGCGAGCCCAGCGTCAGCACGTAGCCCGTCGATGCGACCGACTGGCTCAGCAACTTGCCCATCGTCGTCGCCGCATCCACCTTCATCTGCGAAGGCAGCTTGCGGCTTAGGAACGGAACGAGCAGGAAGTTCAGCTCCCTGGACTCGCTTAGCCGCTCAATGCGCGCGTCGCGAAAGCCCACCGATTCACCCTCTGCCTCCGGCACAAATGACACGTCCGCGTCGGTCGTCAGCGTCACGCCAAGGCAAGCCCCCTTCAACGCCGTTCCCAGCCTCGCCCTGGTATGCACGTGCACCACCACGCGGTCGTTCTGGAAGCTGACCTTCGGCTGCTCGGCATACACATAGCACGGCGAACTTGCGTCGCCGCGCATGTAGTAGCGCCCCTCGGGCCCGTTGAAAAGCTGTGCGCGCAGCGTCCGCTCCAGCGCCTGCGCCGAGATCTTCACCTCAAGCGCGCGCGCCGTCCCCGCGCCGCCGCCCGCAAGCAGACCCACCATCGCCAGACCGCGCAGCGCAACTCTCATGCATTAACGATACGGCACCCGCCTGCGGGAAGTTCGCTACGCAACCACCGCCGGCAGCCAGTGCCTCTGTCATCTGGCCAGGTTCACTTGCGCTTCTTTTGTGCATCCAGGAACCGCCGCATCCGGTCCAGCGTCCGCGCCTTCCCGAAGACGATCAGGCTCTCGAGCAGCGGCGGACTCGCGGTCTTGCCCGTCACAATCGCGCGCAGCAGCATGAAGTTGTCCTTCACCGCCCATTCCTTCTCCGTGCCAAGCTGCTTCAGCGCTGCCTCCAGCGCCTCCGCGGTAAACTCAGTTGCCTCCAGCACTGCCAGCTGCTCCGCCGCAAACGTTACTGTCTCCTCGATCGTCCGCTTCTTCGGCACAAAGACGTCCTGCGCCGGCATCACTTCGTCCTTGAAGAAGAAGTCTGCCATGTCGCCGAACGCCGCCAGCGTCTCGATGCGCGTCTGTACCAGCGGGGCAATCTTCTGCAAATACTCATCCGAAAAGATCGTCTCGCGCAGCGCAGCGAAGAACGCCTCCGGCGTGAGCGCGCGGATGTACTCGCCGTTCAGCCACTTCAACTTGGTCAGGTCGAAGACCGGCCCGCCCAGTGAAATCTTCTGGAAGTCGAAGCGCTCGATCATCTGTGCCAGCGAAAAAATCTCCGCCTCTAAATTCTTCGCCCGGCCCTCGCCGCCCTCAGGCGAGCCCCCCGCCGGCATGCCGCCGCCCATCAGCCCCAGGAAGTTCAGCAGCGCCGCCGGCAGGTAGCCGCTCTCGCGGTAGTAGATCACCGACACCGGATTCTTGCGCTTTGATATCTTGCTCTTGTCCAGATTGCGCAGCAGCGGCATGTGCCAGAAGCGCGGCATCTCCCATCCAAACGCCTTGTACAGCAGCACATGTTTCGGCGTCGACGAGATCCATTCCTCTGCGCGAATCACATCGCTGATCTGCATCAGATGGTCGTCCACCACATTCGCCAGGTGGTACGTCGGAAAGCCGTCCGACTTCATCAGCACCTGGTCGTCCACGTTGTTGTGGCTGAAGGTCACCGCCCCGCGCAGCTCATCGCGAAAGCTGGTTTCGCCCTCCGCCGGAACTTTCAACCGCACCACGGCAGGCCGGCCCTCCGCCTCAAACACAGTAATCTGCGCTGCGCTCAGCTCGCGGTGCGCGCCGTTGTACCGCGGCGGAAGTTTGGCCGCCAGCTGCGATTTGCGCATCGCATCGAGCTCGTCGGCAGTCTCAAAACTGCGATATGCGTGGCCGCTGGCCAGCAGCATCTCCGCATGCGCGCGATAGATCTCCGTGCGTTCGCTCTGGCGATATGGCGCGTACGGGCCGCCCACGTCCGGCCCCTCGTCCCACTGGAGGCCAAGCCAGCGCAGCGAGTCGAAGATCATCTGCTCGCTGGTCGGAACGAAGCGCGTGCGGTCCGTGTCCTCGATGCGCAGCACAAATTTGCCGCCGCGCTGCCGCGCATAGATGTAGTTCAGCAGGCCCATGTAGGCCGTGCCTACGTGCGGGTCGCCAGTGGGCGAAGGTGCAATACGGACGCGAATCTCAGGCATGGGGGTCGAATTCGATGGTATCAGTTCCCCCCTCCCCTTATATGGTTTTCGCAAACTGCTGATCAGGCCGGATCGAGGGCACTGATGGTGACGTAATATCCGTCGGGATCCCGGAGTGAAAACTCCATAGTGCCCGTGTTGGGATTTACATGCGGCTCTTCTTCCAACCGGCTGACGAGAGAGCGCGCCATCGGCAAAGCTACGCCGAAGTTGTCGACCTGGAAGAACAAGAGAAGGCCGTTGCCAGGCGTGGCATGGTCGGGACTTGCCAATGAGGGATGCTCGTGGGCGCCCCATTTGTGGAGACAGAGCAGGACCGTTCCGTCCGCGTCGACGATCTGACCAAAGTAGTCATGGGCCGGAGCTGGCTCCGGCAAGCCAGGCAGCGACTGGTACCACTCGAAGCTCATGGGAACGTCCGCTACGCCAATGATCGTCCAGATGCGTTTCATCGATTTCTCTGCAATCCAAGCTACTAAGATGTGTCGCGCCCTCGACGCTGATCCGCGCATCCTGCGACTGATATCGCGATGAAGGAGCCGCGTGGACCGCTGAGTCCGTGCTTTTCCTTTGTGGCTTCGACTGGAGCGATGGGGGTAGTCTCTAGGCTGCTCCGCCTCTGTGGAGAGCCTGGCGATCTTTGCGGGCGTGCTCACTTTTTAGACGCGATAGCATCGATCCAATAATTGCATCCGCCTCGAGAAATACCAACTGCGTTGCGGCAGCTTGTGCAAACTCTTCTGGGTCTTTTGCAGACAGACGGAAACGAGTGCTCATCAAGAGCTCCATTTCTCTTCTCTCTTTCTCGCCATCCGTGACCATCCAGAGGAAATCCAAATATGTTCCGTCGACTTGCGGGCCATAGTGACAGTTGCGCAGTGTCTTGAAACGGTTGAGATGCAAGTATTCCAAATCTAGTGAGAATCTCTTGCTGACATCCTGAGTCACTAACGATTTGGCTACCAGCAGCCTCATGCCCTTAATGCCGGATTTCTCAATTGCGATAGCGTCGAAAAGGTCGCGGTCATAGTGCGCCAATTCGACTTGCGATAGAGGCTTACCGAACCTGCCAGGCCGCCGGAGGTCCGCTTCGCTTGTTCGAGGTAGTATGACACCGCGAAACCAATAGCGTCGCGAGTTGTTATGAGCCGTCTGTCTAAATGCCATCTGGTAAATCCGCCGCGCAAGCTCCACAGCTACGATAGCGTCAGCGCATGTGGCTGCAAATGCGTCTGTTTCGATAATGCCGTACGAGACTTCTGAGACTCTTGTCCCTCGCAATGCACCGGCGACGAGATTTCTGAAATCTTTAAATGCAACTTCCGCTTCTTCCCTACCGCCGCGCTGCCACCGCGACCGCACACCTAGCATGTCGATGAATAGAAGTGCTCGTGGCGGGGTCATCTCTTGCTACAACTCCATCGCGAACTGCTGCGCAGCAAGATACGCGGGTGCAACCGTCGCAGAAGGCTCGCTCGCCAATGCCAGCACCAGCCGCTCCAGCACCAGGCGCTTGTCTGGTGGCGAGCTACGCAGCTCCAGGTCCGCCCGTGCAATCAGCCGCAGTGCGCGTGTCAGTTCCCGGCGCGATTTGTACCGCCGGGCTTGCTTGATCAGGTCCTCCGCCGCAAACGGCGGCATGCGGAAGCCCTGCCACAGCACCGCCCATATCGCCCGCGAGTCCCGCACATTCTTCTCCAGAATAATCAGCATCTGCCGGAAGGTCCGCGCCAGCATATACAGGTGCCCGATGGCCGCATCCTCGCCTCCGTCTGACGCATTCAGCAGCCCGTTGAGCAGGAGCAGCGCCTTCGTCCGGTCGCGCTGGCTGATGGCGTCGGTCAGCTCATGCAGCGAGCGCTGCTTGGCCGCGAGCACCATCGTCTCCACGTCGCCCAGCGTGATGCGAGCTGGACCCGCAATGGCTCCGCGGCCCCCGACGTACAGGCACAGTTTCTCCAGCTCACTCGCCACCAGCATCATGTCCGCGCCCAGCGCGTCCACCAGCTCGCGCGCCGCGTCCGGCTCGAACTTAATCCCGCGCGCCTCCGCTGCGGCGACCGCCCACTTGATGGCATCGCCCTCAGCCACCTGCGCCAGTTCGACCATCCCGCACCATTCGCCCAGCGTCTCGCGGATGCGGTCGAAGCGCTCCTTGTCCTGGTAGTCCATGCGTCGGATGTCCGCGGGAATATGCAGGTGGTCGGCGACGAACAGCAGCAGCGCCTGCGGGTTGGGCGAGCGGAAGTATGCTTCGATCGCCGCGAACTCTTCCTTCTTCGCGCCGCGCGTGTACAGCAGCTTTACGTTGCGCACGAAGAAGACCTGGAACGGCGCCATCAGCGACGGCGTCTGCGCGCGGTCGAGTATGTCGAAGATCGGTGTCTCCGCCAGATCCAGATCGTGCAGCGAGAAGTCGCGCATCTCCTCCGGTGCCAGCGCAGCCAGTACGCCCTGTCTGCATCGCTGGTAAAGAAACGCCTCGTCGCCCACCAGCACATAGCCCGGTCGCAGCGCGGAAGGAGATGCGACCTCCGCAAGGAAGCGATCGGCCGGCGCGAAGCTGCGCAGCTGCGGCGCGGCGGGGCCTTGCGCATTGGGCGGGTTCGCGCTCATCAGAACGACTCCAGCATATCGCCCACCAGCGCCTGCGCGAAATCGCGCGACAGCCGCTGCACCGCCGGCGTGTCCTCGCGGATAAAGCCGCTTAGGTCCTGCGTCGACTGGTACTGCTCGCGATAGGAGAGCGCATCGTTCTGGTAGAGCACGCGGCCGTCGCGCGCGGTCAGCACCACCTTCACCGAGATCGTCACCAGGTAGCTCGAGGTCTCGCCTGAGGTCGAGTCGTAGGTCAGCGGCACGGAGGTCTGGGTCAAAATAGTCCCGCGCAGCGTGGCATCGGCGTCAGCTGCATCGCCCGTCAGCACGCGGTAGCGCGTACGCGTACTCAGCTCGCGGATCACCGACTGGGTCAGCGCCATCTCCGTGTGGTACGCCTGCACATGTGTCGCGAACACCGGCACGGCGAGGGTGCGCACATTCGCCGGGATGTGCGTGGCCGAACCAGCCTGATGGTAGCCGCAGCCCGCCAGCCCAAAAAGAAGCGCGAAGGCAATGCGCGGCAGCTTGCGTCGGAGAGCGGCGTGGAACGGCGTAGGGCGCATGTGCGTCTGCTTTATTGTCGCACTCAAGGCGAGGCGCCGCAGATTAGTGTCTTCAAAGTGTGCCGGGGACTTCAACCCACACCCCAAATCAACCTGCAGTCCGATCGGCACGCAACCTTGTCGATTAAAAACAACCGGGGCGACCCGCAGGCCGCCCCCTTTTCCTTCGTGTCAGTTTGGATTACGCGGGGCTGGGCTGGCCCTCGCTGAAGCCGGGCTTGCGGCCGCCAGGCTCGGGCTTGACCACCTTCTGCCCATCGCCACTGCCGGGGTCGGCATAGGCCAGCGGCGACTTGAACGGCGGCAGCTCCTTGCCCTCGATGATCAGGTCGATCTCCGTCTTGTCCAGAGTCTCCCGCTCCAGCAGCGCGTTCGCCATGCGATGCATGATCTCCGCGTTCTCTTCGAGTATCTTGTACGCCGAGCGGTAGCCCTCATCCACAAACTGCCGCACCGCCACGTCGATCTGCTTGGCCGTGTCGTCGGAGTAGTCGCGTGCCTGCGCCAAGTCGCGGCCCAGGAAGACCTCCTGCTCCTTCTTCCCGTAGGTCAGCGGCCCCAGGTCGCTCATGCCGTACTCGCACACCATCTTGCGCGCCAGCTCGGTCGCACGCACAATGTCGTTGCCCGCGCCGGTGGTCTTCCGGTGCATAAAGATCTCCTCGGCGCAGCGCCCGCCCATCAGGATGGCAAGTTGCGTGTCCAGATAATCCTTGGTCACCGTGTGCTTGTCCTCTTCCGGCAGATGCATGGTCACGCCCAGCGCCATTCCACGCGGGATGATCGTCACCTTGTGCAGCGGGTCGGAGTGGTTGCGCTTCGCCGCCACCAGCACGTGCCCGGCCTCGTGGTACGCCGTGTCGCGCTTGTCGTCGTCCGAGAGCAACATCGACTTGCGCTCCGCGCCCATCAGCACCTTGTCCTTGGCCACTTCAAAGTCGAACATGTGCACTGACTTGCGGTTGTAGCGAGCCGCCGTCAGTGCCGCCTCGTTCACCATGTTGGCCAGGTCCGCGCCGGAGAAACCCGGTGTCCCGCGCGCCAGAATGTTCAGGTTCACGTCCTCGGCCATCGGCACCTTCTTCGAGTGGACGCGCAAGACCTCTTCGCGTCCGCGGATGTCCGGCCGGTCCACAATCACGCGCCGGTCGAAGCGTCCTGGGCGCAGCAGCGCCGGATCCAGCACATCCGGCCGGTTGGTCGCCGCGATCAGGATCACGCCGTCGTTGGACTCAAACCCGTCCATCTCAACCAGCAGCTGGTTCAACGTCTGCTCGCGCTCGTCGTGTCCGCCGCCCAGGCCCGCGCCGCGGTGCCGTCCCACGGCGTCAATCTCGTCGATAAAGATGATGCAGGGCGCGTTCTTCTTGCCCTGCTCAAACAGGTCGCGCACACGGCTCGCGCCCACGCCCACAAACATCTCCACAAAGTCCGAGCCGGAGATCGAGAAGAACGGCACATTGGCCTCGCCCGCCACCGCGCGCGCCAGCAGCGTCTTGCCCGTGCCCGGAGGCCCCACCAGCAGCACGCCCTTGGGGATGCGTCCGCCCAGCCGCTGGAACTTTTGCGCCTCGCGCAGGAACTCGATGATCTCCTTCAGCTCTTCCTTGGCCTCGTCCACTCCGGCCACGTCCTTGAAGGTGATCTTCTTCTGTTGCATACTCAGCAGCCGCGCCCGGCTCTTGCCGAAGCTCATCGCCTTGTTGCCGCCCGACTGCATCTGCCGCATCATGAACAGAAACAGCCCCAGCAGCAGCGCCACGGGCAAAACCGAGATCAACGCGGTGAGCCAGGCGTTCGAGTTCTCGTCCTTCACGTTGATGGCGACGCCGTGCGACTCCAGTGTGTCGTACATCTTCTGGTCGTTGGCCGGAATCGTGGTGTGGAACGGGTCGCCGGTGGTCAGCTTGCCTTCCACCGCAGTCCCATTGATGGTCACGTCCTTTACCTGGCCGGCCTGCGCCTTGTTCAGCAGGTCGCTGTAGCTGATCAACGGGTCCTTGGCGCCGCCCACACCCTTGCCCACGAACTGCCACAGCATGATGCCGCAGGCGCCAACCAGTAGGACCCAAAGAAAATTCTTGACCATCGAATTCAATTGCATATCCCTATGTCTCCAGCCTCAAGCGCCCAATTCACCATGCGCTGCGCCATTCATCGTGTACTGCGTGTACCTGTCGTCTACTCTCCGGGCAACTGCGCCCGGACGCGCCATTGGTACCTGTGGGCTTCTCAAAGCTGACTATTAGACGCCCGAACGTCCCTGTAGGTTCAGATCATGGCAGGAATCGCCATCCCGATTCCCGGGGGAGCTTTCTACCCAGTAATTGGATTCTACTCTGAGAGCGCGGAAAATAGCAGAAAAGCCGTAGCAGGATTGACCTTGTGCGCTTTCACGGCACTCCGCGGCAGTTGCTCCACGCGCTGGCGCCGCCATCACGCGCCCTTGCTCAGCCCTACGGTACGGCGGGTTCCAGCCGCACCCGGCTCCCGCCCGTCAGCCGCTCCCACGCGGCTACCCACGCGTCAGCCGTAGCTCCCGCGCGGTGCGCTGGGCGCGCAGCCCGCCGCTTAGATCCAGGCTGGCTCCAGCTCGCGGCCCAGCCAGCCTTCCGCCATCGGAGCTCCCTGTCAGGTCAGCCAGTTCCAGCAGCCTCGCTGTCTCCTCAAAGCTCAGCCGCACCCCCAGACTCCGCGCCGCCGCCCGCACCACCCGCCGCCGCAGCGCCCCATCCAGCCCGCGCAGCCGGTCCAGCTCCAGCGCAACCGACTCCTCGCCCACCCCCGTCCTCGCCGCCCGCCCCCCGCCGCGCACCGGCTTGCCCGGCAGCAGCATCTGCGGCAAAATCCGCGCCAGCTCCGCCTGCCAGCGCGCCTCGTCCTCGCGCGCCAGCTCGGCCAGATTCGCCAGCGCCTTGTCTACCCCCGGGTTGTATTCGCGCAGAATCGGCAGCAGATGCCGCCGGATCCGGTTGCGTCTGAAGGCCTCGTCCGCGTTGCTCGAGTCCGTCCGCCACGCCTGCCCCTCCCCGCGCAAATATTCCCCCAGCTCCGCCCGCCGCACCCCCAGCAGCGGCCGCACAATCCTTCCTTCGCGCCTGCCTTCGCGTGCCCCCGCACCGGGTGGTCCATCCTTTCGCAGCTTGCCCGCGGAAGGGTGGGTTCTCTTACCAGCACCGGCAACATCCCCCACCGCAATCACCGGAGCAATCCCGCTCAGCCCCTCCGTCCACGCCCCGCGCAGCAGCTTCATCAGGACAGTCTCGGCCTGGTCGTCCAGCGTGTGCGCGGTCAGGACGGAGTCGACCTGCCCCTCCGCCATAAGCCCGGCAAAGCACTCATAGCGCAACCCCCGCGCCGCCTCCTCCAGCGTCTCCGGCTCGCCCGCCGCTCGGCTCGCAGCCATCCGCTCTGGCACGCTCACCCGGCACACATGCAACGGGACATCGAGCCGAAGACACAGCGCCTCGACAAACTTCAAGTCCCCATCTGCCTCCTCACCGCGCAGCCCGTGATGCACATGCACCGCCGAGAGTCCCACGCCCAGCGCATTCCGCGGTAGCGCATTCGCCGCATGCAGCAGCAGCAGCAACGCCACCGAGTCCGCCCCGCCAGACACCGCCGCGCACACCCGGTTCCCGGGGCGAATCCATTCGCGGTTCAGCGTGGGCACTGCGGAGGGCATTGAGTCTTCCATGGTAATGCTCCCGCTGCCGCGCGCGACGGAACACAGTTTCCGCCCCGGCCATCTTGTATACTTCGTGGGCTATGCGTGTATTCGTCATTCTTCCGGCAGCGGGCATCGGGACGCGGATGTCGCCCGGCGCCTCCCATGGGACGCCCGGCACCGCCTCTACGCCCAAGCAGTTCCTCTCGCTCGCCGGCGTGCCCATACTCATCCACTGCCTGCGCGCCTTCCTCGCCGTCCCGCGTGTCGCCGCCATCTACATCGCCGTGCGCCCCCCGGAGATCGAGCGCGTGCGCGTCCAGGTCGCCGAGTTCGGCCTCAGCAGCACGGTCCATGTGGTCGAAGGCGGTGACATCCGCCAGCAGTCCGTCGCCAACGCCCTCACCCACCTCATCGCCGAGACCGCCTGCGCCGACCACGATGTCATCCTGGTCCACGACGCCGCCCGCCCCCTGATCGACCCCGAGACCATCGACCGGATGATCGATGCAGTGGCGCAATACGGCGCGGCCATCGTCGGCCTGCCCGCCGTCGACACCATCAAGCAGGTCGAGCGCACCGCGCACGGCGCCATCGTCACCGCCACCATCCCGCGCGAGCGCATCGTCCAGGCCCAGACCCCGCAGGGTGCACGCTGCGGTCTGCTGCAGCGCGCCTTCGCCGAGGCCGCGGCCGACGAGTTCGCCGGCACCGACGAGGCCAGCCTGCTCGAGCGCGCCGGCATCGAAGTCGCCGTCGTCCCCGGCTCCCCACGCAACTTCAAGATCACCCAGCCCGGCGACCTTGAACTCGCCGAGTTCTACCTGGGTAAATAACTGCTTAACACCGATTCACACCGATTGCGACGATCAAAACGAGATGAACTCTAGCGACACACAAATTCGAGGCAAGCATGACGAGCTGACACAGCAGATCATCGGCGTCTTCTACGATGTCTATAACGAGTTGGGCCAAGGTTTCATTGAATCGGTTTATCGCGAAGCAATGAGGCTCGCTCTCACGCAGGCAGGTCTCACCGTTGAGACTGAAGCACCAATTCCCGTAACATTCCGCGGGGTAGTGATCGGGATATTCCGCGCGGATCTGATCGTCAGCGGCTCTGTCTTGGTGGAATTGAAAGTCTGCGATGCTCTGGCCCGAGAGCACGAATCGCAGACACTGAACTATCTGCGAGCCACGGAAATTGAAGTTGCGCTACTGATGAACTTCGGGCCCACCGCTCGCTTCAGAAGATTCACAATGGACAATAGCCTTAAAAAACAAGTTTTGAAATCGGTGCCATCGGTGGAAATCGGTGTTAAGCCTTTCGCCAGTGCGGAGGCACAGCCATGAGTCTCCGCATCGGCTACGGCTTCGACTCCCACGCCTTCAAACCGGGCGTGCCCCTCGTCATCGGCGGTCTGTCCATCGACCACCCCGAGGGCCTCGCCGGCCACTCCGACGGTGATGTCCTCCTCCACGCCATCACCGACGCGCTGCTCGGCGCAGTCTCCGCCGGTGACATCGGCACCTTCTTCCCCCCCAGCGATCCTCGCTGGAAGGGCGCCGCCTCCAGCGTCTTCCTCGAGACCGCGCTTGAGGAGGTCGCCACCGCCGGCTACCGCATCGTCAACATCGACACCGTGCTGGTGATGGCGCGCCCCAAGATCGTCCCCATCGCCGGCGAGCTGCGCGAGCGCGTCGCCCAGCTCCTCGGCGTCCAGCCCGGCGAGGTCGGCATCAAGGCCAAGACACCCGAGGGCCTCAATCTCGACCACGTCGCCCAGGCACACTGCACCGTCCTGCTCGAGAGCCTGCCCGGCCCCGACGCGCTCGAACAGATGGCCGCAACCGCCGACGCGCACGACGAAGAAGAGCTCAACGCCGTGGTCGAGGGCCTGGTCGGCGGACGACGCGACCTCACCGCACTCGGCCGGAAAGTGAAGCCCTTCGATACCGATGACCTTACTTAGCTCAACCCCACTCAACGCTGGCTTCGCCGCCGTGGTCACCGACATCCGCCTCGAATCGCGCAGCGGAGAGACGGCCCGCTGGCAGATGACCCTCGACCGCACCGAATTCTCCGCCGGCGATGTAGGCGTGCTTGAAGCTGTCGCGCGCAGCGGCACGCGCATCGTAGTCCCTGTGCTCGCCATCCTCATCGATGACGCGGGTGACACCTGGCACATCGTCGAAAAACCGCTCGCCGCCGGCACCGACGTCACCGGCCGCGTCACGCGCTAAATCCCCTCGCCCCCGCTCACGCTGTCCGCCCGCGCACTCTGCTCGCTGCGGTACTGCGCCCGCTCCTCCCGCTCCACTACAAACGCACTCGCCGGCTCCGCGCGCGTCTGCTGGAACTCGCCGTCCAGCTTCTCCAGGCGCGCCTTCAGCCCCTTCACCTCATCGGCCAGCGCGATGATCACGTCCAACAGCGGATCGCTCACCTCGTGCGGGTCCGTAATCAGCACACGCCTCCCGCCCTGGTAGATGATGTGCGCCGGCACGCCTACCACGGTCGAGTCCGGCGGCACATCGCGCACCACCACCGACCCTGCGCCCACCCGCGAGTTCTCTCCGATCGTAATATTCCCCAGGATGTTCGCGTTGTTGCCCACAAACACGCCGTTGCGCAGTGTGGGATGCCGCTTGCCCGTCTCCTTGCCCGTGCCGCCGCTCCACGCTCATCGTCTCAGGCATGGTCAGGATGGTGCGATAGCCCTTCACCGCCGCCACAAACGCAATGCCGATCCCCGTGTTCCCGCTGGTCGGCTCGATCAGCACTGTCTCGCCCGGCCGGATCTTCCCCTCGCGCTCCGCCCCCTCGATCATCGCCAGCCCAATGCGGTCCTTCACGCTGGCCATTGGGTTGGCGCACTCCATCTTCGCCACCACACGTGCTCCGCAGCCTGCCGTCACGCGCGTCAACTCCACCATCGGCGTGCCGCCGATCAGTTCAGTCACCTTCGCCGCAATCTTCATCGTCTGCCCCTCGCTCTCTCCCACTCGAGAAGCATACCCCTTTGCCGAGCGCGTTCGCGTGACGTGCGCGACGTCACCCCGCACCACCCCACAATCATGGGTGCCCCATTTCATCGCACGCACTTGCGCGATGAGTGGGATGTAAAACTACCCGATCTCCACCCTGTCTCCGCGCTTCGGGCACACCACTTCCAGCTTGTAGCGCTCCTGGATCTTTGCCGACAGCACATTCATTGCATCGATCTCGCCGTGGACGAGGAAGACCTTCTTCACTCCGCCCGCAACCACTGGAGCCATCCAGTCCAGCAGCTCCTGCTGGTCCGCGTGCCCGCTCAGCGCGTCGATCACCTCGACCTGCGCGCGCACCCGCATCGGCTCGCCAAAGATGTTCACCTCCTGGGCCTTGGCCACCAGCTTGCTCCCCAGCGTATTCGCCGCCTGGTAGCCGGTAATCAGGATCAGGTTGCGCGAGTCCTCAATGCCATTCTTCAGGTGGTGCAGAATCCGCCCCGCCTCCAGCATCCCCGACGCCGAGATCACCATGAACGGCATGTGCAGGTCGTTCAGCCCCTTGCTCTCCTCCACCGTGCGGATGTAGCGCAGCCGCTTCCACCCAAACGCGTCCTCGCCCTTGTTGTAGAAGGTGCACGCGTCCTCGTCCCACTCCTCCGTATGCTTCTTGAAGACATCGGTCACCGCCACCGCCAGCGGGCTGTCCACAAAGATTGGGAACTCCGGAATCTGTTTCGCCTCGATCAGCTCGTGCAGCATCAGCACCAGTTGCTGCGTCCGCTCCACCGCAAACGCCGGCACGATGATGTGCCCGCCGCGCGCCAGCACCGCTGTCACCAGAGTCGCCAGCTTGGCCTTCACATCGCCCGGCGGCGCATGCAGCCTGTCGCCGTACGTGCTCTCCATAATCAGGTAGTCGGCCGCCGGAGCCGGGTCCGGATCCTTGATGATAGGCAGGTTCTTCCGCCCCACATCGCCCGAGAACAGCAGCCGCACCGTCTTCCCGTTCTCCGTCGCCTCCACCAGCACATTCGCCGACCCCAGCATGTGCCCCGCGTTGGTGTAGCTCACCGTAAACCCCGCGTCCTTCGTCGACCCCGCCAGTAACTGCGGCGTATGCAGCTTCAGTGGCAGGAACTGCGTCTCAACCTGCGCCGCGTCGTCCTGCGTGTACAGCGGCTGCACCGCCTCCGGCCCCGGCGGCACGCCAATCGACGCCCTCCGCGTCCTCCGCCGCCCCAGGAACTCCGCATCGCTCTCCTGGATGTGCGCCGAATCCTTCAGCATCGGCAGGCACAGGTCGATCGTCGCCGGCGTCGCGTAGATCGGTCCGCGATACCCCTGCTTGGCCAGCAGCGGCAGGTCGCCCGAGTGGTCGATGTGCGCGTGCGACAGCACCACCGCGTTCAGCCCCGGCGCCACCTTGCCCGTCAACTGCTCCGGCGTCAGCGCCAGGTGCGAGTTGATGTTCGCCGCATCCTGCCGCCGTCCCTGGAACAGCCCGCAGTCCAGCAGAATGTTCTGCCCCGCACACTCAAGATGGTGGCTGGACCCTGTGACGGTCTGGTCCGCCCCCCAAAAGTGCAAACGAATCGCCATGCGCTCTCCTCGTGCTCTTCGCATCACTCGCGTAATACGCGAAGATGCCGCTCAATGGTCGTGCGCTGGCAAATCGTCTACGCAGCCCCACTCCCGTTCCAATTTCACCAACCAAGATAGCGATCCGCGAAGAAGAACGCCAGCAGTCTTGCAAATGGAGCTAGTGCCCCAGAGTGGACTTTGGGTCGTTCACGGAGCGATCGTACTGTTGTTCCGTTCCGACAAAGAATCTCTCGTCGATCTGCGTAGGCCGTGTGCTTCCACCTTGTGCTTCATATTCAACGCTGCCACCCCAGATCATTCCTCCCTTACCCCACCCGGTCTCCAGCAACCTCCTCAACGAGCCGTCGACAGCATAGTAGGCGTACTCGTCCTTCGCCCAGCCATCCTCGATCTTTGAGGAAGTTTCAAACATGCCGCTGCTTGGAATTCGACAGACATATTCACCCGATCTCATTTCAAGCGGCGGTGCATTCGCTCCGTGCATGATCGTGACCCAACCCACGTAGCCATCAGGGATGAGATATTCGACTGGATGTCGAGATAGAGACGCGCCCATTGAGATTGCAGCCTCCATCGATAGTGCGAACCACCAGGTTCCGGTTACAAGACACGAAACGATACCGAGAAACCGAGTCTTCCCTAGTCCCCCAATACACAGGAACAGACCAACCAATGTCGGCCAGAAGAGGAGCATTGCAAGCACTCTGACCGCTGTCACTCCCAAACGTTGCGAAATGCCGGGGGAAATCCACGTGAGATGCAATGCGAACAGGGCGAGAACCGCGACAATCGAGCAAATAAGTCCTGCCGTGGTTACGCGCCACCGGATCTCTCGGCGGTCGGCATTCATTTGCCTCAGCAGTATCCAGCACAACAGAGCAATCCACCCTCCTAGGGCGATCAATATCGCAACAAGCCATCCTCCGCTAAGCACCATTGCGGGATTCTACCGAAATACGCAAGCCCGAAGCCTTGTTAGCATCATCCCTGTGCTCGAACTCTCCACCCCCATCAAATTCGTCAAGCGCATCGGCGAGCGCATCGCGGAACCCCTCGCCGCGCGCGGAGTCGAGACCGTCGAGGACCTGCTCTACCACCTGCCCTTCCGCTATGAAGACCGCCTCAACCCGCAGCCCATCGAATCGCTCGTCCCCGGCGCCATGGCCTCCTTCATTGGCGAAGTCCGCGGCTCCGTGCTGCTGCGCACCCGCTCCGGCCCCATCTTTGAGATGACGCTCGGCCAGGGCCTCGGCACCGTCAAGTGCATGTGGTTCCACGGAACATATCTCAAAGACAAGTTCAAGCCCGGCCAGATGGTCGCCATCTACGGCAAGCTCGAACCCTCGCGCTCCGCCCTCGCCTCCGGCATCCCGAACAAGTTCAAAATGATCCAGCCGCAGTTCGAGATCGTCAGCGATCCCGGCAAAGCCCCCGACGCCGAGTTCGCCATGCTCGAGCTCGGCCGCATCGTCCCCGTCTATGAGTCGCTCGGCGGCACCACTCCCTGGGGCGCCAAGCTCACCTCGCGCTGGATGCGCCGCGTCGTCTGGTCCATCTTCGAAGAACTCGACAAGTCCACATCGCCCGCATCCATAGCTCAAGTCGAAACCCTCCCTCCCGCGCTCCTCACCCGCCTCAACCTTCCCTCGCGCATCGCCGCGCTGCGCGCCGTTCACTTCCCTGGGCCCGGCACCTCCATCGCCGATCTCGCCGCCGCCGCCACGCCTGCGCATCGCCGTCTCATCTTCGAAGAACTCTTCTACCTCGAGCTCGGCCTTGAGCTCAAACGCCGCCGCATGAAGCTGCGCGCCGGTACCGCTTTCTCCACCGGCTCAGCCGTGCGCGAGGCACTCAAGCAGGTCCTGCCCTTCCATCCCACCGCCGCGCAAAAACGTGTCCTCGCAGAGATCGTCGCCGACATGCGCCGTCCCCAACCCATGCGTCGCCTCCTGCAGGGTGACGTCGGCTCCGGCAAAACCATCGTCGCCATGCAGGCCGCCCTCGTCGCCATCGAGAACGGCTACCAGGCCGCGCTCATGGCGCCCACCGAAATCCTCGCCACGCAACATTACCTCTCCGCGCGCAAGCTGCTCGGCAAGGCCATCTCTCCGCGCACCGGCAAACCCTACCGCATCGCCCTGCTCACCGGCTCGCTCGATCCCGCCACCAAGCGCGCCACCCAGGGCCACATCATGCGCGGCGAGGCCGACCTCGTCATTGGCACCCACGCCCTGCAGGAGGACAAGGCCGACTTCGCGAACCTGGGCCTGGTCATCGTCGATGAGCAGCATCGCTTCGGCGTCCAGCAGCGCTTCAAGCTCATGCGCAAGCCCGGCGCGGACGGAGTTGTCACCGATCCCGATGTGCTCGCCATGACTGCGACGCCCATCCCGCGCACACTCGCGCTCACCATCTACGGCGACCTCGACGTCAGCGTGATCGACGAGATGCCGCCCGGCCGCACGCCCATCGTCACCCGCCGCACCACTGAGGAGCGCGCCCATGAGGTCTGGGAGTTCGTGCGCAAGCAGGTCGCGCTGGGCCGACAAGCGTATCTTGTCTACCCAATCATCGAAGGCGCCAACGACGACCAGCCCGAGCTCGACTTCGCCCACGATGCTCCGCAGGAACCTGAAGCCGCGTCGCCAGAACCGCCCGCTAAATCATCCGGCAAACGAACCACCACCACGCGCGCAAAGAAATCCACTAAACCCGAAGCTCTCTTCGAGAAGCCCAAACTCCGCTCCGCTGTTGAAATGTATGAGGCCCTGCGCACCGGCGCGCTCTCCGGCCTGCGCCTGGGCCTGCTGCATGGCCGCCTCAGCGCCGACGACAAGGAAGTCACCATGGCCCGCTTCCAGCGCGGCGAGATCGATGTCCTCATCGCAACCACGGTCATTGAGGTCGGCGTCGACGTCGCCAACGCCTCCGTCATGGTCATCGACCACGCCGAGCGCTTCGGCCTCGCGCAGATGCACCAGCTCCGCGGGCGCGTCGGCCGCGGCGCCGCAAAAAGTTATTGCATTCTGATGACCGGAATCCCGCCTGGCGGCAAAGTCACTGAGCAGGCCGACGCCCGTCTCAACGCCATGGTCGCCACGCAAAATGGATTCGAGCTGGCCGAACTCGATCTCGCCCAGCGCGGCCCCGGCGAATTCTTCGGCACCCGCCAGAGCGGCCTGCCCGAGTTCCGCGTCGCCAATCTGCTGCGCGACCGCGCCGTGCTCGAACTCGCGAAGGCCGAGGCCGAACGCTTCGCCGCCGCGCCTGACCCCGCTCTCACGCCCGACGAGATCGCCGCCGTCTGGGATCGCCTCAAACAACAATGGCAGCGCCGCTACGGCCTCATGGAAGCGTAGCTTCGCCATCAGCAGCTGCGCTATACACATAGGACATCGTCATTCTGGGCCGCAGGCTCAGAATCTCCGTATTTGTCTTTTTTGCGCAGCAGATGCCGGGTGCCCCATTCATGGCGCGATGTCAGTCGCGACATGGGTGGGATGCACACACTCCAACGCGCTACTCCCGCCTGTACTCCCCGCTCTTCCCCCCGCTCTTACTCACCAATTCCACCTCGCGAATGCGTATCCCCTTGTCCAGCGCCTTGGTCATGTCGTAGATGGTCAGCGCCGCAATCGATGCCGCCACCATCGCCTCCATCTCCACGCCGGTCTGCGCCGTCGTCGCTGCCGTCGCGAGAATCTGCACGCCGCCCGCAACCACCGCCATCTCCACATCCACAAAGCTCAGCGCCAGCGGATGGCACATCGGGATCAGCGTAGCCGTCTGCTTCGCCGCCTGGATTCCCGCGATCCGCGCCACCTCCAGCGGATTTCCCTTGGGATTTTTCGGCAGCGCCGCCAGCACCGTATCGCTTAACTCGACGAAGGCTTCAGCAACCGCCTCGCGCCGCGTCACTGCCTTCGCGCTCACATCCACCATCTGCGCGCGCCCCGCCTCATCGTAGTGTGAGAGCTTGCTCAGCTCGGCTCCTCCATCAACCCCTGTATCTCACGCAGCAGCGCCATCAATGCAACCGCGATCTGAAGCAGCGAAAGGAAACGCACCGAGTGGCCCGCATGCGTAACATCGATCACTCCGACCGCCAGTATCAGGCCCCACAAACACAACGACACGATGCGGTTCGCTCGCGTTATCTGCTTCCTTGCCATGCCGAACATCCTACCGCAGCAGCACCGTGATCACATCGCCCACGTGCAGCTCCTGCCCGTCCGGCAGCACCGCATAGCAGTCCGCGCGCGCATTCGCTGCCAGGTCGCCTGAGCCCTGCCATCTCACCAGCCGCACCTCCGGCCTCTCAAAGTCATTCGTCAGCCTCGCGGGTAAGAACCGCGTCAGCCCCTCCTTCGCGCGCACTTCCTCGCCCAGCGTCGCCCGCACAAACCTTGGCCCCGCAACGCCTGCCCCACACAACGCCCTTAGCATCGGCCCCACAAAGCAGTGGAACGTCACCTCGGTCGACACCGGATTCCCCGGCAGCCCGAAGAAGTACATCCACTCGCGCTCGCTCGCTTTCTTTCCCTCCTGCCGATTCGCTGTCTCGCTGACCTGCTGGCTCGCTGACTCGCTGACTCGCTGTAGTCTTCCAAACACCACCGGCCTGCCCGGCTGCATCTTCACCCCGGTAAAGAAGAACTCCGCATCGAACTCCGCCAGCACCTCCTCCACCAGGTCGTACTTCCCCGCCGACACCCCGCCCGACAGCAGCAGCAGATCGCAGCTTCGTACCTCCTCAATCCGCGCCCGCAGCTCCTCGCGCGTGTCGCGCGCAATCTTCAACCGCCGCGCGTCGCCGCCTGCGTTCGCAACCAGCGCCGCCAGTGCGTAACCGTTCGAGTTACGTATCTGCTGCAGCCCTGGCGTCTCATCAATATCCACCAGCTCATCGCCCGTCGCTGCAATCGCAACCGACGGCCGCACAAACACAGCAACCTCGGCGTACCCGCACGCCGCCGCCAGCGCAATCTCCGCCGCAGACATCGTCGTGCCCACACTCAGTAGCACATCGCCCCGCCGCGCCTCGCTCCCGCACGCCACAACATTCTCGCCCGTACGCAGCGCCCTCCCCGCCGCGGCCCACACTTCGCCAGCATCCACCTCTGCATGTTCGACCATCGCCACGGCGTCTACGCCCTCGGGCACAGCCGCGCCGGTCATGATCTCAACCACTTCGCCGCTCTTGAGCGCTGCCCCGCTCCATGCCTCGCCCGCGCGCACCTGCCCCACCATACGCAGTCTCTTGCCCGCTCCCCACTCCTCCGCTCGCACCGCAAACCCATCGCGCGTCGCACGGTCGAACGGCGGCTGGTCGCGGTCCGCCACAATCTCCTCAGCCAGCACGCGCCCCGCAGATTCCAGCAGCCCCACGCGCTCCACATCCAGAACATGCGCACCCGCTGCGTGCAACTCGAGCGCCTCGCCCAGCACAATCTCGATCGCCTCGCGAAGATCCACCACCTGCGCTGCTGCGTCGCTCATCGCCGACCTCGCACCAGCCCACTCAGGCTCCGGGGCCTTTATCGTGCAGGCCCTGTGCATTGCGCAGATTCCCCGTCCCGCCGCGCAGATCGATGCGCAGGAACTCAGGCTCCGTCGCCGCCGGTTTGCCTTGCATCACGCGGATCAGCGCCCGCCCGCCGCCGAAGAACAGCCCCAGCACCACCGCGGCCAGCGCGCCCACTCCGCAAAAGATAGCAATGCTTTCAAGCAGCGTGTACGTCTTCCGCACCTCTACGTGGAAATCGAGCGGCACCGGCTTGTCCAGCGTGATGATGCTGTTCAGATGCACCCCATCCACCATTCGCTGCGCCTCGCCTGCCGGCCACGCACCCGTCGCCAGCGCAACCAGGGTCCCCTCGCGCCGGACCTTCGCCGCGTCGCTCTTCTGTTGCATCGCCGTCTCGGCCGCGCGATCATGCTCGCCCGCAATCTGCGGCGTGGGATACAGCATCAGCGTCAGCATCCCGCCATCGCGATACTTCGCCGTCACCGCCTCCGCGCTTTTGTCGAAGCCCACCGCATCCGCCGGCAGCACACCACCCATCGCCGCGTAGCCCGCCGGGCCCAGCGCATACTTCACGCTGTCCGCGTCCAGCCGTCTCTCCGGCAGCAGCCCAGGCAGCAGCGGCGCAATCCCCGCCGTCCCCATCGCCTTGGGCAGATGCTCGATCAGCTCCTTCATCACCGCCGTCGCCGCCGCATGGTCCAGCTTCGTCTGCATCACCACCACGCTCGGCCCGTTGCGCATCAGCAGCTCGTCGCCACTGCTCACCGCTGTATCGCCCAACTTCTCCGCACGCATCCCATCGCGCCGAAAGTAGTCGTAAGCAGAGATCGCGCCGCTCACATCGTGGAAGCTGTACACCGTCACGCTGCCGCGTGGCACAACCTCTTTCCCGTTCGCCGCTGCATACTCCGACCGCGCAAACCGCTTCAGCCCATCTTCCATGACCACGGCCCTGTCGGTTGGAGTCAAGCCCTGCGCGCTCAGCCCCGCCGCATCCAGCTGTCCCAGCCCATCGCCCACGTCGCCCTCGGCTACGCGCTTCAGCTTGCCCAGCGTCGCCGGCAGCAGCGGAGCCGGCGGCTCCACCAGCATCGTTCTCTGCTGTCCCGCACCCGGAGCCTGCGCCCAGCCCACACCCATCCCGATTCCAACGCACAGCGCCAACAGCGCAAAGGCCCGCGCAGACACACGCATTACAGAAAAAATCCGCATACCAAGCTCAGACTACACCAGCGCGATTCCGTAAGCCCGCAGCTGCGCTCGCGTCTATTCTGAGGGGCTCACCCTTCGCGCACAGCCTGTCCACTTTTTGCCGCTGCCCGCCTACTGCGCCACGCTGGCCCGCTCGGTCGGCGCTGGTTTCGCTCCGCTCAGCCCGGCCTCGTAGTGCGCCACACCCTTATAAAGACTCTCCGCCACGCGCTCGCGATAGTCCGGATCGCGCAGTTGCTCCGCGTCCCTCGGGTTCGTCACAAACGATATCTCCGCCAAAATCGACGGCATGTTCGCCCCGATCAGCACCACAAATGGCGCCTTCTTCACCCCGCGATCCTTCAGCCCCGCATTGCCCTTGGTCAGCCCCGCGTACAGCGAGCCCTCAACGTCCGAGGCGAACTCCCGGCTCTCGGCTATCTTGTCCTTCAGCGCGATCTTCTTCACCAAATCGCTCAGCTGGTGGATCGACTGGTCGCTTACAGCGTTCTCACGCGCCGCCACGTCGAGCGCCGTCGGGTCGCTGGTGAAGTTCAGGTAATACGTCTCCACCCCACGCGCACTCTCATCCTGCGATGAGTTCGCATGGATCGAGATGAACAGGTCCGCCTGGGCCTTATTCGCAATTGCCGTGCGCGTCTCCAGCGGAATAAACGTATCGTCCGAGCGCGTGTAGATAATGTCCGCGCCCAGTCGCTCGTGCAGCAGCTTTCCCAGGCGCAGCGCCACATCCAGCACCACGTCCTTCTCCTCGATCCCGTCCGCTCCAATCGTCCCCGAGTCGTGCCCGCCGTGCCCTGCGTCGATCACGATGCGCCCGATCTTCAGCCCCAGCGCCCGCACCAGGCTGGTCTCGCCGTCGGCCATCGGCGTCGCCGCGCGCGCCGGAGTCGCATCGCTCACAGTACTGTCCGCGGCCTTCGCCCGTGCTCTGCGCGTCTTTTTTGAACTCGTCGGACTCGCCGCGTTCGCCACACCCGCCGCATCTGTTGACGCAGCATCTGCCCGCGCAGCATCGTTCGCAGCTCCACCACTCCCACTCCCACGTCCGTTGGAAGCAGCCGTCGGCACAGTCGGCGCCCTATCGCCAGCCAGCGTCCCATCCGCCACCACGGCTGAGATCGGCTTCGACGTTGGCTTGCTCGTTGCGTCGATGCGCCCCGGAAGGTCGCTCACCTCCGCGATCTCGCTGCTCGCGTTCGCGCTCTTCAGCGCAACCGTATTCGGCACCGTCGGCGCAGGCTCCGCCCGCCTCTGCGGAGCGCCCGCCATCACCCGCGCTGGCGCAGCTTTCGTCCCGTGTATGTCGATGATCAGCCGGTACGGGTTCGGCAGCAGGAACGCCGAATACTCCGTCACGTCGTTCACATCCAGCACCACGCGCGTCACGCCGTCCGAGTACTGCGCCGCCCGCACCCGCTTCAGAAATCCGTCATCGGTCACCGTAAAGCTCTTGCCCACCAGCTCCGGCGCCAGCCGCGTGTCGTGCAGGTCAAAGTAGATGCGGTCCGGGTTGGGCACGCGCGCCGCCTCATACGTCACCCCGTCGCCCAGGTCGATCGCCACCCGCGTATACGTCGCCGTCGACCAGTGCCGGATCCCCGTCACCAGCGCCTGCCCTCCGCTGCGCCGCACCCCACTCGCATCGCTGCCCACCGGCCGCGTCTGCGCATCCACATCGGCCAGCTCGGCATCGGGGACCGCCGCCACGTTCCGCGCGCTCCGCACCACCGGCGCCGCATTCTGTCCAGAAACCTGATTGCTGGTCCGCGCCTCGCGCGCAGCCGCCCCATCCATCGCAGCCATCTCGTGATTCAAGCTGGTCTGCGCCGTCGCAGGCAGCGACGAACCCTGACTCGCCTTACTCCCCGGCGCCACTAACGTACTGCTGATCTGTTGATTCGCCGTCCTACTGGCCTGCGCCACCGACGCACCACCAGCCCGCTGACCCGCTCCGCTATTTTCCTTCGGACCCGCCACTCCGCTCGTATGCTGGCTCGCCGACCCGCTGACTCGCTGACTCGCTGCTTCACTCAGCGACGCCAGCCCCGCGCGCGCCTCCTCTGCCTGCTCGCTCTTCGGATGCTCCTTCTCCAGCAGGCTGTACTTCTCGCGCGCCGCCCCCCGGTCGCCCAGGTCGTTCTGCTCAATCTCGCCCTCAGCCAGCAGCGCCTGCACTCCCAGCGAGCTCGCCGGATACTGCGTCCTCAAAAACTCATACTGCCCCACCGCTGCCTTCAGGCTCTTGGCGTCATGCAGCACGCGCCCCTGCTCGGCCAGCAGCTCGGCCACTGCGTTCACCGCCGCCGGCGCATGCACGTCAGCCGGGCTCACGTGGTAGATCGCGCGATACGTATCCATCGTCCGCGTGTACTCCGCCCGCGTGCGTGTCTCTTCCGGCGTCGCCTCCAGCGCATCGCGCCCCTGCTCCGCCTGCTCCCACGGACTCAGCACGACCTTCTTCTGCGCCGCTCTGCGCACACTCACTCGCGACACCGTCGCCGTATCGCTCGCCGCCCACGCGCTCGCGCACATCAGCCCCACAGCCATCAGCCCCGCGGCACACTGCGTGCCCCACCCCGCGCTCCTTAAGAGACGCGTCCGCCGCACTGGATCGCCCAGAGACATAACCACCCACAGTCTAAGATGCGCCCGCGCCCCATCCGGGTGAAAACCCCGCCCGGTACTCCCCCCGATACCCCCGCCGCGCCAGCTTCCTACGGCCCCGTCGGATGGTTCTCGTAGTTCATCGCGCCGCCGCTAAAGAAGTGATGCCGCACCATGCTCCGCCCCAGCGTGAACAGCGCAATCGCAAACAGCACAATCCACAATATCTCTACCCGCCAATACCCCGGCGTCCGGGTCTCTTCCTCCTGCTCCCAGTCGCGCTCCCACCCCTTCTCGCGCTCCGCCTCCGTCTCCCGAACCTCTCCGTCCTTCGCGTCTTTCCCGGCCGCCTCTGGATCCATCGCCGCACCTCGCAGCACACCAACGTTAAGACGCTACACCGGCCCGGCTAGGTCTACACCCAAAGCCGGGTGCCCCATTCATGGCTCGGCGTCAGCCGGGCCATGAGTGGGATGAACGATCCCCCAGCAGCCGCCACTCACCCCATCAACCCACTCACCACATCCGCAGCTTTGCTCAGCGCGCCATCCAGTGCGCCTGCATCACTGCCGCCCGCCTCAGCCAGGTCCGGACGCCCGCCGCCCTTGCCGCCCACCATCCCCGCCAGTTGCCCTACGATCTTGCCCGCCTGCACCCGCGCCGTCAGGTCCTTCGTCACTCCAACAATCAGCGAGACCTTACCCTCCGCCGCCGCGCCCAGCACCACCACACCCGATCCCAGCTTGCCGCGCATCTGGTCCACCAGGTCGCGCATCGGCCCACGCTCCAGCCCGTCGACGCGCTGCACCAGCAGCTTCACGCCCTTCACCTCTACCGCCTGCGCCTCGCCCGCCGCCGCACTCGCTTGCTTCATCCTTACCGCATCAAGCTCGCGCCGCAGCTTCTTCATCTCCTCTTCCTGCGCGGCAATCTTCGCCCGCAGCGCGTCCGCAGCGTTTGTCTCCGAGCCCGACCCAATCATCTGCCCCACCGCGCGCGCCACTTCAAAGTCCCTGCGGAACTCGCCCAGCGCGCCCATCCCGCTCACCGCTTCCACGCGCCGCACGCCGCTCGACACACTGCCTTCTCCAACTAATTTGATTAGCCCGATCTCGCCCGTCGCCCGCTTATGCGTCCCGCCGCATAACTCAGTCGAAAAGCCCCCAGGCCCTCCGATTGTCACCACCCGCACCACGTCGCCGTACTTCTCGCCGAACAGCGCCATCGCGTGGTACTCGTTCACCGCGACATCGATCGGCACATCCACCAGCGTCTCCACCTTCGTATCGGCCAGCACCTGCCGGTTCACAATCTCCTCAATCTCCCTCAACTCTTCTTCGGCAACGCCGGCAAAGTGTGAGAAATCGAACCTCAATCTGGATCGATCGACCAGGCTGCCCGCCTGCTTCACATGCCGCCCCAGCACCTCCCTCAGCGCCGCATGCAGCAGATGGGTTCCCGTATGGTTGCGCGTCGTCGCCGCGCGCACTTCGCCGTCTACGACGGTGTCCACGGTATCGCCCACCGCGATCTTCTCGCGCGCAATAACCCGATGCGCCCACACCCCCTGCACCGGCTTTTGCGCGCCACTCACATCCGCCACCACCGCATTGTGGTCGCCGGAGTACAGCCACCCCACATCGCCCACCTGCCCGCCCGAATCGGCATAGAAGCTGGTCGCGTCCAGCACCACCTCGCCCGCCTCGCCCGCCTTCAGCTCCGGCACGCCCACGCCGTCCTTCACCAGCGCCAGCACCTTCGCCCCGTCCACGCGCAGCGCCGAGTAGCCCTCAAACTCCGTCTTCTCCAGCTCGCGATACACCGGCGCCGCCGACTTCTGCGATCCGCCCTTCCAGCTCGCCCGCGCCCGCGCCTGCTCCTCCTGCCGCGCCCTCTCAAACCCTTCCATGTCGAACGCGATCCCCGCATCCCGCGCCGCATCCACCATAAAGTCCAGTGGCATCCCAAACGTCTCGTACAATCGGAATGCCTCCCGACCTTCTATTCGTCGACGACTCTCAAGTGCCGCAATGAATTTGTTAAACCTGCCAGAGACGTTGTGGCTTCTCGCAGCGGCTATAAGATCCGAGATCTTAAATTCGTCGCCAATTTGTTTTAGGAATAGCGGGCCGTTCGGCTGAAAAAGCTCCTGGTAGTGAATGTTTTGCTGATCGGTCAGTGTCTCTTTCCGAAGCAATGCGATATCCCTGGACTTCATCATTGCTGCATTCGCCGATAGAGCATCAAGCTCTCTGCTGCCAAGCTCTAGCGTCCGCGCAAACTGCTGCTCTTCCGCCAGCACCACCTTCGCAATCCGCTCTGCACTCTCCTTCAGCTCGGGATACGCATCACTCATCTCATCGCGTACCGCGAACACCATCTCGTGCAGAAACGGCTTCTCCTGCCCCAGCAATCTTCCATGCCGAATCCCGCGCCGCATGATCTTGCGCAGCACGTACCCACGCCCTTCGTTCGACGGCAGCACACCGTCCCCGATCAGAAACGTCGCGCACCGCGCGTGGTCCGCAATGATCCTTAAGCTTGCATTCGCCTTATCCGTCTCATCCGTGCGATCCGTGGTTGCAGTTAGTTCTCTTGCGTGCCGGATCAGCGGCGTGAATAAATCCGTATCAAAGTTGCTCAATACCCCCTGCAGCACACACGAAATCCGCTCCAGCCCCATCCCCGTGTCGATGGAGGGCTTAGGCAGCGGCGTCAGCGTCGCCACACCGCTTGCATCCACCGCGCGGTCGAACTGCATGAACACCAGGTTCCATATCTCTACGTATCTCTGCTCGTCCTGCGGGAACGGCGCATCCGCCGCAGGGTCTTCTGCCGCCTCCCGCCCAAAGTCGTAGTAGATCTCACTGCACGGCCCGCACGGCCCGGTCTCGCCCATCTGCCAGAAGTTGTCCTTCGCCCCCATCGCGAAGATGCGCTCCTTCGGAACGCCCACCTCCATCCAGTAGCCCTCCGCCTCGTCGTCCCTCGGAACCGCTGCGTCGCCCTCGAAAATCGTCACATACAGCTTCTTGGGGTCGATCCCCCACACGCCCGTCAGCAGCTCCCACGCATACGCAATCGCCTCGCGCTTGAAGTAGTCGCCAAAGGAAAAGTTCCCCAGCATCTCGAAGAACGTGTGGTGCCGCCGCGTGAAACCCACATTTTCGAGATCGTTGTGCTTCCCGCCGGCCCTTACACACTTTTGCGATGTAGCGGCGCGCGAGTACTCGCGCCTCTCCGCGCCCAGGAACACATCCTTGAACTGGTTCATCCCCGCGTTGGTAAACAGCAGCGTTGGGTCATTCGCCGGCACCAGGCTCGAAGAGTGTACTCGCCGGTGCGCTTTACCCTCAAAAAACCTGAGAAAATCCTCGCGGATCGCGCTCCCCGACCGCGTGTTTCTGCTCGTGTCCATAGGCCCTTAAGTCTACCAGCGCAGGCTCAGAGCCAGACCGTCAGCCGCGCATCGGAGTCGCCGCTCGCCGGCGCCACACCGCTGGTCGGCTGCACCACCGGGATCGTCGGCATAAAGATCTTCTCCAGCCACGGCAGCCGCACAAACAGCAGACCCACCATCACTGTCACCGTCGCCACAAACGGCCACATCAGCCGCGGCTCGCGGTACAACTTCTCCGGATGCTGCACCGCGCTGTTATGCTCGAACGCCAATTTGAAGTAGAGGGCCATCACCAGCGCCACCAGCGGGAACCCCAGCAGCAGTTCAATGCGATACCGAATCACGAACGCCCCGAAGAACAGCATCGCCGTCGACGCGTAGAACACCACGCTCACCAGCAGGCTCTCCTCCGTATAGCTGCGGAAGCTCACGCGATACGCCCCCGCCACGCCGCCGTCGCCAATCTCCCGCAGCTCGCTGAAGCGCTTCAGTGCCATAAAATAGCACCCGATCATCCAGTAAGCCATCAGCAGGCTCAGCGGAGGCACCAGCCACGCCGCCACCGCGTACCACCCCAGCAGCATGCGCAGCGGATTGTTCACGCTCTCCGTCAGCACGTCCAGATACGGCACGTCCTTGGTGCGCAGCGGCGGGATGTTGTACGCGCAGCCCATCAGCCACAGCGCCAGCAGCGTCGCCGCAAATGGCCGCGAGACCGTCCAGCCAATCGCCACGCCCGCCAGCATCATCGCAATCCACTGCACATACGCGGCGGGCACGCTCACCAGCCCCACCACCGCAGGTCGCATGCGTTTGGTCGGATGCAGACGGTCGAACGGCGCGTCCAGCACCTCGTTGATCACGTAGTTGCTGCACGCCACCAGCGTAATCGCCACAAACGCCCACAGCAGCGTCACCACCGTGCGCGCATTCATCAGCCCCGGGTATAGGCTCCACGGCACCACGATCCCCGGCAGCACAAACACGTTCTTGATCGAGTGATCGAAGCGAGCAATCGCGATGTGCGCGCGCACCCGCTCGCCCAGGCTCACCTTCGCCGCCGTCTCCTCGAACGCCCTCGTCGCCACTCGCCGTGCCTCATCGAACTTCGGCAAGTATAGCGGCCAAACGTGCGCGCCTCACCGCACCCGCCACTCCCTCGTCAACCCCGCGCGCTTCAGAACCACGTCCTTTCCCTGTACCGTTCGTACTCCTCACCGAAGGCCGCGCGCAGCACGCGCGCCTCATTCCGTGCCCGCCACATCTGCAGCGGGACCAGCAGCACCGCCGGCAGCAGCAGCCACCACCGCTCTGCCATCAGCGCTACGCCCACAAAGACCAGCTGGCCGAAAACATAGATCGGGTTACGAATCTTCGCGTATACACCCGTCGTCACCAGCCTCTGCGCCTTCGCTCGCACGCTGAACGCCGCGCCCAGCTGAAACCGCGCCACCACAATCATCCCCAGCGAAAATACGCAGAGCGTCGCCCCCGCCACTCGCGCCGGCGTCCAATGCGCCTCCCGCAGATGCGGCGTAGCCCCGGCGATCACAGTCACCAACACCGCCAGCGTCCCCACATTCATTCCCGTCCCCGTGCTCATCTTCATCGCGCGCCCCACACCTTGCCCTCCATCTGCCGCAGCGGATCATTCAACCTCCGCAGCCGCACAAACTCCTCCCGTCGCGCGCCCATGCGCACCGCGGAGACCGCCGCATCGAACGCGTCCTCGCTCTCCTCCGCAGCCCGTCGCGCCTTCGGCGTCAGCACCCCACGCTCCTTCATCGCCCGCAGATACCGCACCCGCTCCTCCCGCCGGCTCTTGTGCACCGGCCCGGTCAGCAGCCGCGGATAGATCTCCAGCAGCAGCGGCAGTCTCGCCCGGTCGAACGGCCACACCGCAAACCCTCCCGCGCGCAGCCGTTCCAGCAGCGGAATCCCGCGCAGCGTTCCCGTCCCCACCGCGCCCGCTCCGCCAATCTGAAACGGTGACTTCGGCGCGATCCCCCGCACCAGCTCCGGCTCCGCCGCGTCCTCCGCCAGCTTGCACTCGCAGTCCGCCACACGCAGCATGCGCCGCGCACCCGCATCCCCGCGGAACTCCGCCGGCTTCTTCCCCGTCCGCCGCGGCCCTGCGCGCCCCCAGAACCGTGCCTCCTCGCACTCCCGCGCCAGCCAGCGCTCACCACGCTGCGCCACCGTCTCCCAAAACTCCACCGCCGACCGCGCGCCGTGCTCCTCCACAAACCACTTCGGATAGCTGAAGCAAAAATCCACCCCCACCACCATGCGCGGCGTCTCCCGCGCCTGCTCGATCAGCCACTCCACCAGCTCCACGCGCGTGCGCCCACTCTCCAGCGTCACTTTTCCCTCGCGCCACACCCCGGCCCAGATCTTCCTCCGCTGCCCCGCCGCGCTCCGGTCCCCTGACCAGTCAATCGCGATCACGCGTTCAACTTCCTCAATCCCCGCGACTGCCTGCCCCATTCGCCTCACGGAACCTTTCTCAACTCGCATTCGTATCCCATTCTCGAAGGCGCGTCACACGTGTCAGTCGCGGCCAAGCTGCGCCGGAAGGGAACCCCCATACCAATGATCAAGCTGCTTCTCTTCTGCATCCTGCTTTTCCTGTGCTGGCCGCTGGCGCTGGCCGCCCTCGTGCTCTACCCCATTGTCTGGATACTCTCGCTGCCGTTCCGGCTGGTCGGCATCACCCTCACCGGAGTCTTCGCACTTGTCACTGCGATCTTCATGCTCCCCGTCCGCGTTCTCCGCGCCGTCTAAGTCCGCATCTCTTAATCCCCATCTCTTAAGTTCCTATCGTCTTCGAATCGGTGCCATCGGTGTGAATCGGTGTTAAGCCTTTTTTCGCCGCTAGCCTTCCTCCACCTCAAACTCTTCTACCTCCACGCCCCATTCGCGCAGCACCTTCCACACAGTCCCGGCCGAGAAGCCCGCACGCAGCAGCCTTCCCATCGCTCGTGCCTGTTCCTTGTCGCTCTCTGGCCGCCGCATCCGTTTGCGCGCAATATACTCCCTGGCCAGCGCGACCTCATCCACCTCTGCGTACGCCTCGCCCACCTGCGCCGCCACCACCCCGCGCGCCACGCCCTTGGCCGCAAGGTCCTGCTCCACCCTCCGCCGGCCCTGCTTCTGGTTCTCCTTGCGCAGCCTGCTGTACTCCGCCG
>Ga0182024_10004365_pt1 | contig 32642 bp, 26 predicted proteins | sample P32metaG_FD_120480 | JGI IMG/M metagenome (GOLD analysis project Ga0182024, IMG submission 120480) | Permafrost microbial communities from Stordalen Mire, Sweden - P3-2 metaG (Illumina Assembly) | ecosystem: Environmental > Terrestrial > Soil > Wetlands > Permafrost | place: Sweden: Stordalen...
ACGGAACCTGGAAAGAGCCGTACATTGCACTCGGTATCTCTGGTGTCTGGGGCTTGTACGGAGCAATTTATTTCCTCCGTTCATCCAAGGCGAAAGGAAAGTCGATACTGCTCGAATCGAAGAACGTTCTCAGCTAGCCGTTGGGTAGACCGGAAACTGCAATAGAAATACTGGGTGGCATCTTCGAGGGCCGCTTTGGCAATGCGGTTGAGAAGTACCACCCGGTAGGCTCTTGAACGTATTCGATTAAGGAACATTACATCTCCCCGCGAAATCGCGGAAAAACCTTCAGGCGGCGCCGCTCATGTTAGAGGTACAGTTCGGCCAGGCTAGCGATCCAGGCAAGGTCCGAACAAATAACGAAGACTCGATGGGATCATTCATTCCCTCTTCGCGCCAGCAGGCCCGGTCGCATGGCTATCTTTTTACCGTGGCCGATGGTGTAGGTGGATTGGATCTGGGCGAAGTGGCCTCGGCCACTGCGGTTTCGGTAATCACCGAGGAGTTTGCGAAGGCGCAATCGGGAGCGATGCTAATCAGTCTCCTGCCGAAACTGATCCACTTTGCCAACGCCGCGGTACACGATCGCACTCTGGCTCCGAAGTATCGTGGTAAGAAGATGGCGACTACCGTCGTGGCTTGCGCACTGCGGCACGACCAGGCCATCGTTTCGCACGTGGGCGATTCGCGTTGCTATCTCGTACGCAATGGCAGAGCAAAACAGATCACGCACGATCATACCTGGGTGAATGAACAAAGGAAGCTTGGTCTGATTTCGGCCGGCGAGATCGCGGAATCGGACGCGCAGCACGTTTTGATTCGCTCTCTTGGGCCGGAGATGTTTGTGTCAGCCGACACTACAGCATTGACGCTACAGCCTGGGGATCTATTGGTGCTGTGCACCGATGGACTGCACGATGAGATGAGCAATTCGATGATTGCGGAGATCGTTTCGCAACAGAAAAACATTGATGAGATCGCGCGCGAGCTGGTGGCGCGTGCCGTGGAGATCGATGGCAACGATAACACGACGGCACAAGTGATTCGTGTGCGGTCAGTAGAGCAAGTGGGCATGTATCGCGGCCGGCCTTATCGTTTTTCACCTTGAACTGGTTCTTGATGGACAAAACGTTGTCGGATTCTCGAATTGTGCGAGAAACGAAGAAAAAGCGGCGATCAGAAGGCGATCAAAATTTCCATTTGTTCTTCTGTCGATATCGGATATATGCTTCTTGGCGCAGGGTGCTGTTCCGACGAGTCGGCGGTATCATTACGCGCCCGACAAGGACGGCTCATATTATGTGGTCCGGAGGTCGTGGCTTTTCAGACCTTTCAGATTTCTCCCCCTTCAGGCCCAAACTCTTCTCCGGCTTCTTCCAGTCGCCGAGTACCGCTGGCGAGCGCGAGTTCACGGCGGCGAGGACGCTGGTCTGAACGTAAACGTCTCCAGTCGTCTTGATGCTCGCGTGCCGCAACATGCCCTGCGTGTCCTTCAGCGTTCCGTGCTGCTGCAACGCTGCCGGTATTCCAGGTATCTTCGCGTCGGAACGGCTGCTTTCCATGATGCGCGGGGCGAACCTCCTAACACCATAAAAATTGACCCAGCGAGATTCGCAACCAGATGAAAGTTCGGGCTCCGGTGGTGGCCGACATTGCTGCAATTTCAAGATCGCTACCTGAAGGGTCCTCGTGCAGATGACTATCGTGATGTTGCTAGATACGAATCACTTAAATTATGCGTAGTAAATTCAAATCACAACAGTTAAAGTCGAGCACAGCACCTCAAAAACAAGGGGTCCGGGCGATCCCCACAATCCAACAGTGAGCATGCTGGCTAAGGGAAACGAATTCCCGAGCCGAAGGTAATACCTTGGAAGGCGACTCTCGATTCTGCTCAGCTCCACCAAATAGGCGTTGGAGTGATCCGAAATTGGGAGCTTAATCGGAGCATTTGAGCAAGAAGTCACCAGCGCAACCAGTTTAGAAACAGAGAGTTGCAAAAATATCGATTGCCTGTGTGCGTCTCGTTTGCGTTATTGTATTGACGCTCGCCATTCCCCTTTTTCGATGGCAGGCTTTGCGCGCCGCGGCCATGATCCGATCTTCATCCCTTTGGGCGGACGGAAGGATCCATCCGTAACTCGCACGTTTATCGGCAGGATTGGAATACGGAATAACTCTGCCGTTTCCGTTCAAGAGAATGTAGCGCTTAATGGACTCAGCTGTTTGCGGAAGTCACTTCGAGATGATGCAACTTTCGTGAAATTGAATTGCGGAGCGACCTCATTCACTATGCTAGAGGAAGCTATTCTGAGCGAGGCGTTTGCGCTGGGCGGTGGACAAACGAATCTTAAGGTCGATGAAGTCATCGGAATTTACCTCTTTCGCTGTAGTTCGGGGTAAGCACAGATTGGGAAGAAGCGAGTGCGCGCACAAGTTCAGGGAGATTTCGACGGGACATAGAGCGATCTCCCGCAAAATGTGGAATATGTAGGACTGGTAATTGGCTGGTCATTACCAACGTGGAATTGACATAGTGCCTACAAGCAGGTGACATGGGGTAGTACACACGATTGCGGACTGTGAGGCTGGAACGAGGGCTTCACGGATCTTAAGAAGCGAACCGCTCGAATAGTCCGCACCCGCATAGGCCTGAATCGAACGACTCTGCTCTCAACTGAAATTGTCGATGAGATGCATAGAAATGTGAACCGCAGATGATGAGTCTGCGGCGCCGGAAAAGGGCGAAGACGAAGTTCGTTGAATGAGTTTCGAAATAAGGGCCTGTGGCCCACAGGGCGGAGCTGTGCCTCAAGCATTCAAATTGAAGACCGCCAATCTGACTGTAAGCTACTAAAAAATGAACAACTTGCGTCAAATTGACGAAGAAGTGGAAAACTCATCAAGCTGGTGGGCGGTATACACGCGCCATCAGCATGAAAAGGCAGTTGCGCAGGTACTCTCTACCAAGGGATTTGAAGTCTTTCTGCCGCTTTACGACTCCGTCCGTCGCTGGAAAGATAGAAGCAAAACCCTCTCTTTGCCGCTTTTCCCTTGCTATGTTTTCGTTCGGGGCGGAATGAATCGCCGGCTGCAGGTTGTGACGACCCCTGGAATTCATACCATCCTCTACAGCGGCGAACGCCTCGCATTTATCCCAAACGATGAAATCGATTCAATTAGGAGGGCTGTCAACAGCCCCACCCGTGTCGAGCCACATCCATTTCTGCGATGCGGCGAGATGGTTAGAGTGACCCGCGGAAGTCTTGAAGGGGTTGTTGGAGTACTGGTGCGCAAGAAAAGTCTTTTCCGGCTGGTTCTTTCCGTGGAAATGCTCGCGCAATCAGTATCGGTCGAAATCGATGCCGCGGATGTGGAGCCCGTCAAAGGAAAGGGCTTGACCGGCGTCGTTCCCCGAGCAGAGACTGCTGGTGGTGGATCCTCAAGCGACCTGTTCTCGCGCGGAATGAGGTTAAGTGCAAGCGCGTTAAGCCGTTGAAGCGCGGGACGGACCGTTCATTGTCTTTTGTAAATTACGAATTGAAATCGACTTGGTTCTCTGCGTTCGACATCGGACAGAGCACAATGTCGGTTGCATTGGCAATTTCGGAATGAAGATAGACCAGGAGAGGCACACTTGCTTGTCCCGAAGTCAAATGCCTGACTTGCCGCTGGAGTTGAAATGAATTCGATCGCACGAGCGCCAATCCAAATAGTTCTTTCACTTGTGGCTTTGTCCTTTCCAGCGTTTGGGCAGGCTACCACTGCTAATTCTGCAGATGCAAGTTCCCAAGCAGCAGGCGCGGCATCCTCTGTTACGCAGCCAGAGACCGGTACGAGCACCAAGGCACATGATGATTCATATGTGATTGGCAATGACGATCACCTTTCGATCAACGTCTGGAAGGAGCCTGATCTCACGAAGAATATTCCAGTACGTTCTGATGGGAAGATTTCATTGCCGCTCGTGGGAGAGATGCAGGCTTCGGGCCGGACACCTTTGCAACTCGAATCGGACATTTCGAGCCGTTTGCGGAACTACATCACCGCGCCCGAAGTTACCGTGATTGTGGAGCAGATTAACAGCAAAAAATACAATATACTTGGCTACGTGGGGAAACCGGGAGCATATTCCCTCACTCTCTCGACCACAGTGATGGATGCAATTGCACTCGCCGGCGGATTTAAGGATTTTGCCAAATCGAAGGGCGTATATATCCTTCGACAGAATCCCGATGGGACCCAGGCGCGCTTGAACTTCAACTACAAAGACTTTATCAAAGGCAAGAACCTCTCCCAGAATGTCAAAGTTGAACCGGGTGACATGATCATCGTCCCATAAAGGTCGACTATGTTTAGACGTATTCTCCTCAGTCTCGCTCTATTACTCGGTTCGATGCCGCTTTTGTGTCAGGTGGAGCCAAGTGCTACGGGCGGATCAGGAACGACAGACGATGATTCGCTCATGACGTTACCGCCCGCGATAAGTGGGTCGTTTTACCCTTCAGAAGTCGGGTCCCAGGAGAGAGAGAATCTCTTGTCGGTAGGCCTCCTCACTAGTGCCGCCTATGACGACAACGTGTTGGCAGGAGTGGGAACCGGAACGATCGGGGCCGAGTCGTACACAATATTGCCAAATATAGAAATCTCAACGAGTACATCCCGACTGCGCGGATCGTTGAATTACAGCCCCGGATTCATGTTCTTCCATCCGACAACCTACTTGAATGCAGTGACACAGAATGCAAATGCCGATTTCCAGTATCGCTGGACTCCTCACACTACGGTCGCTGTACAAGAAGTATTCCAACAGAATTCAACCGTCTTTAGCGAGCCCTACACAGTTTCAGGCGCCACTATATCCGGTTCAGGAAGCTCTGGATATCCAATCGTGATTGCTCCGTATGCGGGCCAGATCATGGATTCCACGAGCGCGCATGTCGGCTATCAATTCAGCAGAAGCAGCATGATCAGTGCCTCGGGCAATTATTCCTCGTTTAGTTTTTCGAATTCGACAGTATCTCAGGGCCTCTATAACTCACATGGCGGCGGCGGGTCGGGATCCTACAGCCGTCGATTCGGACGAATGCAGTATCTTGGGCTTTCGTATAGGTATGCGATATCCGAGACAACTCCATACCCTTCGACGACAGAAAGCCAATTTGCTACCGTTTTCTACAGCGTCCGCCTCAGCAATAGCTTTTCCCTATCTGCTAGCGGGGGGCCCGAATACACCACAACTACTGCGACGGGAAGCCCAACGGTGGGAACGTGGGCTCCGAGTGGGAATGCAAGCATTGGGTGGCAAAGACGTCGCGCAGCAGTTGCGTTGGGCTATTCTCGCGCAGTGACGACGGGATGGGGTCTCCTCGGTTCCTTTACAGCAGACACTGCAACGGCATCGGTGAGGTGGCAGTTCACCCAACGACTTACTGGGGGTTTGACAGGCAATTATTCGAACACGAAGAACGCGACCCCGTCGATTACTACAACTTCCTTAGCCGGCCACACCTTGTTTGGAAGAGCTTCACTCGACTATCGCCTCGGAGAGCACCTTACGGCAGTTGGAGAGTATTCTCGCCTTCATGATGCCTACTTTGGAATTGCAGCGATCTCGAATTATCCCGACGCCGATCGAGTAGCCATTTCCCTTAACTACGGGTTCAAGAGACCTCTAGGACGATAACTATGGTAGATCTGGTTGAAGAGCAAAACTCAGAACGGCCTGATGTAGAGCGGTATCTCGACATCATGCGCAGGCGCTATTTACACCTGCTCATTCCATTTTTCCTGACCTGGCTAGTCGTATGGGGGTCCAGTTGGGTATTGCAGCCGCTCTATAAGTCGAGCACGCAGATCCTTGTGGAGCAACCCACGATGCCGGAAAACTATGTGGCGCCAAACGTAAACGAGAATCTGCAGAACCGATTGCAAAGCATTACACAGCAAATTCTCAGCCGGACGCGCCTGTTACTGATTATTGACAAGCTTCATCTCTATGGAGACTCTCCGAGTTCTTCAACCGAAGACGCGCGCGTGGCACGAATGCGGAAGGACATTAGCATTGATCTCGTTAAAGATATTCGGAATAATGAGATCACCGCATTCAGGATTTCTTATTCCGCACCTGACCCGCGATTTGCGCAACAAGTTACAACAGAAATAAAGGATCTTTTCATCGACGAAAACAACCGGTTCAGACAGGAAGAATCTCAGGGCACGACGAAATTCATCGAGGATCAACTGGAAGCCGCACGAGTGGAGCTCGCCCAGCAGGAAGCAAAAGTGAAGGCGTTCGAAGGCGGTCATGAGGGTATCTTGCCGTCACAGGCAACTAGCAATCTGACGATTCTTGGCGGGCTGCAGACACAACTACAGAACGAGCAGGATTCTCTGAATCAATCCAAGCAGCAACGAGTATACCTCCAGGCGCTTATCGATCAGAATCGCGCAACGCGCGGCTCGTTAAAGGCGGACGGCACGCCGACTGGGCTGGTGGAAGTCGATCAGCAACTTGCCAGGCTAAGAGCGGAGTTGGTGGACCTAAGCTCGCGTTACACGGACGAATACCCGGACGTAATTAAGTTGAAGGAACAGATTGCGAAGACAGAAAAGGTAAGAAAGGAACTTATTGCCGCTCCGAAGAAGCCGGTTGACGAAGCCGCCGCGTCACGCGAAATCGACGGCCTTGAAACCAACGCACCATTGGCGCAGTTGCAGGGGCAGCTGAAAGCAAATCAACTGGAGATTTCGAATCGCGAACATCGGATCGACGAGTTGCAAGAGCGAATCAACGAATACCAGGCACGGCTCAATGCAGCACCTGCGACAGAGCAACAATTTGCGGAAGTGACTCGCGGTTACGATCAATCGAAGGCGATCTACGACGATCTGTTAAAGAAGAAGAATGCATCGGAGATGGCAACAAGCATGGAGCAGTTGCAAGAGGGAGAGCACTTTACAGTGCTGGATCCTCCAAGCTTGCCGGCAAAGCCCGATTTTCCGAATCGTCTGAAATTCTGCGGCATTGGATTGGGATTGGGGCTTGTTGTGGGAGCCATTGTGGTGGTCGGGTTTGAATTCGCAGATGACCGTCTGTATAACGAAACGGATCTCAAAGCATTGCTTCCGATGGCAATTCTTTCGGAAATACCAGAAGTCGTGCACCCTTCGGATGTGGCCAGGAGCAGGAGACGAATGGTACTGAGCTGGGCGATGACTGTAGTTGTTGTCGTCGTAATTCTGGCCGGAACCACAATTAGTCTTCTTGAAAGTTAGAGCGGACTCGAGACGAATGTACAAAACATACTTTCAACTCACGCGGAATCCCTTCGATCTCACGCCGGATCCGACCTGTTTCGTTCCGACCGAGCGGCACAATGAAACGCTCGCATCGCTCTACTATGGTGTGAGACGGCACAAAGGGTTTGTCGTTGTCACGGGAGAAGTGGGGACGGGCAAAACGCTCTTGCTTCGTTGCTTGTTGAGGCTTCTTGAAGAGAGTAGGGATATTACGTATGCCTATGTCTTTAATAACCGCCTGACATCGACTGAGTTTCTGCAGTACATGCTGTTGGATTTTGGTCTGCAGGCGTCAGGAAAGAATAAGTGTGAAATGTTATTCGACCTGAGTCAGTTCTTAGTTTCCAGGTCGTCGAGACAGATGACGACGGTTCTCATTGTCGATGAGGCGCATCTCTTGTCCGATGAACTCCTGGAGGAAATCAGGCTACTCTCCAACCTCGAGACATACGATGACAAATTGTTGCAAATTGTTTTGGTAGGCCAACCGGAACTCGACGTGAAGCTTGATTCCAAAGGGTTGAGACAGTTGAAGCAGCGGATTGCTCTTCGAACCCATCTCACCCCTCTAAGCCTTGAAGAGACTCAGCGATATATTGAACACCGTCTACAGATTGCGGGGGCTGATTCCAGTGCGTCCTCCCTGTTCTCTCCGAAAGCAACAGCGATGGTTTACAGATTCTCACGGGGTTTTCCTCGACTGATCAATACAATTTGCGAGAATTCGTTGCTGACGGCGTATGCACGGCAAGTTCCGGTTATCACTCCGGACATTGTCAAGCAGGTGGCACGAGAGTTCCGGCTAGATAATTCGGTGTCTGAGATCGACAGAAGTTTGGAAAACGGCGCTTATGTAAACGGACACCATTTCGAACTACCAGATGTCGAAGATGAAATTCCAAGTGATCCCGAACAAGCTCGCTTATAAGGCTGAGAGGTAAAAGAGAATGAGTCAGATTTTTGACGCCCTACAGAGATCGGAAGCAGAACGTGCGGGTAGCCCGTTAGAGGCGCCTCTGGAAACCAACGACATGCTTCGACGCGCCGAACGCCAAATTGCGTCGAAGTGGGAGAGCCAGACAGTCCTCGGTGGATCAGAGTCGGTGGCCGGCGAAGAGATTAAGGGCGAAAGACCGCAGACCATTTTCGATACGCTCGTTTCGGGATCCTCAACTTCGGGAATAACCAATTCTTCGAAGCATGATGACCGCTTGCGGATCCTTGGCCAGTTCCAGTCGTTGCAGCTTTCCCTATCACCCGAGAGCCGGCTTGTGGCTCTTACGGAGCAAGACAGTCCGGCCGCGGAGGCATTTCGGCTCCTGGGCGTGCGATTGCGGGATCTAAGTCGCACCCGCCCACTGAAGAAAGTGCTGATTACGAGCACGATTCCTCAAGAAGGCAAGACAACTATCGCTGCTAACCTGGCTTTCACGCTCGCTCGTTCAACACAGCAAAAGATTTTGCTTCTCGAAGGCGATGTTCGACGTCCCGCATTGTCGCAAATGTTCGGACTTCAGGGAAACCCAGGAATTTGCGAATGGCTTAGAGGCGATCATAAGCTGACAGCCTGTGTCTACTATCTCGATGGTCCGGGAATTTGGATTATGCCGGCGGGAAGCTCTCCTCAGAATCCTCTCGAGGTGTTGCAATCGGTCAAACTGAATGCCTTGATGGCCCAGTTAGCCGACTGGTTTGATTGCATCGTGATTGACTCGCCTCCAGTCCTTCCGTTGGCAGATACCAGCGTTTGGATGAGGCTGGCGGACGGAATCATTCTGGTTACGCGCCAGGGAATTACAGAGAGGAAGCAGTTGCAAAGAGGACTTGAAGCAATTGAGCCTCAGAAACTCGTGGGTTCGCTATTGAACTGTTCCAAAAACCAGGCTAACAGTCACTACTACTATTGATCTATCGCGAATTCGGCGCATGGCGTCCTTCTGACGAGTGTCCGATCGCGTGGGTAGGCGCTGTCCCATCCATCAATTCATTGCAATTATTTCCCACGAACAACAAGTTGCAATCTCTCGCTAGTACAAATGCGCATGTAATGCGCGTCTTTGGGTCAATACTTCTCCGGAAGTGAATTGCATAAGTATAGAAGCTCGAAAGGAGACAGTCGTGACCATACGACAGGAAAGGTCTACGAATCTCGTTGAATCGCTTAGCCAGTCTGTTGCCGCGACGGAGCAAGGGGCACTAAACGAAGAGACCTTTAAGCGTGTGATTGCTATTGAGCGCAAACGGACAGAGCGCTCGAAGTCGCCGTTCGTTCTGATGCTCCTGGAAGTTACGAATCACCAGAACTTGGAGAAAACGAAACGATCGCTCGAATGCATTGCAACTGCGTTGCTTGTGGCTTGCAGGGACACGGATCTCGTTGGATGGTACAAAGACAATTGCATCGTCGGAGTCATGTTCACGGGACTCATAGTTAACGATAAACATTCGATATTGAGCGCCATCCTGAACCGGGTCAGTGAGACTCTCCGCAACGAGCTCACTTTTGAGCAGTTCAGCCAAATCAGCATCTCTTTCCATCTCTTTCCTGATGACTGGGAAGATGACAAGCCGGGCCGTCCAAGCAACTCAGCCTTATATCCAGATTTGACCAGTAATGACCATGGTCGTACATCTCTTTTGATAGTCAAAAGGTGCATTGATATCGCCGGAAGCGCCGTGCTTACGCTGATCTGCCTGCCGCTGTTTTGTGCTATCGCGATCGCGGTCAAATGGTCATCGAAGGGGCCCGTTCTCTTTAGACAAGAGCGCGTCGGCCAATTCGGTCAAATATTTACGTTCTTGAAATTCCGCTCGATGTATGTCGATAACGATCACACGGTCCATCGCGAGTTTGTTACGAAGCTTATTGCAGAAGATGCCGTAACAGAAGCGCAATCGGGGAGTCGCCAAAGTGTATACAAGTTGACAAACGACAAGAGGGTGACCCCTATAGGAAAGTTCTTGAGACGAACCAGCCTCGATGAGTTGCCCCAACTGATCAACGTTCTCAAAGGCGAAATGTCTCTTGTTGGTCCCCGCCCGCCAATTCCTTATGAATTGGCGGCGTACCAGGTGTGGCATCGTCGGAGAGTGCTGGAAGTGAAGCCCGGAGTTACTGGATTGTGGCAAGTTACTGGACGGAGCCGTGTGAAGTTCGACGAAATGGTGCGGCTTGATCTGCGCTACGCTACGACATGGACCCCATGGCTCGATCTAATAATCCTGCTTCGCACCCCTGCGGCGGTAATCAAAGGTTCCGGCGCATATTGAGACCTCTACGCGGCTTTGGCAGATATCAATCATTCAGGTTAACGCTCTGCGACCGGACACGACTTTAAAAATAGTCATTAGATCACTTGCTAATTAGCGCAAGACGGAGAAGGACAGTGAATTTTGGAGTAATAGGGTACGGCTACTGGGGTCCAAATATCGTAAGAAACCTGGTGAATCTTGAAGGTTCACAGGTTATTGCAATTGCGGAATTAAATGCCGGCGCGCGTGCGAGAGCACAAAAAGCATATCCAAACGTCAAGATAACAGCAGACGCGTCGGAGGTGATAACGTCTGCGGCGATAGATGCTGTGGCGGTAGTATCTCCTGTGTGGACGCACTACGAATTGACTAAGGCTGCGTTGCAGAACGGGAAGCATGTCTTTGTCGAAAAGCCTTTCACAAGCAATACTGCGCAAGCCGAGGAATTGATCAACCTCGCACAGCAAAAAAATCTCAGGATTATGGTGGATCATACCTTCCTTTTCACGGGCGCGGTCCGGAAAATTTGCCAATTGCTCGACGAGGGCGCACTCGGGAACCTTTATTACTATGACTCAACCCGGGTGAACCTTGGCCTATTCCAGCACGACATCAATGTGCTTTGGGATCTTGCGCCACATGACCTCTCAATTATGGATCACGTCCTCAAAGGGCGTCCGGAGGCGATTGTTGCGACAGGACAAGGGCATCTGAATGGGCATGAGGACGTCGCATTCATGACTCTTTACTTCCCCGAGAAGGTGATCGCTCATATCAATGTCAACTGGCTCTCGCCGGTGAAGGTACGCACAACACTTATTGGCGGCGAGAAGCGGATGCTTGTGTGGAATGACTTAGAAGCCGATGAAAAGGTTAAAATCTATGACAAAGGTGTGAAGATTACCAATCGCGAAGGCTTGTACGAGTTATTGGTAAGTTACCGGTCAGGAGATATGTGGTCTCCGCAGCTCGAGCAGGTGGAGGCTCTTCGTCAGGAACTGTCTTACTTTGTAGAGTGCGTTTCAAATTCCAAGGAGCCGTTTAACGACGGTTGTGCTGGTCTGAGGGTGGTGCAAATGTTGGAAGCGGCGAGTGAGTCGCTTAGCAAGAGGGGAGCCTTGGTCTACCTGTGAGCTTGTTAAACTCGCTGAACTCGATATCAGACGATGTGAAGATGGGAAGGAATGTCCGATTAGCGAAGTTTATCAACCTGTACGGGTGCGATATCGGAGACGAGACGAAGATTGGCACGTTCGTTGAGATCCAGAAGAACGCGGTAGTTGGCAAACGGTGCAAGATCTCGAGCCATTCGTTCATCTGTGAGGGAGTGGTGATCGAGGACAACGTGTTTATCGGACACGGGGTGATGTTCATCAACGACAGTTACCCCCGAGCCACGACACCAGATGGGAAACTTCAGACTGAGGCGAACTGGAAGGTGGAACCGACCGTCATTAGACGAGGTGCATCTATCGGGTCGGGAGCGACGATACTCTCCAACGTAACTGTGGGAGAAAACGCGATTGTTGGAGCCGGCAGCGTCGTCACCAGAAATGTTCCTCCGAACTCAATTGTGGCCGGAAACCCGGCGCGGGTACTGCGAAAAATAGAACCAAGTCTAGAGGCGAAGCATGGAAGCGTCGAATAGTGTCCCTTTTCTCGATCTTATAACTCCTCACATTGAGCTTGAGAAGGAATTGATAGAGGTATTCCTGAAAGCGCTGCATACGGCTGGCTTCATCGGCGGACCGGTGGTGGAGGAGTTTGAGCAGGCGTTTGCGACATTCTGCGATGTAAATTATTCGATCGCCGTGAGCAGCGGCACCGACGCGTTGCGCTTCGCGCTAATGGCTTGCGGTGTCGGTCCAGGCGATGTCGTGGTGACGGTACCGCACACGTTTATCGCAACAACGGAAGCCATTTCGCAAGCTGGGGCGACGCCGGAATTCGTCGATATCGACGAGACGACTTATAATTTGTCTGCAACGAAGCTGCAACAGTTCATCCAAGAACAATGCACGCGTGACGATGCGGGAAGGTTGATCAGTCGCAGGAATAAACAGCCCGTGAAGGCAGTTGTACCGGTGCATCTTTACGGTCAGATGGCCGACATGGATCCGATTTTGCGGTTATGTCGACAGTATGATCTGATGCTGATCGAAGATGCTTGCCAAGCGCACGGAGCAAAGTATTTTTCTCGCGAATTGAACCGTTGGATGACCGCGGGCTCTGTCGGGCAGGCGGCGGCATTCAGCTTTTATCCGGGAAAAAATCTTGGCGCGTGTGGCGAAGCCGGAGCAGCGACAACGAATGACGCAGCCATTGCCGCCAAGATTAGAATGATTCGCGATCACGGCCAGGTGAAGAAGTATTACCACGACATAGAAGGCTATAACGGGCGGCTTGATTCAATTCAGGCGGGGCTGCTGCACGTGAAGCTGAATCACCTGGAGAAATGGAACGAACAGCGGCGTGAGCGTGCGACAGAATATAACCGGCTTCTGGCCGGCAACGACGCGATTCTTTGTCCGTATGAACCGAGCTGGTCCCAAGCGGTGTATCACCTTTATGTGATTCGTACGGTTGATCGCGATCGCTTGATGTCTTTCTTGAAAGAGAAGGGTATTGGCACGGGGATTCACTACCCGATTCCGCTGCATTTGCAGAAGGCATATAAATCGTTAAATTACGGTTCCGGAGACTTTCCCGTAACAGAGCGGGTGGCGTCGGAGATCGTCTCTTTGCCGCTATTTCCTCATTTGACGGCATCGCAACAAGGGAAGGTCGCTGAAGAGATCGTGACATTTGCCAGGAACTGTTCCGGCGGTAGTCCTGAAGCCGAGCAAGCCGTCTTGGCTTCTTCATTAGGAAACAAATAACTTAGTCCCATCCCACACATCGCCCGATCCTTCAGGGCATCAAGAACATTCACCGTTCGCTTTCACAAACCTTTCTCACTATGCCTCCAATGTTGAATTATGCGTTGATCACGCCGGCGCGGAATGAAGCCCAATACATTGAGTTGACCATCAAGTCGATGATCGCGCAGACTTTTCTGCCGTTGAAATGGGTTATAGTCAGCGACGGTTCCTCCGACCAGACCGATGAACTGGTGCGCAAATACTTGAAAGAGTATCAATGGATTGAGCTGGTGCGAATGCCGGAACGTGCACAGCGACATTTTGCCGGCAAAGTACATGCCTTCAAGGTCGGCTACGAGCGACTGAAGGATACGAAGGTAGAGATTATCGGCAACCTGGATGCGGACGTTTCCTTTGAGCCAAAGCACTTCGAGTTTCTCATCGAGAGAATGGGCGAGAATCCGCAGATTGGCGTTGCCGGCGCTCCCTTTCGTGAAGGGACGTTTCAATACGACTACAGATTTTCAAATATTGAAAATGTCTGGGGCGGTTGTCAGCTCTTTCGGCGCGAGTGTTATGAGGCGATCGGTGGATACAAGCCTTTGAAGGGTGGATGCATCGATCACGTTGCCGTACTTTCGGCACGCCTGCACGGCTGGCAAACTAGGACCTTTACAGAAAATGTTTGCCTGCATCACCGCCAAATGGGCACTGCGATGCAGGGCGCTCTGGAAGCGAAATTCAAGACAGGCATGAAAGATTATACGGTTGGCAACCATCCGCTTTGGGAGTTGGTTCGAACGATTTATCAAATGAAGAACAGCCCTTTTGTGATTGGCGGCCTGGCGTTGGGCTTAGGATATGCCTGGTCACTTATTCGTCGGGCAGAAGTCCCGCTTTCCCCAGATCTTGTCGCCTTTGTCCGAAGGGAACAGTTGAACAGGCTGAAGAAGTTCTTTAGCAGGAATTCGCAAGCCACTTCGAGTCGGATTGTAGGAATGTCCCACTCGAAATGAAGTGGCTTTCATAGAGTTGACCCTGAAGCAATCCGTTCTAAAAAACTAGTTTTTTCCGAGACAGGTTTTAAAGCTAATCGATGGAAAACGAAAATATCATCGACAAAAACGATCTCGTGCTTGTGACAGGCGCGAACGGATTCATCGGTTATCGAGTCGTTGAGGGCTTATTGGAATTGGGCTTTCAGCGTGTGCGATGCTTCGCGAGATCATCGAAAGGTGGAAATCGGTTAGAAGCGCTCGCCAAAGTCGGTGGGGTTGGTTCGAGGTTGGAGATCGTCAGCGGGAACCTTTTATCGCCGCAAGATTGTGCCAACGCTGCGACGGATGCCAGAGTCATATTTCATCTTGCGGCAGGCCGAGGCGAGAAGTCTTTTCCTGATGCATTCATGAACTCGGTGGTTACGACCAGAAATCTGCTGGAGGCGGCGGCGGGCAATGGCTGCCTGAAGCGATTCGTCAACGTCAGTTCATTTGCTGTGTACTCCAACCAGCATAAGAGCCACGGCAAGCTCCTTGATGAGTCATGTCCGGTTGAACAATCGCCCGCACTACGAGGGGAAGCTTATTGCTTCGCCAAAGTGGAGCAGGAGCAGATTGTGCTCGAGTATGCGACCCGACGCGGCATCCCTTACGCAATCGTCAGACCAGGTCAGGTCTACGGACCCGGAAATGAGGGAATTACCGGCCGTGTTGGAATCGGAACGTTCGGGATCTTCCTTCACCTAGGTGGCTCCAATACGATACCTCTGACATATGTCGATAACTGCGCAAATGCGATAATTCTTGCCGGGATTAAGCATGGAGCTGACGGCCAGATATTCAATGTTGTGGATGACGACCTTCCCAGCAGCCGCAAATTCTTACGCCTGTACAAAAGGCATGTCAGATCGTTTCCATCGCTGTACGTTCCGCACGTGATGAGCTACGCGCTCTGCTACCTATGGGAGAAATATTCGGAGTGGTCCCACGATCAGCTCCCCCCAGTATTCAATCGCAGGAGATGGCACACATATTGGAAGAGCACTCGCTATAGCAATGAAAAACTGAAGAAGCGCGTTGGCTGGATGCCGAAGGTTCGAACCGAGGATGGATTGAAGTTATTTTTTGAGAGCTGTCGAGTCAGGAGAGCAAGTGCTTAGGGTCGCCATAATCGGCTGCGGGAAGATCGCTGACTCGCATGCTTCTCAGATCGGCAGGATTAAGGGTTGTGAGATCGTTGGCGTTTACGATCGAGAGCCTTTGATGGCGCAGCAGTTAGCTAAGAGATTCCCAATCAAGAAGGCTTTTAGCAGTTTGACGCAACTTCTTGATGAGGCCCGACCCGATGTTGTGCACATCACTACGCCCCCACAAGGTCATTTTGATCTGGCGAGGACCTGTCTGGAGTATGGATGTCACATCTATGTAGAAAAGCCATTCACTGTATGGGCGGATGAAGCTGAAAAGCTAATCGCAATTGCCAATGAGCGACAGTTGAAATTGACTGTCGGTCATGATGATCAGTTCAGTCATGTGTCGCGTCGGATGCGCTCGATAGTGCGCAATGGATTTCTGGGCGGTTCACCTGTTCACATGGAGAGCTACTACTGCTATGAAATCTCGAAGGCCGGGTACTCTGGAGCTCTGTTAGGGGACAAGAAACACTGGGTACGGCGACTGCCGGGAAAGCTTTTGCAAAATATCATTAGTCATGGCATCGCCCGGATCGCGGAATTCCTGGCGGGAGATTCGCCGGAGGTCATCACCTACGGCTTTACGAGTCCTCTTCTTCGGTCGATGGGCGAAACCGAAATCATCGATGAACTGCGAGTGATCATTCACGATGTAGATGGGACTACTGCATACTTTACCTTTTCTTCTCAGATGCGTCCGGGGCTCCATGGCTTTCGAATCTACGGCTCTAAGAACGGTCTCATGCTCGATCAGGACCAAGAGACGCTCATTAAGCTTCGCGGAGCACAGTACAAGAGCTACGCCGAGAAATTTGTGCCGCCCATTGTCCTTGCCGGACAGTACTTGGGGAACGCATCGCTGAATTTAAAGACCTTCCTCGGTAACGACTTCCACATGAAGTCAGGGTTGAAGTTCCTGATTGAGTCTTTCTATCGTTCCATCATTGAAGGCACGCCTGAGCCAATACCCTATCGCGAAATTCTCTTGACCTCGAGAATCATGGAAGCCATTTTTAAGAGTCTAAGTGAGAGCGTTGCTGAACCGACAAAGGATTATGTGCGAGAACACGCTGCGACGGTTGTCTGAACCTGTGTATGCCTGCTCGGTTGGATTGTAAAACGCGGTAATAGACTCCAGGAACGCGAAAGAGACTTCTGTGCCTGGCAGAACTTAAAGTAATAGCTTTGCCCAAACGTTCCCTAGAGGTGCAATACACAGGCATGGTCCAGTCCAGTCAATTAGTTGAAGTCAGAATTAAGGGGCAGTGGGTTGCAGTTCCCGTGATGAGGGTGAACGGGAGCGAACTAACTACCAAAGGCAAATGGCTTAGGATCGCGCGCATTCGTGGCGAAGAAATGATGGAGAAGGGGGTGGACGATCCCGAGTGCTATATCGCGGCCTTAACAAAGGACACGGATCACATATTAAAGGGCGACATCTTCAGCTTCACGCAGAAGCTTCCGGAAACGCAACCTAAGTTTCGGTATCCGATGGAATGGGAGAGTGTCGCGGCCATACCGCTCGACAACTTCAAACAGTGGTGGGAAGGTTTGCCTCAGGAATCGCGGAAGAATGTAAGGCGGTCGCAAAAGCGCGGAGTGGTGATCAATGTCAAAGAGTTTGACGAGAAGCTCATCGAAGGAATTCGAGGGGTAAACGACGATTCCCCGATGCGCCAAGGCCTGCGAAACGCGTATTACGGACTGACTACGGAAGAGACGACTAAACGTTATGGCGAATTTCTCGGTAGATGTGACTTTATCTGCGCGTATTCCGGCGAAGAAATGATCGGATTCCTGCATCTGGTCTATCGGGGCAATGTGGCCGCGATTCTGAATCTAACTTCAAAACCAAGTCATTTTGATAAGAGGCCAGCGAATGCCTTAATGGCGAAAGCTGTGGAGATCAGTGGGGCGCGCGGGATCTCACATATCACCTATGGGCTTTACAATTATGGAAACAAGCGCGACAGTCCTTTGCGGGAGTTTAAGATCCGTAACGGATTTAAAGAGTTTCTTGTCCCTAGATATTTCGTGCCCTTGACGCTGTGGGGAAGGCTTTGCATGAAAGCAAGACTTCATCGCGGCCTTATTGGTAACCTGCCTCCTTCGGTGATCACGGCGGGATTGCGGGCTCGGGCACTGTGGTACGATTTAAAGACTTTCATGCGCCGGTGTAGCTCAACGCCAGAGCAGCCGAATTGTTATCGGCAGATGGAGCGTTCAAATCCTCCCGCCGGCTCCAATTTATAGCTATCTGTAAATAAGTAGCTACCAAGATGTTTCACCCGAACATCAATCATAGTTAGGAGCCACCGAAATGCCGGGGCTTATTGGAATTATTGGGAGAGGTGATTGCAGCGAGAAGAAGCATCAGCTCGAAGCGATGATGAGTGCCACTCATCGTGAGGATTTTTACCGACGAGGAACGTTCGTTGATGAATCCTTGGGAGTTTATGTTGGCTGGACGGCTCTGGAAGGATCGTTTGCGGATGAGATGCCGATTCGCAACGAAAAGGGGGACGTCGCACTTTTCTTCTCTGGCGAGGAATATAGCGGTTCCTCAATTCGGCAAGAATTGAAACAACGGGGCCACTGTGTTGGTCAAAAGGAAGCCGGATATCTTGTTCACCTCTGCGAGGACGATCCGCGTTTTGTTGAAAAGCTGAACGGAATGTTTCATGGACTCGCGATTGACTTCCGGAATCGCGCAGCGGTTCTCTTCAATGATCGCTATGGGATGCAGCGACTCTACTATCATGAGGCAGCCGACGGGTTTTATTTTGCAAGCGAGGCCAAGGCAATCCTGGCGGTGCGGCCGGAACTTCGGACGATTGATCCTCAGGGACTTGGCGAATTCGTTTCATATAGTTGTGTTCTCGGAGGGCGGACGGTTTTTAAAGGTATCCACGTCATGCCCGCGGCGAGCGAATGGACGTTTAAAGGCGCCCAGCTCGCGAGCAGGAGAACGTACTTCGACCCACGCGAATGGGAAGAGCAGACCGCCCTCGCGGCGGGGCCCTTCTATGAGGAACTTCGCTCTGTTCTTACGACAATCCTTCCTAAGTATTTCCACGGCCCGGAACGACTAGGAATAGCGATGACCGGGGGTCTCGATACGCGGGTGATCTTGGCACTTCACCCGGTCGCGCCGGGATCGCTTCCGAGTTATACATTTGGCGGAACCTATCGTGATTCGTTTGATGTTCGGATTGGGCGTGAAATCGCAGGGATTCTTCAGCAGCCGCACCAGGTTATCGAGGTTGGGGAGGAATTCCTTCGTGGATTCGCCGGCTACGCGGAGCGCAGCATTCTCATCAGTGAAGGTACGGTCGACGTTTACCGAGCGTCCGACCTTTACATAAGCGAGAAGGTCCGGGAGATTGCGCCGGCAAAAATCGTAGGAACTTATGGGAGCGAGATCATCCGGCATGCGGCAATGTTCAAACCGAGTGCGCCGGTGCCAGGATTGTTTTCGGCGGATTTCTTGCCATACCTCGATGAAGCCGCTGGCACATATGCCGAGGCGCGGAAACAGCATCCAGTCACATTCGCGGCATTCATCCAGTCGCCTTGGTATCACTATGGAATATTGGCGATCGAAAAGAGCCAGATCACGGTTCGCTCTCCATTTATGGATGATGAGTTCGTCCGAACAGCCTATCGCGCACCCCAGGACGCTTTGCAGGGTGAAGATGTTCGCCTTCGCCTGATCAGGGGTGGGAGTGCCACTCTGGCCAAGATTCCCTCGGATCGTGGCGTGATTGGCCACGGAGGTCCGTATGCGATGCTCAGGCGGGCCAGCCGAGAATTCACATTCAAGTCCGAGTACGCTTACGACTATGGTATGCCCGCGTCAGTGGCGCGAGTTGATCACCTCTTCTCCGGTCTTCATCTCGAAAGGATATTTCTGGGACGCCATAAGCTGACCCATTTCCGGGTGTGGTACCGGGACCAACTTGCACGCTATGTGCGCGAGATTCTTCTGGATCCACGAACCCTGGGACGTCCCTATCTACAAAAGTCGGTCCTGGAGGCGGTAGTTGATGGCCACACTCGCCGGGGGCTTAACTATACAACCGCCATTCACAAGTTGTTGACGTTGGAGCTGCTGCATCGGCTCTTCTTTGACGCCAATTGAAATCACGGACCAAACCCGTTCACATCTGACCTGACCTGAATGAACCCCTTACTAGCTGCCGTTATCTGTGCCTGCGGAATTTTCGGGTTATTCTACCTTGATCGCGACAAAACTATCCGCACATCCAAAGCTCTTTGGCTCCCGGTCATCTGGATCGCGATCGTCGGCTCCAGATCGGCTTCAGAGTGGCTTGGCATTGCCCCCACCGGAGCGAATGTGCAATATGACGGCAGCCCGGTCGACGCCGCGACGTTCGGCGTTCTGCTGGCTGCTGCCATTTGCGTATTGATTACCCGCTTCGCTCGGACGCGGGTCTTACTCATGTCAAACTTCCCTATCTTGGTCTACTTTTTCTATTGCCTGCTCAGTGTTTCCTGGTCGTATTATCCCGATGTGTCGTTCAAACGCTGGATCAAAGCGATCGGCGACCTTGCGATGGTTCTTGTCATTGTGAGCGACCGGCAACCGGTCGTCTCTCTCTCGCGTCTTATCTCCCGTGTAGGCTTTGTCCTGTTGCCCGCTTCAGTCCTCTTAATCAAGTATTACCCGGAACTGGGACGCGGCTATTCGCCCATCGGGGAGCAAATGAATACCGGCGTGACAACAAACAAAAACGTGCTCGGAGTCGTCTTGCTTGTAATCTCCCTTTGCACTTTATGGCGTGTGATGGCGCTGATGCGCGCCAAAGGCACGCCCGACCGCGGCCGACATCTGTTCGCGCAGTGGATCTTGCTGGCATTTGGCGTCGTGCTTTTTTGGATGGCCCATTCAGCAACTTCACTTGTCTGCTTTGTTCTTGGCGGCGGGATCATCATTGCAACCAATCTTCGCTCGTTTCGGATCCGGCCAGCCCTGGTTCATGTGCTTTGCTTCGCAATCATATTTGTCGGTGGAGTCGCTTTCCTTTTGGGAGGCGAAGGAGGTGTTACACAGGCTCTGGGCAGGAATTCAAATCTTTCGGGGCGAACGGTGATTTGGGCGGCCTTGATTCCCGCCGCGCCTAACTCAGTTGTCGGTGCCGGATTCGAGGATTTCTGGATCAGCCCGAGCGTGCAGGAGTTTCAACGACGCATGGTTGGCTGGTGGCATCCTGAGCGCTTGAATGAAGCGCACAACGGATATATCGAAGTTTATTTGAATCTAGGCTGGGTCGGCGTTGGCCTAATATCGATTATTCTTGTGACGGGTTATGGGCGCGCCGTGAAGGCTTTTCGGCTAAACCCGAAGGTTGGTGGTCTTTTCCTAGCGTATATCATTGTCTCGACCGTCTATAGCATAACTGAAGCCGGTTTCAGGATGTTGGATCCCATCTGGATCTTTCTCCTTCTATCTGTGGTGGGATCGAGTGGCGTTACCGCGGGTCTTTTTGGCGGTAAATCGCGCTCGAAAGTTGCTTTAAGCGCTTACAGAGGGGGGAGAATTCTCGGCAACAATGAGCCTGAACCAAGTTGGGGGACCATTTATGCTGCCCGGAGCGGATTAGCTTCATTCGAAAAGGTCAGGGAAAACGGCCCACGGTGAGACTTGAACGTCGATGGCTTGCTGATCGGTAGGCGCATTAAGTTGCCGCGATACACGAGTCAGGCACCATGACATAAGTCAAGACATGAAATCATGCAGCCGATAAGTTTTGGAACTAATGTATTGACCAGTGTTCATGCTGACGTCTCTTAAGAGAAACCTGTGAAACCTTTTCAGTCCAACGGCACCTTTCAGCCCACCGCCACGGGAAGTGGGCTTCGCCGGACTGCAGTTCGCGGCGCCGGGGCGGCCATTGCTGGTTCGGCGAGTAACTTCACTGTGCAAATTGGGTCAGTAGTTATCTTGGCACGGCTGCTTACTCCGTCTGATTTCGGGATCGTGACCATGGTCACCACTTTTAGCCTCCTGCTTAGGAGCTTCGGGCTGAATGGATTCACTGAATTGATCATGCAGCGCGAGGAACTCACAGATTCTCTCGCGAGCAATCTCTTTTGGATTAATCTGGGCATCGGCACGATTCTCGCCCTTACGTTTGCTAGCTTGGGTCCATTGCTGGCGCTTTTCTATCACAACCCGGCCGTAGTTCAAGTAACTCAGGGGATGTCGCTGACGATTGGGATTGGCTCCCTGGGGTATATTCACACTGGGCTGTTGCAGCGCGCCATGCATTTCCGGAGTATCGCGTTCATCAATTTCGCTGGGCAGGCACTCCAAGTGATTATCTCTATCGTCTTGGCGATGGCGGGTTGGCACTACTGGGCGCTGGTTTGGGGCAGTGTGACGCAGACGGCAGTCGCCGCAGTGGGCGCTTGGTTGATGTGCCGATGGATACCGAGTCGGCCGCGCCGCGCCTCGGGCACCGCTTCGGGGTTGAAGTTTGCGATGAACGTCTATTCGCATTTTGCTTTCGCCTACGCGACTCAAAACACGGACAACCTCCTTGTTGGCTGGCGGTTTGGCGCGCGGACACTTGGATTTTATAAGAAAGCGTACGACCTTTTCGTTCTGCCAGGAACGCAATTGCTGGCACCAATTAGCGCCGTGGCCATAAATACGCTGAGCCGAGTCAGCCAGGACCGCGAACAATTCCAACGCTACTTCTTGCGTGCGATATCAGTTCTGGCGCTCCTGGGGATGGGAATCGGGACGGATTTTACTTTAGTGGGAGGAGATTTCATTCGTTTTCTTTTCGGGCCTGGCTGGGAGGAGGCTGGTCGGATCTTTGCCTTATTCGGCCCAGGAATCGGAGTTATGTTCCTGTATAACACGCAAGGGTGGATTCATCTTTCGATCGGTCGTCCCGAGAGGTATTTTCGCTGGGGTTTGATTGAGTTTGGGTTCACCGTGACCCTGTTCCTGCTGGCTTTACGCTGGGGCCCTTCTGGAATCGCGTTAGCTTGGACGGCTTCGTATTTCCTCCTGATGTTTCCCGGATTCTGGTACGCCGGAAAGCCGATCGGGCTAGGTATTGGGCCGATATTTGCAGTCATCTGGAAATTCTTTGTAGCATCGGTTGCGGCTGGCTGTGGGACTGCTCTGATCCTCGGGGCTATGCCGCATATTATGGCGGAGTTCGGGGCCCCGGGCGCATTCGCGAGGATGGTTTTAGTTTCTTTGGTATTCTTCGGGCTGTATCTAGGCGTCGTGGTTGCGCTCCACCGTGGGCTTAAGCCCCTCAGTGAGACCGCTAGCCTGATTCGCGACCTGCTACCGGATCGCACGGTGAGGATTGTCAAAGAAATTGAAATCTACGATTAGGTTATACAGCTCTCAGCGGCGTCGACTAAAATCTTCGCTTCATTCGCCGTTACGTGGTCGCCTCAACTACACACTTGATTGCTGCTCCGGCCCTACACATAGAATGGATTGGATCGGATCAGTTTTTATGCTGCACTTGAGTCATGTACTAACCAAAGCATCGAAGTTTTCTGGAGAAGCAACTGCAGCTTAGTTTGCTCTCCGAGTTGGGCTTAGAAGAGAGTCTTTCACGAGGGGATCATATATGGATCGACTGCGGATCTTAGTGTTGGCGCCGTTCTGTGATCCTGAGTGGGTCAGCATGCCTCTAGTTGCCTACTTACATGCTGCGGCACTTGCTCAACTCCATGACGTCTCTTTAGTTATAGAATCGCCACGCGAGAACAGCGTGCGCCGCGCGAACGGACCATTTCGCAGCATCGAAGTGGTCCGGATGCCGTTGCTCGAGCGTGTCTACGAATGGTGTTTACGCCGGATCTTTCGATACAACTTTGCCAGCCAGGCACTGACCGCCTTCGGCTATCCGTTTTCTATTGCTTTTGAATGGTATGCCTGGCGGCAGTTGCGGCGCCGCGTCGAGGCCGGTGAATTCGATGTCGTGCTGCGCATTCTTCCGATGAGTGCAGTTATACCGAGTCCCTTCGCCTTCTTCCTACGGAACGGACCCATTCCCTTTGTGATCGGGCCGCTTACTGGTGGACTTCCCTTTGTGCAGGGTTTCAGCCAGGCCGAAAATCAAAAAGAATGGATCTCCGGCCTGCGGGGCCTATACCGATTTATGCCATTCGCCCGCTCCACCTATCGCCGTGCGGCGGCAATCATTGCCGCATCGTCGCAGACCTATAGGGAGTTCGCTACCTATTCCCACAAACTCTTCTTTATTCCAGAGAACGGCGTCAGTCATTCTATATGTTCGAGCGATCCGCGCAACCCTGAACACGGCGCCGAACTTGAGTTGATCTTTGTTGGAGGTTTGATTCCCTGCAAAGCGTGTGATCTAGCGTTGCGCGCGTCTGCTTCCCTATTGAGAAACGGCGTGGCTAGATTCAGTGTCCTTGGCGATGGCCCGGAGCGGGGCCGCCTCGAAGAGCTTGTGCGCTCGCTTGGGATCGAAAAGAATGTTTCGTTTTGCGGCTGGGTCAGCCATAACGAGGTCCTCACGCGCCTAAGGTCCGCAGACGTGATGGTATTCCCATCCGTCCGTGACTTCGGTGCGGGCGTGGTTTTTGAAGCTCTCGCCTCTGGCGCAGTGCCGGTCGTCGTGGACTTTGGCGGGCCGGGGGATATCGTTCATCCAGCCGTTGGGTTCAAGGCGAATCTCACGAATGAAAGCGATGTTGTAGAGCAGATCGAAAAGATTCTGACGGAACTGGCCCGCAATCGAGATAGGCTCGAGCAGTTACGTTGTCAAGGAATGGCCTACGCGCGGGAAAACCTGACCTGGGATGCGAAGGCGGAGGCCGTCACGCGCGTCCTCAACTGGGTCTTGCAGCGGGGACCTAAACCGGACTTTCCGCCGCCCAAGATCCTGGCAGCTAAGGTTCGTTCCTCCGGCAAAAAGGACCGTCAGCCACAGGAGGCACAGAACCTGACGGCTCGATTCAGAATTTTGTAGTCTTCAGCCTTCGCACTAGGTCCTTACTCAGCTAAATCGCCCTTTGAAAGGCCAGGCTCCGAGAGAAGTCAGGTGTAAATGATCATGCAAACCAGCAACGTTGCCGAGAGGCCGACTGTCAGCGAGATTGAGGTCCGGAGACACACGGTCTCCGATTCGCAGCCGGGGATCGAGCTTGGCCTGCTTACAGCTTGCCGAGATCGGCATTATGCCTTCGGGCTGGCCATGGCGCTCGTCGCCGAAGGCGTGAGCATGGATTTTGTGGGCGGCGACGAGATCGATAGCCCTGAGCTGCACACGACTTCGAATCTGCGTTTTCTCAACTTTCGCGGCGACCAAAGAAGTGAGACCGGCTACGCAAGAAGACTATCGAAGCTGCTTGTCTACTATGGGAAGCTCATCCGGTATGCGGCACGCACCAAACCCAGGGTTCTGCACATCCTATGGAACGGTAAGTTTGAGTTTTTTGATCGCACCCTCTTGATGCTCTACTACAAGATGTGCGGGAAAAAGATCGCCTATACGGCGCACAACGTGAATCAGGCGAGACGCGACGGAAAAGACTCGCTACTCAATCGCGTCACGCTCAAAATGCAGTATAGGCTTTGCGACCATATTTTTGTCCATACGCAAAAGATGAAAGAGGAGCTCTGCCAGGATTTCCGCGTGGCCGAAGATGCGGTCACCGTAATCCGGTATCCGATGAACTATGCCTTGCCCGATACGGAACTCACGCCGGCCGACGCGAAGCAGCGGCTTGGCCTCGAGGATGACGAAAAGGCGATCCTGTTCTTCGGCAAAATCAGGCCGTACAAGGGCATCGAACACCTGGTCGCGGCGTTCAAGCTCCTCTCTACACCTCACAAAGGCAACTACCGGTTGATTCTCGCTGGAGAGCCCACGAAAGACTCCGAAGAGTATCTGCACGAGATTCAGCATTTCGTTGAGCAAGAATTCCATCCGCAGCAGGTCATCCTCAGGATCCAGTTTATTCCTGACGAGGAGATGGAACTGTATTTCAAAGCAGCCGATGTTCTGGTTCTTCCGTACAAAGAAATCTTCCAGAGCGGAGTACTCTTTTTGGCGTACAGCTTTGGCCTGCCGGTGATCGCAACGGACGTAGGATCGTTTCGGGAGGATATTGTCGAAGGTTACACGGGATTTCTGTGCAAGCCCAGCGATCCAATAGATATGGCGAGAGCGATCGAAGCATACTTCGCGAGCGATCTATTCAAGGATCTGAAAGTCCGGCGGCAGGAACTGAAGGATTACGTCAACGCAAACCACTCGTGGCGTGCTGTCGCTGAGTTAACCCGCGAAGCGTATGCGCAAATATTGGGGAGGAAGCCATGACCAAGCCACTGGTATCGATCCTCATCCCCGCCTACAACGCAGAGCCATGGATATCGGATGCCCTTCGTTCAGCGATCGCGCAAACTTGGGAGCCAAAGGAGATCATCGTTGTCGACGATGGTTCGACAGACCGGACGCTTGCAATTGCCCGACGGTTTGAATCAGCCCAGTTGCGTGTTGTGACACAAAGGAACCAGGGTGCAGCCGCAGCCCGGAACACGGCCCTTTCGCTGAGCCGCGGAGATTACATCCAGTACCTTGATGCGGACGATCTCCTGGCTCCCGACAAGATTGCCAAACAGATAGAGGCATTAGGATCTTCCCCGAGTTCGCGAACACTCTTGTCCGCGAGTTGGGGAAGATTCATGTACCGTTATTATCGAACGAGATTCACGCCGAGTGCATTGTGGTGCGATCTGTCTCCCGTCGAATGGTTGATACGCAAGATGCAATTGAATCTGTATATGCAAACTTCCACCTGGCTTGTCAGTCGTGAACTAGCAGAGGAGGCGGGCCCTTGGGATACCAGGCTATTGGGAGATGACGATGGTGAGTACTTCTGCCGTGTTCTGCTTGCCTGCGACAGGGTGCAATTCGTACCGGAGGCAAAAGTCTACTATCGCAATTCGGGCCCGAACTGTTTGAGCTACATTGGTGATTCCGATCGAAAGAAGGTCGCGTTATTATGCTCAATGGAGCTGCACATTCGATATATCCTTTCGCTCGAAGATAGCCAAAGAGTGCGAGAAGCCTGCGTGACATATCTCCAAAACTGGGTGTATTTCCTATATCCCGATAGAGCAGACCTCGTACTGCGAGTGGAGGAGATCGCTGCGAGCCTGGGCGGAAAACTGCAACTTCCAACCCTCTCCTGGAAAGCCGTGTGGATCTCGGCGCTTTTCGGGCGGCAACGAGCCAGGCGGGTTCAAGTCTTTCTGGTGCGCATCAAGTGGTCATTAGGACGGCTCTGGGACAGGATTCTGTTCCAAATCGAAGGACGTAGGTTCAGGCAAAGCTTCGTAAAAAGCTGATTCAGAGGCGAAATTTCGGCGGGATCGAAGGCAATTGAAGGAAGATGAGACGCCGGGCTTAAATCCTAGGAGAAGAGGTCGGTTTGCTCGCTCTTCTCCCTTGTCCGATCAGCTTCAGCTTTCTTCTTATTGAACTATCGTGCCGTTCAGGTTTGACGGGGGAGGTGGCGGCGTGGAGGTTGATCCAGATTCGAGCGGATGTGGGTAGACATAAGGCGTATAGACGTTCGTCCATGTATTCGTTGCCGTGCAGACAGAGAGAGTGTTGGTGTCGGTCGCGAAATAGGCCACCCCGAAGGAACCGGTCGGACTCGTGCCATATGTGCCGCCCGGTCCAGCGGTACAAGTCGACGGTCGCGCGGAGAGCAAGCCGCTGCCGGTGCCCGCTGCTCCTGTAAATCCTCCCGAGCAACTGCTGTTGAGAGACCCGCAATCGTAGTAGACGTCGCGATTGAACTGAGAGGAATCGCCGATCCTGATGAAGCTTGCGCCATTCAGGATGCTGTTGCCGAAGTAGTAAATCGGCTCCAGATATTCATGCGGCCAAGCGATTGTGCCGTTTGTTACTGAGTTGAGAACGTTAGGGAAATTCTGCCCATTTAATGCCTGTCCCTGCCCTCGTCCCAGCCCGTCAAGACACGGATAACCAGTCGCACTCGGACTACCTCCGCCGCCTGAATTGCCATCCCACTGCGAACCGACGCCGTTTGAAAGAACGGACGTGCCGCAATATCCATACCCAGTCGGCGTATTGGTCTCAGTATGGGAACCGTCGTTTCTTTCTACGCCGACGGCGGCAAACCAGTTATAGCCTGTCGCCAGAGTGTTTCCCCAGACCAGCGAGGGTCCGCCAGCCGAGCCAAAGACCGCATCATCGTTGGGAGAGGGACCGGAGATGTAGTTGTGATAGGCTTCATAGCCGCGACAACTCCTCCCACGCCCATTCTGCGTATAAGTCCCGTGAGAGTGGATTACGGCGGAAATAGGACCACCGTTTACGATGGTGTTGTAGCGAGCGACAAAAGCGCCGCCATTGTCGCAGTCCTCCAGGTAGCCTCCGTTCATGTAGTTATTCTCGAAAAACAGAAAGGCGCTTGACCCGAAATTCGTGGGATTAGCCCAGGGCCCGTCACCATAGCCGATGGAATCCCCGGCAGTGGCTCCCCACACGTCTACCATGGATGTAATTTCGCTCGAAAGCACCTGTTGCACGTTGTGATCCACCACACCCTGAACCTGTCCGAAGATTCTCATCGGGAACCCACTGATGACAGGGTTATAGGTGGTCAGGTTGAAGTCGTTGTGATCGACCCTGAAGTTATTGCAAGGGCCGTTGATTTCGATGATGCCGTTGTACTTGGGGCTTGAGTTCGTTCCTCCTTGAAACGTCAGACCCGTAATGCGAAATAAGGAGCAGGAGGTGGGGCTCCCTGCCATGGAAATATTCCACAGTGAATTGAGGCTGTTGTAGGAGTCCTGGATGATGGTGTTGTCGGTCGCGGAACAGGAATAACTCGATTGCCCCGGTGTGCCACTGCACGAGACAGCGGTGTTCCCTTGAATCGTGAGGCTCGTAACCGCTGCCGGGACCGTGTAGCTGATCCCCGTAGTCCATGAGCATGTGCCTGCGGGAATATTGACCGTCCACGTGCCCGTAGTCACGCTGTTCAGCGCGGTGAGCACATCGGAGGGATTGCAGGAGGCTGCCGTGATTTTCGCGCTGCCAGCTTGCGCATGAGCCGCTATGGTGATAGTCCACAGCAGCGATAGCGGGAGTAAATATGAGAGAATGCGCTTCATGAACCAACTCCTTTATTGTTAAAACAGAGTGCCTTTAAGACGCCACCAGTCGAGGCCTCGAAACCTCAAGAATCGGCGGAATCAAATGTGCCGTGTAGCCTCTTTCCAATCTAGTACGCTAGAAACAAAGGGAAAACACGGGTAAGCCAGTGAATGGTTACTTCAGTTCCTCTTGGCGAAAACAGCGGAATTCTAGCCTTGTAGTCAAGTCACCATACGGACTGCACCGTCCTGCTTAGGAAAGCTGTAGCCGGAACTGCAATTGCCGGTTCCGCTGATCGCATGGTACGAGAAGGCAAATGATTACCTAAGTAACCCAAGAAGGAAGCTATTGTGGTGATTTAGCCTGGGCGCTATCGTGCGCCGCCCCCGGGTATTCCTATCAAATTCTCTTCTTCAGTCGTCCCGAGATATAGGAGGAGACTAGCACAAATCTGGCGCAACCCACAAATTAGGTATTGCGCCTGGTTCAAACGAGTTGCAGACTTCGACGGAGCGAGATGCATTCTGTTCGGGAAAACAATTTCATTCAGCGACGGAGTGAACGTGGTTAGGAATCAAATCCAGGAACATTGATCGTTTTTTTGCTGAATTGCGCAAACAGCTTCCCAATGTCTGGTAACAACTTTGTTCTATTAAGACAAGTGCGGAGAGCAAACTCTCCATGGAGATCAGAAAATGTATATCGTGCAGCGCGCATTAACTTTCACGCGTGGGTTTCTCTTAAGCTATGGCCCAACGAAGATCAAGAAAGCTTTGTGGGACAAGGAATTCTCTGGCAACAAATGGAACTTTATTGACGACACAGCGAGCGACTGTGTCTACGCGCACTTGGAAAAGCATGCTCGGGGTGGAGACATTCTGGATCTCGGCTGTGGGCCCGGCAACACGGCAAATGAACTGGTCGAGAGTGCATACACAACATATCTCGGAGTCGACATATCGGAGTCAGCCTTAGCCAAAGGAATGAGACGGACAAATGAAAATGGTCGGGCCGGCAAGAATAGTTTCGTCTGCTCGGACTTTCTCAGCTATATGCCCACACGTAAATTTGATGTAATCCTCTTCAGGGAGTCCATGTATCACATTCCGTACGGGTCGGTTATGGAGTTGCTGAACAAATACTCGAAGTATCTCAAGAGCAATGGCGTCTTTATCGTAAGACTCTACACTGGCGATTTTCAGACTGGGGAGATCAAACTTCGCGTTAAGAAAAAGATGGATTTGATCAAGAGCAAGTTTGACGTTGTGGAATTGTCCAAATATGACAAGCCCGGATCACCAATGGTCCTGGTCTTTCGGCCCGGACAATAGGACTGCTTAACGCGATGGAACAAGAACTGAATGGGACTGTTGCCAGAGACTGTTTTCTTCAGAAGGCAACTTCGAAAAGGAGCGCGCTTTGAGGATTAGTATTTTCGGATTAGGTTATGTGGGAGCCGTGTCCGCGGGGTGCTTTGCGGACGAAGGGCACCAGGTACTTGGGATCGATCCGGTTGCAGACAAAGTTGATCTGATCAACCGCGGGCTTTCACCAATCGTAGAAGCCGAGATCAATGAGATTATCGCGGAAACCGTCCGTGCGGGCAGCCTGCGCGCCACCCAAGATCCAACTGCGGCGATCCACGAGACAGATCTTTCCTTTATCTGCGTTGGAACGCCGAGTCAGCCAAACGGGAATCTCGACCTTCGCTACATTCGCCGAATCTGCGAACAGATTGGGGACGCCCTGCGAACCAAGACGAACCGGCATACAGTCGCAATCCGCAGCACGATCCTGCCCGGAACCATGCGAGGTGTCGTTATTCCGACCCTCGAGGAGTTCTCCGGGAAAAGGGCCGGGGTCGATTTCGGCATATGCAATAACCCTGAATTCCTGAGAGAAGGCTCAGCAGTTAAGGATTTCCGGAGCCCGCCAAAAACAGTTATCGGCGAACTGGATCAAGCCAGTGGCGACTTACTCGCATCTCTCTACGAACACGTAGAGGCTCCGATGATACGGACGGACCTCAATACAGCGGAAATGATCAAATACGTAGACAACAGTTGGCATGCGCTGAAAATTGGGTTTGCCAACGAGATCGGAAACCTGTGCGACTCGTTCAGTGTTGATGCCGACGCGGTCATGAATATCTTCTGCAAGGATAAAAAGCTGAATATTTCGCCAGCATATTTGAAACCCGGCTTTGCTTTCGGCGGTTCGTGCCTTCCCAAGGATTTGCGAGCGCTTTCTTATCAGGCAAAGATGCATGATTTGCAACTCCCGATTCTCAGCGCGGTTCTCCCCAGCAATGAGATGCAAATTGCGCGTGGAGTGAAACTGGTGATGGACGGCGGAAGCCCGCGTGTCGGAATACTTGGGTACAGCTTCAAAGCAGGAACGGATGATCTCCGCGAGAGCCCGGTGATCGAAGTCATCGAACGGCTTATTGGGAAGGGTTACGATCTCCGCATTTATGATCGAAACGTGAATATCGCCGCATTGGTGGGCGCTAATCGGGACTTTATCCTTAACCACATTCCACATATTTCAAGGTTGATGGTGCCCAGCATAGACGCTGTACTCGGGCACGGACAGACAATCGTAATTGGCAATCGCGATCCGGAATTCAGTCAAATTCAAGCCAAGCTCCGCGAGGATCAGTGTCTCGTGGATTTTGTTCGGATAACTCGACAGGGGAGCTCGAATGCCAAGCAACAGCTCACTTATGCCTGAGACAATGGTGGCACAGGCTCCCGCAGTCGGCTCGAAAGCGGCGGTCTATAAATCAATCGGTCGGCTCGCACGCTGGTTGGAAGAACGCGACTATCGCGGCTACGATACATTCGACGGATTGAACGCCAGGTTTGTCCGTCCGCTTACGTTCAACAGCGTACTCCTTCGCACCGTCCTGCTCCAGGGAGTACGACGGTTCCCGCTGAATCTACGACCGCTCTTAGGCGTCTCGCCGGAACGTTCGACCAAGGGCATGGGTTTCCTCGCCCGCGGTTTCATTCGCTTGAATAAGGCGACCGGCGAACGGAGCTGGAACGAAAAAGCTAAGACTGCGCTCCAATGGCTTATTGAGCATAGGTCGTCCGGCTACAGCGGTGCGTGTTGGGGTAATCACTTCGACTATCAGTCTCGAACCTTTTATCTTCCAAAGGGGGTTCCAACGGTTGTGTGGACTTCCTTGATCGGCCACGCCTTCATGGATGGCTGGGAGCACTTTCATGAGGACGCTTATCTGGACATTGCAGTGAGCGCATGTGAACACATCACGCACGATCTTGCTGCGATCCCTTCAGGAGATGCAATATGTATCTCCTATATCCCGGGCAAGGACATCCTGGTGCACAATGCAAACACGCTGGGTGCGAGCCTGTTGGCCCTGGTCCATGCAGCGACCGGGAATGCGAAGTACGTCGAGTTGGCGCGCCAGGCTATCACCTACACAGCGAATTGCCAACGCCCGGACGGTTCCTGGTTCTATGGAGAGAAAGGGAATCTACACTGGGTCGACAATTTCCACTCAGCATATGTTCTGGACTGTTTTCGGCATTACGAGCAAAGCGCCGGCGACCATCGCTTTCATGACACGATGATGCGAGGCTATCGTTACTGGAAGGAGAATTTTTTCCTATCCGATGGAACGCCAAAATATTATCATTCGAAGACACAACCCATTGACATTCAATGTTGCTCACAGGCAATCGACACTCTCGTGTTGTTCCGGAAAGAGGATCCAGATAGTTTGACACTCGCCTTGAAAGTTGCCGAATGGACGATCGCTCATATGCAGGATCGCAGTGGGTACTTTTACTATCGGCGTTACTCCAGCCTGCTAGTAAATAAGACTCCGACTCTTCACTGGGG
>Ga0182024_10004366_pt1 | contig 32640 bp, 25 predicted proteins | sample P32metaG_FD_120480 | JGI IMG/M metagenome (GOLD analysis project Ga0182024, IMG submission 120480) | Permafrost microbial communities from Stordalen Mire, Sweden - P3-2 metaG (Illumina Assembly) | ecosystem: Environmental > Terrestrial > Soil > Wetlands > Permafrost | place: Sweden: Stordalen...
ACTGCAGATCCCTCGGCTTCGCTCCTAATGAACAAAAAATAAACCCAATAGAATCAATATCGATTTCCAGCGTTCATTTCACTCTTAACTTGCCGCAGGCAAGTCCGCTCCTCGGGATGACAAAAAGGAGAGAGCAGGTGTCAGGGGGAGAATGATGACAAACGAAAGAGTGGGGCGTCATTATGAGGTCTGTTGCACGCTGCTGGCGTAGCGCTCGAGGGCATATAAAAATGAAGATGCTAAGAACAATTACCGCCTCTACAGTAGTGGCAATTACGGCTTTGTCTACATCAGCAGAGGATCGCTCCTACGGCCGGTCTATGGTGGTCACACCCTACGGCATCGTGGCCACCAGCTACGTGCAGGCTTCGCAAGCCGGCGCACGCATCCTTGAACAAGGCGGATCAGCCATCGACGCCGGTATAGCGGCGAACGCAGTTCTCGGCGTGGCTGAGCCGATGATGAATGGCATCGGTGGCGATCTGTTCGCCATCTACTGGGACGCGAAGACGGGTAAGCTCTACGGCCTGAATGCCAGCGGCTGGGCTCCCAAAGGGCTGACGATCGATCACCTGGAGTCAAAAGGCATGCACTCCATGCCCCAGTCGGGAATCGACTCCGTGACGGTCCCCGGCGCTGTCGACGGATGGACCAAGCTTCACGACAAGTTTGGCAAGCTTGCCTGGCATGAATTGTTTCAGCCGGCAATTTTTTATGCCGGGCATGGTTACGCTGTACCTGAAGTAATCCACTCTTACTGGGAAGGCGCCGCGCCCGACCTGGCCCCTTATCCGGAGAGCCGGCGCGTGTACCTGCCGGACGGCAAAGCACCTGCCACCGGCCAGCTCTTTCGCAACCCGGACTTGGCACACGCGCTCACCATCATTGCCACGCAAGGCGAGGCCGGCTTTTACAAAGGCGACATCGCAAGGGCCATCCTGAATACCTCATCGGAACTAGGCGGGACCATGACCGCCGATGACCTGAGCCAATACTCCGCAGAATGGGTCGAACCCATCTCCACCAAGTATCGTGATTGGACAGTGTATGAGCTTCCCCCCAACGGCGATGGCATGGCAGCGCTCGAAATGCTCAACATCATGGAGAACTTCAAGCCTGGAATCGACGGGCCATTGAGCGTGGCCGAGCTGCACACCAGGATCGAGGCGATGAAGTTAGCCTATGCCGATGTGAAGGCCTACGACGGAGATCCAAAATTTGGGTCCATCCCGGTAGCCCAACTAATCTCGAAGCCATTCGCTGCCAAGCGCGCCGCGCTCATCAACCCTGACAAAGCAAACTGCGAAGTAGCTCCCGGCGCCCTGCCAAAAAGCGATACCACCTATCTCTCGGTGGTAGACCGGGAAGGAAATATCCTCTCTCTTATCCAGAGCAATTACGAAGCGTTTGGATCCGATGTCACGGTTAAGGGCATGGGGTTCGCGCTGCAGGATCGCGGCGGACTGTTCTCTGTCGATCGCAAATCCCCCGATGCGCTTGCCGGCCACAAACGCCCGTTCCACACCATCATTCCCGCCTTCATGGAACACGGCGACCAGCGCATCGGTTTCGGCATCATGGGAGGAATGAATCAGCCGTTGGCGCACGCGCAGTTTGTTTCCAACGTCGTCGACTACCATATGAACATTCAGGCCGCGATGGAAGAGGCGCGCTTCACGGTGAGCGCAAAACTCGGATGCAACATCCTCATCGAGTCGCGGGTGCCACCGGCCTCGCTCGAAAAGCTTAAGGCCATGGGTCACGTATTCGACGTCCGCAAGGAGTATTCCACCACCATGGGGCGCGGGCAGGCCGTACTCCACGACACCACAACAAACATCAACTACGGAGCCTCGGAGCCCCGGGCGGACGGCGCTGCGATCCCCGAATCGCCAGCCTTTTCGCCGAAGTAGGAATTCTCACCAGATGGTGCAGCGATTCACGGGAGCCATCGGCTTCCCAGTCTTACAGGCAAAGGCTCGTTGGAACTCGGGGAGGTTCCTCACCACTCCATTGGCGCGGAACTCTTCCGGGGAATGGCCATCCGTCTGCATACGCAGCCGCAAATTTTCCGGACGGTTGTTTTGGCACCAATTCTGTCCGAAGGAGACGAAGAACTGTTGCTCGGGGTTTAAGCCTCCGTACTCCGCGCTTCCCTTCTTCTCCAGGTCGACGCCGTCCTTCTGTGCACGGTCCAGGTAGGCAAGAAAAGCCAGCTTAAGCCCGCCAAGATCGGCAATGTTTTCGCCCAGGGTAAGCTTGCCGTTCACGTGCAAATCGTCTACCCCGACAAAGCCGTCGTACTCCTTCACCACACAATCGGCGCGCTCGGTGAATTGCTTACCATCGGCCGGCGTCCACCAATCTTCAAGATTTCCCTTGCCGTCAAACTGGCGGCCCTCATCGTCAAATCCGTGGGTCAACTCGTGACCGATAACGGCTCCCACCGCACCGTAATTCACCGCATCATCCCGGCTGTCATCGAAGAATGGCGGCTGCAGAATGCCGGCAGGAAAGTTGATGTCGTTCATCTGCGCATTGTAGTAAGCATTCACGGTCGGCGGACTCATACCCCATTCGCCGCGGTCCACTGGCTTGCCAATTTTCGCGATGTCGCGGCGCTCTTCAAACGCTGCTGCCTCCAGCGCATTCCCGAGCGCATCGCCGCGGGTTACGGTCAGGGTCGAATAGTCGCGCCATTTATCAGGGTACCCAATCTTATCGGCAACCGCATGCAGTTTCTCTTTGGCGCGGGCTTTGGTCCTCGCACTCATCCAGGGTAGTTGTTCAATATCCCGGCCCATCGCTGCCTCCACGTCCTGGGTCAGCTCCAGGGTTCGCGCTTTGTCTTTCGGGCTGAACCTCTGCTCAACATAGACCTGCCCCAATGCCTCTCCTAATGCATCGTCGGTAGCCCGGACACACCGCTTCCATCTTGGTTTCTGCTCCGGCTGACCAGCCAGCGTTTTGCCGTAGAAGTCGAACGACTCCCGATCGAGCGCCTGGGGCAAAACCGTCGATGGTAAGTGCCGGATCGTCGCCCAGCGAAGGTAGGTCTTCCAATCCTCAAGGCTGGTGGTCGCGAGCACCTTATTCAAGCCCGCAAAATAGGCCGGCGTAGTGACGTTGAGCGATTCCACGGGGGGTGTATGCGCTGCGTGCAGAAAGCGAACGAAGCTGAAAGATGGGGTGCTGCTGTCGAACTTCGCGAGGTTCATCTTGTGGTAGAGATTGGCGGGATCGCGCCGCTCCACATTACTGAGAGAAAAGCCGGCAAGCGCGGTTTCCAGTCTCAAAACCGTTTCCGCATCTTTCGCGGCCTGCGCGTGCGTGTCGCCGAGCAACTCGAAGGTGCGCGCCACGTGGGCCTGATACTGGCCACGGAGCTTGATAGACTTTTCATCCTTACGCTGGTAGTATCCCTTTTCCGGTAATCCCAGTTCCATCTGGTCCAGAATCGCGATCTGTTGGGTGGCGTCCTTGAAATCCTGGTCGGAGCCGAAAGCAAAGAGCGTGTTCACGCCGATGCTGTCCATATAAGCCGCGAATTCCGGCAATTCGTCTTTCGACTTGAGAGCGGCGATGCGATCCAGGAGAGGTTGCAGAGGCTTGAGCCCAGTACTATCCACCGCTTCGACGTTCATGCAGGTGGCATAGTAGTCGCCGATTTTCTGTTCGTTTGCGGTCCGCCCGGCGCCGCCGGCAGCGGCTTTCTCAAGTATCGCTTTCAACACCAACTGATTTTGGTCGTTCAGTTCATCGAACTGTCCATAAGAGGATTCGTCCGCCGGAATCGGGGTCTGCTTGAGGTATCCACCGCACGAGTATTGGAAGAAGTTTACGCAGGGGTCAACCGTGGTATCCATCAGGTTCGGATCAAACGCTTTGAGCGTCTTCTGCGCTGCCGCAGGCAACAGCGCCGCCACAAACCATAACAGTAAAAACGAAAGCGTAATGCGCGCGCTCATACCACCTCACTCATTCCAACGTATTAGGAAAAGCAGCGCTTCACAAGCCTCCCGGATGATATTTCCGCTCGGTATGGCCCTTTAATTGATCAGGATAGAAGTACACTTCGCGCAAATTTCCGGTGCGGTACCGCTCCACCTGATCGCTGAAATGCGGCGACGAAGGATGTCCGCTTTCCCCACCAGCAGTTACGGCGCGGGCACGCACTTTGTTCCCAAACTCGACCACGGCAACAAAGCTGTTGCCGCGGGTGCCGTACCATTTCTTTGCCCCGGTGGCACGGCCTGTTTCGTTTGCCGTGTAAGGCGGCACGCTGAACGCGGCCAGCGAGCCCCAGCTGGAAGCCGTGAACCCCACCGGCGTGCTCGGCTCCGCGTCGTCGAAGGGCTGTACGATGTCTCCGGTCAGGCGTTGATACCGGTTGATCTGCCCCCAGGGCGTCCGCCAGCTGCCAAAGTCCGCTGTCAACTTGTCGGAGGCGGTAGCCAGAGCCTTCAGCGCCACATCTGATGGCACCACCGGCGCGGAAAACTGTTCCTCATGAGAGGGGGTTTGGCCGACCTTTGCGATCTCCTGGCCCCAGAAGATGGCCAGCGACGTGGCTACCGAATCCACGCCCCAACGCAGATCCCATTTGCGCAGCACGGCAATTTGACCCGCCAGCGCAACCTTGGTTTCCGACCCGGGCGGCAACTGATCCCACGCTTGTACGAGCGCCGGCAGCGGCTTCACAAACCAGGGCAGATAGCTGTCGTAAGCCGCGGTCACCAGCCCATCCAGCGTGAAGCCTCTTCTGCCCTGCAGCAGCTGCATCGCATGCACTCCCCGGGCTGACTCATCACCGGTCTCCACGTATGCGGGGTAGTCCTTCCGGTGCAGGCTGCTCTCACCCGCACCGTTCCAGGGCGAATCGTTCACGTTGAACAGATATCCGCTCTTGGGATCCAGCAGGTGCGGCGATTCCTCGACGGTCAACAAACCTTTCCAGTCGGTTGCCGGGTCACTGCCATCCACCGGCTTGGTGAAGTCAAAACGCGTGTCCCTGCGCGGAATGTAGTTACCCTGAAAGTAGGCGATGTGGCCGTCAGCATCGGCATAGACGGTGTTGTTCGATGAGTTCGCTTTCAGCTCCATGGTCTGGAGATACTGCTTGTAATCCTTCGCCTTTGTCCGCAGGTAGGACTGCATCAACGCTTTGATCGGCTCCTGCATCAGCCGGATGGTCACCCACTTACCATCCTGCTCGCGAATCACTGGTCCATGATGGGTGTAGTACACGGTGAACTTCTTCTCTGCCATTCCCTGCGCAGTCTTATACGGCACATTGATCTGCTTCTCGACGACTGGCCGCTCGCCGGCTCCGTACTTGTAGGAGTAGTGTCCGTTCTTGCTGTGGATTGTTTCCAGATACTCATCGACGGCGTCCACTCCACTTGAGGTATGCATCCATCCGACCCGCGGATTGAATCCCTGGTAGATGAAGAACTGCCCCCAAGTGACGGCTCCATACGCATCGAGGCCTTGTCCACTGGCCATCTGCAACTCCGAACGGAAGAAAAACGAGGTGTGCGGGTTGATCAGCAGCAGCGCGTGGTGATCCGCGGTATTCGACGGGGCAATGGCGATCCCGTTGGATCCGCCTGGCTCTACTTCTGTTTGCGGCGTCGAAAGCGATGCTGTTGCCTGATTGCGCCCGCTATAGAACGCTTCCAGCCTTTTCAGCTCCACGCGCTCGATGTCGCCTCCGATGCTGCCCTCGGTAAATGAAAGAGCCATCCAGGGCTCGAAGTGTTGAATCACACGGGGCTTCACTTCGGGATGTTTCGCCAGGTAGAAATTGGCTCCATCCGCGAAGGCGTCCATAAGTTTGCGCAGCCACGCAGGGCTGGCTGCGTATTCTTTCTTCAGGTCCATGGGATCGATGAACATTTTCATACGCAGATCCTGATAGACCTTGTCTTCGCCTTCTGCCTCGGCCAGCCGCCCCATGGCGTTCAGATAATTTGTCTCTACGCGATTGAAGTCGTCTTCGGCCTGTGCGTAGATCATGCCAAACACGGCATCGGCGTCGGTCTTGCCGTAGACATGGGCGATGCCCCAGTCGTCGCGCACGATCTCCACGTCAGCCGCTTTTGCAGCCCAGCGTGTTTGCTCGGTAGCCGTGGTCTGCGCGTGGCAAGGCGTGAACACTCCTGCAACTACGATCATCAGCAGACCGAAAGTCTTCTTCATCTATTTGGGCCGACGCCTCTTTGGGTCAGTGTATACGAGGATTTATGGAGGAAACCCTGGAATGGCGTGTATTGCAGGTATAGCCCGGTAACAAACCCCGGGTGCCCCACATCTCGCTCGTTTTTCGCGAGATGTGGGATACCACTGCGTTCAACCCGAAATCATTCCGCTCACTATCAACACTTAAGGTATAGATCTGTGGTATCCCACATCTCGCGAAAAACGAGCGAGATGTGGGGCACCCGGGGTTTGTTGCCGGAGTAGCGTTGGGGGAGAGATTAACTCACCTCCAACTTCCCCGAGGCAAAGACTGCGATTTGTTGCGTCCTCATCCGCATCATGAAAACAGTGGCCGCGGCCACCATGCATGGCAGGGCCAGCGTGAGCAGGCCGGGCTGATAGGTTCCGTTAAAATCTTTTGCCAGGCCCATGTAGTAAGGACCGAGAAAGCCGCCCAGAATGCCGATTGTGTTCATCGCTGCGATGCCGGCAGCGGCGGATTTGCCGTGGAGGAAACTGGTCGCCAGCGCGAGCAGAGGACCTTGCAACGAAAAGTAGCTGAGAGACGCAACGGCCAGCGCCGGAACAGCCAGGAAGGCTGCGGTGGATAATCCACCGATCAGAAAGGCCACGGCCATCAGCATAAAAGGGATGACGATATGCAAATAGCGCTCCTTCGTGCGATCAGAGTGCATGGCATTGAGAATCATCGCGGGCGCACCCAACAGGCTCATCGTCGCCATCAAAAACCCGATATTGCGATTACCAAGATGCGTAATCCCCTGCAAAATTGCCGGCGCGGAAAAGATGTAAGCGTAACTGGAGCCGAGCATGCAGAGGAACACAAGACTTATCTGCCACACGCGCACATCGAGCAACGCGCGGCCCAGTTTCATACTGTGACCATCGACCGCGCCAGATTGGTTGTTGTGATGGAGAATCCACGCGCGCTCCTCCTCGGTTAACCACTTGGCCGTGGCAGGGCCGGCCGCAAGGAAGAACCAGAAAACAATACTCAGCGCGACCGCGGGCAGCCCCTCGATCAGGAACAGCCATTGCCAACCAGCGAGCCCCGCTTTCCCTTGCAGGTCGAGAAGAAGTCCCGCGATAGCCCCCATGAGGACCGAACTGATGGGAAAAGAAATGTAGAAGCGGCTAATGGCACGAGCCCGCATATGCGGCGGAAACCACTGGCTGAGATAAAAGATCACTCCCGGGAAAAAACCCGCCTCCGCCATCCCCAGCAGAAAGCGCATGACGTAGAACTGCACCGGCGTCTTGACGAACATCATGCCCATTGCCAGCAGCCCCCAGGTAAACATGATGCGCGCAAACCACAGCCGCGCGCCCACACGATAGAGCAGCAGGTTCGACGGAATCTCGCAGGCTGCGTAACTGATAAAGAACAAGCCCGCGCCCAGACCATAAATGGATGCGCTGAAGTGCAGATCGCGATTCATTTGCAACGAGGCAAAGCTGATGTTCACCCGGTCCATGTATGCAATGCCGTAGCCGAGGGCGAACAGAGGGATGAGCCGCAAACCGGCCTTGCGCAGTGCAGCGCGCCCGACCGCATCGTCTATGGGCAGTGGTTGGGCAACTGACATGGTGCAGGATAACATTCCATAGCTTGCCCAAAGGGCGAATGCCAATTAGCGTCTTAGCATGCATCGCAACCGGCTGCGCGAGGTTGGCTTTTCCCATGGAACAGCCTGAGTGGTTCACTGCCGGAGACGTAGACGGCTTCTTCGGCCTGTTCTTCAGCGGCTTTCCTGATCTCCTGTTGATCGTGGGCCTGGCGCCGGTGTGTGGTTTTCCCCTGAGCTTTGTCGCCAGCCGCATCCTTCCCGGGGTAGCGATTTCCGTGCTGGCAGGCAATCTCTTCTATGCCTGGCAGGCACGCCGTCTGGCACTTAGAGAAGGCCGGAGCGATGTAACCGCGCTCCCCTTCGGCGTCAATGCGCCGACCATCTTCGCCTATGTCTTCCTCATCATGGGCCCGATTTATGTCAGGACACACGATGCAAACCTGGCCTGGCACGCGGGCGTTTTCGCCAGCCTCTTTAGCGGCATCGTGCAAACTGCTGGAGCTTTCTGTACCGATTGGCTTCGCCGCAACACGCCGCGCGCTGCGCTGCTCTCCCCTTTGGCGGGACTCGGCTTAGCCTATCTTTGCCTGGGTTTCGTCTTCGGCGTCTTTCAGCAACCTGCCATTGCCCTCTTGCCCATGCTCATCCTGCTTACGCTTTATGGTTCACATCTCAAGCTGCCCTATCGTTTGCCACCGGCTCTGCTGGCTATCGGCACCGGCGCGATCCTGGTTGCGGTGCTGCGTTGGCTTAATCTCTACACCGTTCCCATGCCCGCAGTGCCGGCAGTGAAGCTATATCTGCCCCATGCGGTGAATATATTTGCCCTGTTCCGCCAACCAGTCTTTTGGCCGTACCTGACGATCATCGTGCCCCTCGCTGCGCTCGACACGCTGGCATCGCTGATGATCCTGGAAAGCGTCAAAATTGCCGGCGATGACTACGCCACCAGGCCGTCTCTGTTGATGAACGGAGTGGGCACGATAGCCGCTGCCTGCCTGGGGAGTCCCTTCCCCACGACCCTTTACCTTGGCCATGCTGCGCACAAGGCCAACGGCGCCCGCTCCGGATATTCCGTACTCAACGGCCTGGTCACGCTTGTCCTGTGCACCACGGGAATCCTGCCGGTGGTCCTGCGCTTTGTGCCCCTGGAGGTTGCGGCGCCCGTCATCATCTGGTTCGGGCTCATCACTGTCGCTCAAGCGGTCACCGAAGTGCCTGCGAACCAGGCAATCGCCGTGGTCATGGGGCTTATCCCCGCTCTTGCGCAGTGGGTTACGGGCATTGCCGATACGGTCGCACGCAAAGCAGGCAGCAGCCTGATGGAAGTAGCGCCGCGCATGGGCGGCGACCTGGCCATGGGAGGACTGATCGCGCTGGGGCAGGGATCGCTCTTGACCTCGATGCTGTGGGCCGCGGCGCTGGCGTACATCGTACAGCGCCGCTTTGCCCCGGCGGCAGCCTGGGTGGCAACGGCGGCGGGGCTTTCTGCCGTCGGCATCATTCACGCTTACAAGCTCTCTCCCAACGGCGTGGAGAGCTTGATTGGCTGGTGGGTTGCGCCGCAGTTTACACTCGCCTACGCGGGCGGGGCAGCGTTTCTGCTGTCGTGTACGTGGTATTCGCGTAGGGTTCAATATTCCGAACAACGATAGGGGAAACAACATGGAACGTCGCAGCCTGCTGAAAAATCTTTCTGCCGCCGCCGCAGTGGGTGCGGTCACTCACCTGGGTGGTGGACGCACACTTTCCGCCGAAGCGGCTTCCGGAGTGGTGAAGACCATGGGCAATGGTGGCCCGCTGGCGCAGGCGAAGGATGCCGCCCGCAGGGGTATGCCTCCGCTGAAGATCACCGATGTCAAAATCATCGCCACCGCTCCTTCCGGTTCCAACTGGACCATCGTCAAGGTGGAGACCAGCGAACCCGGGCTGTATGGCCTGGGGGCGGCCACCCACCAGGAAATTCCCCAGGCGGCGCAGGCCTACATCGAAAAGCGCCTGAAGCCATTCGTCATTGGGAAGAACTGCGACGACATTGAGGACATCTGGCAGTCTGCGTATCTGCAGGAGTACTTCCGCTCGGGACCGGAAGGCAACGACGCGTTGAGCGGAATCGATGGAGCTCTGTGGGACATCCTGGGCAAGCGCCTCGGGGTGCCGGTGTATCAACTGCTCGGTGGAAAGGTTCGTGCCGCAGTGCCGCTCTACGGCCACGCCTCCGCTCTGACGCAAAGTGAACTGAACGACCAGGTGCAGGCCTACATCGAGAAGGGCTACCAGGTGGTGCGTATCCAGTTGGCGGTTCCGGGCTGGTCCGGCTACGGGGTCAGCGGTGCGAAGACCTCGGCTGCGGTGCAGGCCTTGCGGCCCGACGGAGTGGCGCCGTCGCCGGTCTTCGATGCCGGCCGTTATCTCACCACCACGATTGGCATGTTCGAGGCGGTGCGGGCAAAGTTTGGATTCGACATTGGCCTGGTTCACGACATCCACGAGCGGCCGGCGCCCAACCAGTCGATCCAATTGTGCCGGGCAGTGGAGCAGTACCGGCCGTTTTACATGGAAGATCCTTTGTCGCCAGAAGATGTGGGTTGGTTCCAGATCTTTCGCCAGGAAACTTCGGCGCCGCTGGCCATGGGAGAACTGTTTGTGAACCGCAATGAATGGTTGAGCCTGGTGGCGAATCGTTGGATTGACTTCATTCGCATCCACCAGTCGTCCGTGGGCGGCTTGAATATGTGCCGTAAGATAGCGCACTGCTGCGAATTTTTCGACGTACGCACGGCATGGCACGGGCCAAACAACGTTGATCCGGTCGGTCACTGTTACAATCTGCACCTGAACCTGGTGACTCCGAACTTTGGCATCCAGGAAGAAACATTCTTCGATGAAAAGACCCGCGAAGTATTTCCGGGCACGCCGGAGATTCGCAAGGGGTACATCTACTCCAACGACAAGCCGGGTTTCGGCATTGATATCGACGAGAAGGCCGCTACGCGCTATCCCTACACGAAAGACTTTGAGGACCGTGGCAATGACCGCATGCTTGACGGGACCATCGTCCGGCCTTAAGGACCTGCTGCAAATCCTGACTCTGGATAGGGTTGCCTTTCAAACGAGCTTTATTGACGGCGATAGAGATGAAGTACCGAAGTAACCATCTATATTAGGAAGCAAAAATCAGGGATTATGCGGCCCGCCGGCGTATCAGGAGCATCTTAGGTAGCTATGAAGAGACTGGTGCTATTTACTCTCGTCGCCTTCTTTACCGCCTCTGCTTACGCACAGCCGTATCACCACCACCACCGGCGCTATCACCATCACCACCATTACCACCACACCGTCGTGGTTGTCCGTTGAGCCGCACACCGAATGAGCGGCTAGCCCCGTAAGCTAGGCGCGCTCCCAGATATGGACGTACGTCGGCTCATTCCAGGCGTGACTGATGATCGACAACTTGCCGGGGCTCAGTTCCACAGCCTTGGCACCATCATGGTGTTCGAACCGGTTGTCGATGGGATACCGGCTCCAGGTAATCCCCTGGGGATCAGCTTGCTTGTAGACCAGTAGGCGGCTTTCACTGCGGTAGGGTCTAAACGGGTCATGCTCGCCCACGACCACTTCCAACTTCCCGTCTCCATCCAGGTCAGCAACGGAAATGGAGTGCGGGGAACGGATCTTGTCGATGATGTGCACGTTGAACTTCCGATCGCGCGGACTGCCGGTATTCTCCAACCACCCGACTGGCGAAAAGAACGCCTTGTGCACGTTATAGTCAACGTTTTCGACGGTGAACAAAATATCCGGGCGGCCATCTCCATTCACGTCGGCGATTGCTATGCGGCAGATGGCGTGTAGATTTTCAGATTGCAAATACTCAGGATCGATCAACAGGTGCGGGCGATACTGGCCGTCTCCCAGGTTCTCCAGCCAGTAGGGTCCGGCGACAATATCCAGCTTCCCATCACCATCCAGATCGTACGCAATCATCTCCTCGCCATAAAGGACGTCTGCGACCACTCGCTTCGGCCAGGGTTGCTTTGGGTCCCGGGGAACTTCAAATAACTGGGGTGGGTTTTTGCCGTCATGGTATCCACAGATCAGCGCAATCCGTCCACCCGGCAGCAACGGCGCAATCGTGTTGCCGTGAGGCCAATCTCCGTCTCCGCTGCCGATCGCGTATTCTTCCCACTGATCGCGGCTTAGATCCGTAGGCTTCAGCCAAACCAGATCGCTGGAAAGCGCGTTGTAAAAATTGTTCTCTCCGCGCTTGCCTTTGATCCCGATCAGTTCTTTCCGGCCGTCTTTGTCAATATCGTACGCGGCGATGATCTGCGCTACGCCAGGAATATTGTGCCGTTCCCAGGCAGGACCCTTGTACCACCAGGCTCCACATACAATATCCATCGTGCCGTCGCCATCCACATCGACCGCGTGAATGTCTATCCCCGTGTAAGGTTTCTGGCGATCCACGAAGGTGTGTTTGTATTGCGAGAAGATGGGCGCGGTCGTGCGCGGGCGGAACATTTGCACCCACCCCGCGTAGACATCTTTTTTCTGCGTCAGGATCTGCGCGGAATGGCCAAAGATGACGTGTTTGCCGGAACCATCCAGGTCTGTGTAGACCGCCTCATGGGTTCCCTCTCCGCGATAGAGAACCTCGTTGTGCCAGGACTTGCCACCCTCCACCGCGGTGTAGCGCATCAACCGCGCGTTCCAGTTGTAGGGAGCTTCCCAGCCTCCCTCATTCATCTCACCAGCCAGGATGTGCACTTGTTTGGTCTTCGGATCGTGCCAGGCCTGGAGCGAATGACAAAAGTTGAAAGGGGCGTCAATCGGATGTTCTACCCATGAAGTTTCTGCAGGATGTTCCGTGCCCGCCGCGAGCTTATTCTCAAACCACGCCAGGCGTCCATCAGGATACTCATCCTCGACCAGAATCACATCCAGCCGGCCATTACCATTTACGTCGATCACGGCGGTGCGGCAATACTCGCGGTAGTCGGGCGCCAGTGAGTGCGTCTTCCACAACTCCCCCGAAAAAGCGCCGCTACGCGGGGCGGAATACCAGTAGGGACCGGATACGATTTCGGCTTTGCCATCTCCGTTCAGATCGCCGATCGCCGTTCCTTCCGCGGCAAGGCCTAACTGCACAGCTTGCTTTTTCCAGGGCTGAGTCGGGTCGTGAGGAATCTTGTACGCAAAGAGCCCCGGATGCTCCACATACATGGCGTTGGCTACCATTTCCTGCTCGCCATCGCCGTCCAGGTCGCCGAACACCACGTCGTGCGGATCACCAGAGCAGGCGGGGTCCAGAACGAATTCTTTCCATGGATCGTGGAGAGTGGCGCCAAATTTATACCAGCAGAGACCCCAGGTTCCATTGAACGTCTTGCCGATCACGATCTCTTTGTGCCCATCGTGGTCGATATCCTCGAGCGCCATGCCTACATTGAAGTAGCCACGGGCCACGACCCCTCTCTCGGAGGTCGAGGGCCGATACCAGAGGAGCGCTCCGTTGCCGGCAATAATGAGCTCCGTTTTGCCGTCGCCGTCGATATCCGCGGCTCCCGTGCCTCCTGTCTCTGTGGTATGAGCAGGGGCGGCATCGAGGATCACCAATTCCCACGAATCACTCCCACCACTGGGCGGGATGCCGGATACAGGTACTTCCAGCGCAGCCGGTTTGCGCTCCGCCTCACTCATCCCATGGACCCCTGCGGCCGTAACCGTTCCCGCCAACAGCTTGCTGAAACTCCGTCTGTTCATCACACTCCACCTGTTGCTATCTCACCACAAGCCAGAAAGCCTACGAAACTTTCGCCGGCCGATGAATGAAGATCGACAACAAAAAAAGGGCTGCCTCTTTAGGAGGCAGCCCCTCACGGCAAAGCGCTTACTGAATGGTTAGAGTGAATGTTGTAGTGCCGGTGATGTTTGTATTGCTGCTGTCAACCGCGGAGACGGTAATGGTATAGGTCCCGGCCGGAACACCGCCGGCGGGGCCACCACCACCGCAACCCAAGCCCGCACCCACGCTCAGGAAGACCAGCATCACCAGGGCCACAGGCCATCTCTTTCGACGGATACCCGGGATGAGAAGTAAGAGGATGCAGCCTGCTGCCGTTCCTCCTGCTGCAGCGATCCGGCCTGCCGTCTTGCGGAAGTTCCCCCCGATACCCTTCTGGACATTTCCAGTAGCGGCGACGGTTGTTAAGGTGAGCGTCGCGGTTCCGGTGCCACCCGCGGTCAACGCAACACTTGCCGGCGAAACTGTGCCGTTTATGTTAAGCGAAGTGGCCGAGGTGGCAGTTAAGTTAGCCGTCCCGGTGTACCCTCCGGTGGAGGTGAGCGTGATGGTCGAGGTACCGGTATTTCCCGGCGAGGGCGATGAGATGGTTACGTTGGTGGCCGAGAGCGTAATACCCGGGTTGCTTACCGTCGCAGTCGTCGTCCCATTTGATGTTGCATTGTAGGTGTCCCCACCATAGGTGGCGGTGATGGTATCCGTACCGGCGACGAAGCCTAGTGAAGCCGAAGCGTTCACGGTCAGCGACGCGGTCGCGGTATTGTCCGGCCCGATGGTCACCTGTTGGACCGTGCCGATCGTCTTCCCTCCCGTTGTAAACGTCATCGGGCCGGTAAGCGTGCCTGCCGTGGTTCCAGTTACCGTAGCCGCCAAGGTGACGCTATTGCCCAAGGGGAAGCTGGTCGGAGTGATGGTAACCGCGGTCGTGGTCGCCGCTGTTCCTTGTGCCACCACAGTTATCGTCTGACTGGCGCTGGTGGAACTCGTGTAGGTGCTATTCCCCGAGACAAAGGTTGCGGTCACGGAGTGCGTACCCGACTGAGGGAACTTGAAGGGGAACGTGGCCGTGTAAGGCGAACTGCCGGAGAGGGGTTCCGATGTCGGTGTCGCACCCCCGTCTACGAAGAAGTTCACCGTGCCTGCGGGCGCTGTGGTCGGGGTATTTGGCGTAACCGTAGCGGTAAAGGTCAACGCTTCGTTGATCTCCACAGAACTCCCGGGCGCAACAGCAAGGTTCGTCTTGGTACCGGTGGCTTGGACCAGGGCGGCGAACGCTGTGGCCAGATTGTTGGCGTCGACCGATCCCAGTCCAGTCGCCAGGTCATACCCGGTACCGGCCGTATAACCAATTACAGGGTTGGAGCCGGTCGGGCAATTGGGCGAACTGGCGGTGCACGGCACCTGGTTGTTCCCGGTCGTGATGTCGTGAAAGGCGGACGCATAGGTAGTGGCGTTCGCGGCTAACTGGTAGAGCGCTGGGTTGATGTTCCCCAGGCCGCCACCTGTTGCCAATTTCTGCTCAATGATCGCGAGCAGACCGGCAAAGCTGGGCGCAGCAAAAGAAGTTCCCCCGGCGAGGGAGGCGAAGGTGTTGGTATCAGACTGGCTTCCATCGTTTAAGCGAAAACTTGTCGGCTGACAACTGGAGACATAGTTGCTCCCACTGCCCACGGTCTGCACCTGCGTGCAGTAGAGATAGGGGTCATGATATACGGCAGCATTCAGCGAGATGTCCGGCACATCGCGATGCCCATCGGCCGGAATACCAGGCACTCCAGTCTGCCACGAGGGCTTTGGCCACAACGCGCTCACGCCTCCGCCGCCAGCGGAAAGCACACCGCCGGTCTGGGTCAGTGCGAAAGCGGTGTCGTTCCACGCCATCTCCGGGATATAAGACTTAGCCGAAGTGACCAGATCGTCCGAGACACCGCCGGAGCCGTTAGAGCTCCAGTAAGTACCGGCACCCGTTTGCGGGTTCAGAGCCGTACCGTCACCCATGAATTCGCTGCCACCCGCAGCCGTCACGTAAACGCTGCTTCCCGGATAGTCGACCGTCAACCCGCTGGTTGCCGAGGTGGTACCGCCATCACAGTCCGCTGCGCCGGAATCTCCGGAAGCTAACACTACTGTCTGCCCCTGGCTGTTTGCCTGCTTCAGCCAGCCCTCGATGGTGGTCTGGTCCCCCGTGCTGACGGTCTCTTCACAGGCGCCATAGCTCTGGCTAATGATGGGAATGGTGATACCACCGATCGGATTCTGAATCGTGTATGACAACGAGGTGAAGATGTCCCCCGAATTCACCAGCACTATCGATGCACCGGTCGCCACACCCCCCGACCATTCCAGGTCCAGATCGGTTTCTGATAGGTCATTGGAGGCCGCACCGGCGAGATAGGACAAAGGAGTCGTTCCGGGCACGGTAAAAACTGTCGGGTCATTGGCCGTTAGGCCGGCAGCACCGCGAAAGTCTGTGATGTCAGCTGGAAGAATATCCGTCTGGCCAATCACCGCGATGGTAACCCCCTTCCCTGTATTTCCGGCGGTGTACAGGGGGTTCACGTCATAAATCACCGCGAAATCTCCAGGCGCCACGTAGTGAGACCCGGAGATGCCCGATGTAAAGCGCGGATTGCTGGCGGCCTCCCTGCTCTTTGGGAACTGCACTCTGGGCTTCAGGCGAAAGTCGTCGAGACCGCGAACGCTGCTCACGGTGCCGGCGAGGCTGCTGGGAATAGAGATCTGGGCCGCGTTGGCAAAGTGGGTTTCGCCATTCGCGCTGTAGTTATGAATTTGCGTCTGAAACGCCTTTTCAATGGCCGCGATGTTACCGCTAAAATTGATTGAGTTCTTGCTTGTGGCCACCGAGGTGACGCTGAATCCCTCTTGCTGCAACCATCCGGTGACCTTATCCAGATCGGCCGAGCTCATCCCGAACTGCTGTCCGAACTCCGCCTGGGTTAGCCATTTGTGATAGGAAGGTGAACCCGGATCCTGCTGTGCCTTGAGCAGCGCGTTAAGGCTGGCTTCCTGCGCTTCGGACCGCTTGAAGTGGATGCTCATCCCTTGAATGATCTTGGAATTGTCGGCCAGTCCCTGGTCGAATTCGGCTTTCGCCATGGGATGTAAACTCCCCGCGAGGGGCGACATACTGGCGCTATCGACTGGCTGGGTAATCCGATCCTGAAGAACCACCTGGGCCTGGGATACCTGGAAGAATCCACTCACACCAAGCAGCAGAGAAAAGGGAACCGAGAGGAAATTACAAAATCTGCGCAAAGGTCTTTCTCCTAAGGGTCGGAGCTCGATCGACGGAGCTCATGGTCAGAGCATTTCAAGGTCCAACCGACATTATCGGTTATCCGTTAGACGCATCAACTTAAAAAGGTCATGGAGAGCAATCAATATTCACAATTCCATAGAGGAGAAGTGTCTCCCGCGGCCATGTCGCTGTGCAAGTTACTTGTCCTCTCCGTAGCTAACAGACGTCAAAAGAGAACTCGGAGTTTACGGCCTATTCCCTAAAAAACCCTGCCTGAGAGGGCCCTGCCTCACGAAGATGGAGCGGGTAGGGCCGGCGTGAGGGGCACCCAGAAGGTAAACGTTGCCCCCTGGCCGCGATGGCTGACCACTTCGATGCCCCCGCTATGCGCGCGGAGAATCGCCTTGGCAATGGCCAGACCCATCCCGGTGCCATGCAAAAGGCGGTGCCGGGTGCCACGGTAGAACTTGTCGAAAATGTAGCCCTGTTCCGCGTCATCGATGCCCTGCCCCTGGTCGGTGATGCTTACCAGCAGGCGGTCTGCTTCGAGCTCAGCCCCGATGCGCACTGGCGAGCCCGCGGGCGAGTAGCGAGCGGCGTTCTCGAGGAGATGGCGGAGCACACGGCGGATCAATTCCCTGTCGAGCGAGATGGCGGGCATGGCAGGCGGCAACTCTACCGTCACCGGGCGCCCACGCAGCATGGCGCGGCAATCCTCAAGCGCCAACTCTATCACCTCCTGCAACCGCTGCGGTTTCCAACGCACTTCAATGCCGTCGGTATCGAGCTGGGCCATTTCGACCGCTTGACCGATCAGGCGGTCGAGACGCGCGCTCTCCTCATCGAGAATGGCGTACATCTCGCGCCGCTGGCTTTCTTCGAGCGATGGTTGCGACAACAGGCTGGTTGCCGCCGCGCGTATGGCGGTGAGTGGTGTCCGCAGTTCATGGGTCACCGAGTCGAGCAATGCGCTGCGCAGACGTTCCCCTTCGCGTGCGGCTTCCACCCGGCTGAAGCGTTCGAGTGCTGTCGCTCGTTCGAGCGCAATGGCGAGCAGGCCTCCGATGGCGTCGTACAGCCCATCGGAATAGCCTGCTTTGGTCATAGCAATTGAGCCACTCGCGCGCATTCCCAGCACCAGGGGAACGATGCATACACCGTCGTTTCGCGGCCGCGGGCCATCGGGTAAACCCGCCGCCGCGCGCAGTTCGCTCAGTGAGACAAAAGACCGCCGCGGATCGGAAGAGTACGCGCTGTCGTTTTCGGTGAGGTAAAGGGCAACTGCGTCGAAGGCGAAGATGGAGGCCACGACTTGCGGCGCGTGGCTGGCCACGTCGTGCAGGTTCTCTTCCAACAACAGCTGGTTGCTGAATTCGTAAAGCCGCTCCATCTCGGCGCGCCGGCCTTCACTCAATGCGGTTTGCCGCCGTTCGTTTCCAGAAAGCTTGCTGATGAAAATGGCCGACGCGAGGAACGTGAACAACGCGATCCAGTTTTGTGGGTCGGCAATGGTGAAGCTGCCAATGGGAGGCAGGAAATAAAAGTTATAGAGCAGCGTGCAGCCGATGGCCAGGGAGACGGAATACACCAGTCCCCAGCGAAAAGCTGCTATCTGTACCATCACCAGGAAGGTGAGGGCTACGGTGGTCTGGTTTACATGGAGTATTCTGCGATAGACCAACACCACCAGCAGGGCGGCCGAGGTCATCGCCACATAACGAAAGACGAGCGCCCGAGACCGGGAAAGAAGCATCAGTGGCGATCATATCGTAGCCTTGCCCGGGCAAAGGATGGAGATGGCAGAACGGGTCCTGGTGGTAGACGACGAGGTTCAGATCACGCGTGTCCTGCGTACAGCGCTTTCCGCGCAGGGGTACGATGTTCGCGCCGCCAATGATCCGGAAGAAGCCCTTCGTTTGTTCGAGGAGTGGAGTCCGGACCTGATGGTGACCGACCTGATGATGCCGGGGATGAGCGGCGTAGATCTTTGCCGGCGGGTTCGCAGCAAGTCCGCGACACCCATTATCGTGTTGTCCGTGCGTGATCAGGAGCGATCCAAGGTAGAGGCGCTCGATGCGGGCGCCGACGACTACGTGACCAAGCCTTTCAGCATTCAAGAGCTTCTGGCTCGAGTACGAGCCCACTTGCGGCGCGCGCCGGAACGTACGGTTGACGCGCCCATCGAGATTGGCGATTTTGTCATTGATGCCGGGGCGCATACGGTCACGGTAGGCGGCAAGAGCCTTCATCTGACACCAACCGAGTTTGATTTGCTGCTCTTCATGGCGCGCAATGCGGGTAAAGCGCTCACTCATCGCGCTCTGCTTACGGCCGTATGGGGAGGGCAATCGGCCCATCAGCCGGAGTATCTGCGTGTGTTTATCGGTCAACTTCGCCGCAAACTCGAGGCGGAAGGTCCGCGCCAATATATTCAGACCGAGCCTTGGGTGGGCTATCGCTTTCTGCCTGAAGGTGTGCCGGAATGAATTAGTCCAGCAGGGACGGCTGAACGTAAGAGCTGTCCAAATTCGATTTGAAAGATGCCTCGGTTCAGCAACCGCCCTTTCCTTGCAACGACCCTCTCCTTTTTGTCATCCCGACCCGGATTTCCTGCCACGCTGCGCTGGACACGGTTGCGTGTGCGCCTTTCTCGTAAGGAAAGGCGCATGAAGTTCGCCAACGCCACCAATCTCAACAGGAAATCCGGGGGAGCGAAGCCGACCTGTCCCGGCGTGCCGTGGAGGGATTTGCGGTTCCGCGGACCATTCCTGGAAACAGGGAATGACAACGGGGAGGTTGGTGTTTTCATGAGAATTCGGTGGCGATTGATGAAGTTTGTGGGCCGGTGGGAGCGGGGCACACTAGTGGCGCACCGCAGATCCGCTCGGCTTCGCTCCTAATGACAAAAAGGAGAGGGTCGTTGCAAGGAAAGGGCGGTTGCTGAACCGAGGCATCTTTCAAACCTAATTTGCACAGGTCTTTAAAGCCCACACCCACCGGGGACTCAGCCGTGAGTTTTTCCGCAGCCGGTCTCATCTCCCCCATCTTTATGAATTCCTTATGTCTCGCTTACACCCCTCTTAGTAGCCCGCTGTTCGAATAAAACCCATGCAGGACCTCCTGATGGTTGTTTTGACAGTTGTTTTCTTCACCGTCGCGCTGCTCTACGTTCGCGGCTGCGAGAAGTTGAGGTAGAGCCCGAAATGTCCCATACCACGGTTGTCGTGCTGATCATTACGGTCGCGACCCTGATCTACCTGGTGGTCACGCTGTTGTATCCGGAGAAATTCTAGAATGACCGCGAACGGTTGGCTGCAGTTTGTCGTGTTCTTCGCTGTGCTGCTACTGCTGATGCGGCCCCTGGGTCTCTACATCGCGCGCGTGGTCGAAGGCGAAAAAACCTTTCTTGATCCGCTGCTGCGGCCGATCGAAAGGCTCTTTTACCGTGCATGCGGCATCCAAGCGGAGCAGGAGATGAGCTGGCAGCAGTACTCCGTGGCGATGTTGATCGTCAGCTTCGTTTCTCTCCTGCTGACTTACGTGATCGAACGGGCGCAAAGCCTGCTGCCCTGGAATCCGCAGCATCTGGCCGGCGTGTCCCCGGCACTCGCCTTCAACACTGCAGTGTCGTTCACCACTAACACCAACTGGCAGTCGTACACGCCCGAAACCACCATGAGCTATTTCACCCAGATGGTGGGCCTGGCGTATCACAACTTTTTGAGCGCGGCCATCGGCATCGCCGTCGCCGTTGCCCTGGTCCGTGGCATTGCGCGTAAACAATCAACCACCATCGGCAACTTTTGGGTCGATACCACGCGCGTCATCCTATGGATCCTGCTGCCGATCTGCCTGGTGGTGGCGCCGATACTGATTGGCCAGGGGGTCATACAAAATCTCAAGCCTTATACCGCCATCGCCACCCTGCAGCACGGCACCCAATCCCTGGCCCAGGGACCGGTAGCCTCGCAGGAAGTGATTAAGGAACTGGGCACCAATGGCGGCGGCTTCTTCAACGCCAACAGTGCACACCCTTTTGAAAATCCTACCCCCTTCAGCAACTTCATCGAGATGGGACTGATCTTGCTGATCCCCGCCGCATTGACGGTCACGCTGGGAAAGATGACCGGCTCTTCCGGCCACGGCTGGGCGGTGTTTTCCGCCATGGCTATCCTCTTCATCGCCGCCTACACCGTTTGTTACTGGGCAGAGTCGCGACCACACCCACTGCTGCATGGGGTCGACCAGAAAACCACGCTGATCAACTCCGGCGCCAATATGGAAGGCAAGGAAGTGCGCAACGGCATCTCGCAATCCGCGCTCTTTGCCACCGCCACCACAGACACCAGTTGCGGCGCAGTGAACTCCGCGCACGACTCCTTCACCCCGCTCGGCGGCATGGTGCTGATGGTCGACATTATGTTGGGCGAGGTGGTCTTTGGCGGTGTGGGCTCGGGGCTCTATGGGATGCTGATCTTCGTCGTGCTCTCGGTCTTCATTGCCGGCTTGATGGTCGGCCGAACTCCGGAATATCTGGGCAAGAAAATCGAAAGCTATGACGTGAAGCTGGCGATGCTTTTTGTGCTCATTTTTCCCCTGATCATCCTGGTGCTGTCCGCCATTGCGGTGCTTTATCCAGTCGCACTCGCCAGCCTGGGCAACAGTGGTCCGCACGGCTTTTCAGAGATCCTTTACGCTTACGTTTCGACTGCCGGGAACAACGGTTCCGCTTTCGGGGGCCTCAGCGCCAACACCAACTGGTACAACCTGACGCTCGCCTTCAACATGCTGGCAGGACGCTTTTTCATGAAGGTGCCCATGCTTGCCCTGGCCGGCAACCTGGCGCAAAAGAAAAGCGTTCCACCCTCATCCGGAACATTCCCCGTGAACACGACTTTGTTCACTGTGCTGTTGGTAGGGGTCATCCTCATCGTCGGCGCACTGACCTTCTTTCCCGCGCTCAGCCTCGGGCCCATTCTCGAGCACCTGCTGCTGCATGCAGGAAAAACTTTTTAACGCGGAGAACGGAGAAACGATATGACAGAAAAACAAAGTCTCTGGAACCCCGCAATCCTTCGTCAATCGGCGCTGGATTCGTTTCGCAAGCTCGACCCGCGCCTGATGGTGAAGAACCCCGTCATGCTGGTGGTCGAAATCGGGAGCGTGCTCACCAGCGCCCTGCTGATACAAGGGGTCCTCACTCACCAGGGCAGCTTTGCGTTTAACCTGCAAATCACCCTCTGGCTGTGGTTTACGGTGCTGTTTGCAAATTTCGCTGAAGCTATGGCGGAAGGCCGCGGCAAAGCCCAGGCTGACACGCTGCGCAAAGCCAAAGGCGAAACCACAGCGATTCGCCTGAAAAGCGAAAGCAAAGATGCGGAGCGGGAACAGGTTTCAAGTGCTGCCTTGCGCAGTGGCGACATCATCTACGTCGAAGCGGGCCTCTATATCCCTGGAGATGGCGAAGTGATCGATGGCGTTGCCTCGGTCGATGAGTCGGCCATCACCGGAGAGTCCGCGCCGGTGATCCGTGAAGCCGGTGGCGATCGCTCCGCGGTCACGGGGGGAACGAAAGTGCTCTCCGACTGGATTGTGGTCAAGATCACTTCCAATCCCGGCGAGACGTTTCTTGACCGCATGATTGCCCTGGTCGAAGGCGCCCAGCGGCAGAAGACGCCCAATGAAATTGCCCTGAGCATTCTGCTCTCCGGGCTCACGATTATCTTTCTGCTGGCCGTGGCCACGCTGCAGCCCATCGCCGTGTATTCGCACGCGCCGCAGACCATATTTGTACTGGTGTCTCTGCTGGTCTGCCTCATTCCCACCACCATCGGGGGCTTACTCTCCTCCATCGGGATCGCGGGTATGGACCGCCTGGTGCAGTACAACGTGCTGGCCATGTCTGGCCGCGCGGTCGAAGCGGCGGGTGACGTCGATACTCTCTTGCTGGATAAGACCGGCACCATCACTCTGGGTAACCGGCAGGCGACCGAGTTTATCCCCGCGCCCAACATCAGCGCTGAGCGGCTGGCGGACGCAGCACAGCTTTCTTCCTTTTCCGATGAGACCCCGGAAGGCCGCTCGATTGTCGTGTTGGCTAAGGAAAACTTCGGACTGCGCGGTCGTGATCTCAGCGCCTTGCATGCCGAGTTCGTCCCCTTCAGCGCGCAGACCCGTATGTCCGGGGTCAATTTCGCCGGCCACATCATCCGCAAAGGCTCGGTTGATGCCATCACGCGCTTTCTTGTCGAACAAGGATCGAACCTGCCGCAGAAGGTACGCGAAAGCGTGGAACAGATTGCAGGCATGGGTGGCACTCCGCTGGTAGTGGCAGAGAACGCCACGGCATTGGGTGTGATCCACCTCAAAGACATTGTCAAAGGCGGATTGAAGGAGAGACTCGCCAGGCTGCGCGCCATGGGCATCCGCAGCATCATGATCACGGGCGATAATCCCCTGACCGCCGCTGTCATTGCGCGCGAGGCAGGCGTCGACGATTTTCTCGCCGAAGCAAAACCGAAAGACAAGATGGACCTGATCCGCCGCGAACAGGCGAAGGGAAAGCTGGTCGCGATGACGGGCGACGGCACCAACGATGCGCCGGCGCTGGCCCAGGCCGATGTGGGGGTGGCCATGAACTCCGGCACCCAGGCAGCGAAGGAAGCGGGCAACATGGTCGATCTGGACTCGAATCCTACGAAGCTGATTGAAATTGTTCAGATCGGCAAGCAGTTGCTGATGACTCGCGGGGCGCTTACCACGTTTTCCATTGCCAACGATGTGGCCAAGTATTTCGCCATCATTCCGGCCATGTTCGCCGGGGTTTTTCCGGTGTTGAATCAGCTCAACATCATGCACCTGAGCACGCCTCACTCGGCGATTCTGTCCGCGGTGATCTTCAACGCATTGATCATTGTCGCCTTGATTCCGTTGGCCCTGCGTGGGGTTGCGTATCAACCGCGCTCGGCGCAGGCCCTGTTACGGCGCAACCTGCTGGTCTACGGAGTGGGCGGGGTCATCGTCCCCTTCATCGGAATCAAACTGATCGACCTTTGTTTAACCGGCCTGGGCTTGTCCTGAGCGGAGTCTTTATGCTGCGCAATGAATTCAAGATCGCCATCCGTTTTACGCTGCTGACTGCAGTGGTGTTGGGCATCCTCTATCCGCTCGCGGTCACCGGCATCGGGCACTTAGCGTTTCGCCACCAGGCCGAAGGAGACTTGATCGTTGTCAACGGCCAGGTGACGGGCTCACGGCTGATCGGCCAGAACTTTACTGGGGACCAGTATTTTCATGGACGCCCGTCGGCCGCCGGCAACGGTTATGACGCCACCTCTTCCGGTCCCTCGAACTACGCTGCCTCGAATCAGAAGCTGATCAGCCGCATCGACGGCGATGTGGCGCACTATGCCGCGGAGAATGGGAGCCAGCCGGTGCCGATCGATTTGGTCACTGCCTCCGGCTCTGGTCTCGACCCCGACATTTCTCCTGCCGCGGCAATGTTCCAGGCGGGTCGGGTGGCAAACGCCCGGCATCTGCCCGTGACGACCGTGCGCGCTCTGATAGAGCGCCATGTGCAGGGACGTCAGTTTGGTTTTCTGGGGGAGGAGCGGGTGAATGTCCTTCTGCTCAACATGGATCTGGACCGGATCCCTCAGTAAGCGCAAACGTCCTTACTGAAGCCGGGGTGAGAACTTCATTTCAAACCGTGGTCGGAGCAGAGAACTAAGCCTTGTTCCCTGGACGGGTCCAGAGAAGCGGGCTTCGTTCTTCCCCCAACTTCCGCGCCGACGACGGACGGCCCGCAAACGCGACTGCCCCACGCCTTGCGTAGCAAGGTGGGGCAGTCGGAAACGGGGACGTTAGAGGCGGATGCCGGTCGGTTCGAGCAGCTTAGACGGCTTCGCTGTACTGCTCGACATACTCGTTGGCTTCCTCTGGCTCGGCTTCCTTGTGGGCCACGGGCTCTTTTTTCGCCGGTTGAGCCGCTTCGGTAAGGTCGACGTAGCCTTGCAGCGTGGCGTTGTCTTCGATCGACAACCGGGTCGCTGCGATGTCTCCGATGAAAACTGCGGAGTGTTTCAGTTCTGCACGGCCGCTGGCCTTGACACTGCCCTCGACGCGCCCAAAGACTACCATGTCTCCGGCGACGATGTCCGCATGGATCACGCCGTTGGCTCCTACGGTGAGCCGCTTGCCGGTCAACGTGATGTTGCCTTCCAATACTCCATCGAGGAAGAAATCCTCCTCGCCCGTCACTTCCCCGCGAATACAAATACCCTTCCCAACCACGGTCCCCGAACTGTTCATCATTGGTGGTGCCCTCCGATTGCCACAACTCTATGGGCCACAAGAGGGGGTCGCAATCACCGAAACGGGGCAGATGATGTCTTTGGTGACACATTCCCATTCCGGCTCGAAAGGGAAAGTATCTGCCGCCCCGCAGAGTCAAAATTGGACGGTGCGAGCCACCGCTCGAAGTTCGCCCGGCGCAAGGGCCATTCTGAATCCAACATGGCAAACCAGGCGGTGTCGCGGTTGCGGCCCTTGATGATCATGTGCTGGCGAAAAACTCCCTCGAAGACAAAGCCCAGGCGCAGAGCAGCGCGCCGGGAAGGCTGGTTCAGCGCATTGCACTTCCATTCGTAGCGGCGATAGCCCAAATCCTCGAAGGCGTGCCGCGCCATGAGATACATGGCCTCGGTCGCGCCGCTGCTCCGTTGCAATGCGGGAGTGAAGATGATGTTGCCCACCTCGATGACGCGGTGGCGAGGCTCAATCCGCAGATACGACGCCTGGCCAACCGCAACGCCGGTGGCATTGTCCACAATGGCAAAAAAGAGCGTGTCGGTCGAGCCGGCATTTCGGTCGAAGGCGGCGTCAAAATCGGCACGGCCGGCGAACGGGCCCTCGCTCATGTACCGCCACTGGTCTTCCATTTCCGGCCCGTGGGTGGCCTGGTAGAGGGCCTCGGCATGAGCCGCCCGGTCAAAAGGGCGAAGCGTGACCACTCGCCCGGGAAGCACCGTGGGTTGCGGACGGAGCGCCGGAGAAGGGTCGACCGCAATGCCAATCTCACTCATGCACCGATACTAGCAAGGGCCCATACCAGCAAGGTAACGATCTCACTGGCCCGAGTAGTACCCGGTCCGGGTCTGTACCGCGAGGTCCTTCTTCTTCGCGGTTAACTGTATGGAGTGGTAGCCGCTTGTCTGGTCTTTCGGTGGCGTATAGCCCAACATGAACTGAGTCCGTAGTTCCTCGGCGATCTGGGCATAGATGTCATCCACCGAGTCCTTCTTTTTGGCCTCGAAGTACCGTCCCCCGGTCTCCTGGGCGATGCGCTGGAGGGTCTTCTTGCCGTTGGGGCGGTTATCCTGCTGCCTGGGATAGTTCCCTCCCGGGTAGCCCCCGCCGGGATAGCGGCTGCCTGGATACCCACCGCCCGGATAACCCCCACCCATGCCGCCGCGCCGTCCCATACCGGGATTGTTGTCGTAATCATGGTCCTCGTGGCCGCCTATGTAGATGCTGTAGACCACGGTTTCTGCCTTCTGGCACGACTCGATCGCGCTGTTCACGGTCTCCTGGCTACCCCGATCCTCTCCATCGGTCAAGACGACAATCGCCTTGCGGCCGGTCTGCTTTTTGGTTATCTCATCGCACGCCAGGAAAATGGCGTCGTAGAGTTTCGTGCCCGCGCCTCGCCCGCCCCGGTGCGATCCCGAACCCTGGTCGCTGGTCGGGGTGCTCTCGACCGCCTGCTGAACGTCAATGAGCCCCACCGCCTTCTCCAGCTTGGCGTGATCAGACGTCAGGTCCTGCAGCAGTTCGATCTCGCGATCGAAGTGGATAACAAACGCCCGGTCCACCGGCCTGGTAATCATCTGGTCAAGAAAGCTCCTGCTGGCACTGCGCTCGCGATCGATGTTGTCGCGCTCGCTCATGCTGGTATCAACCAGCAGACCCACGGTCAGGGGCAGGTTCGTCTCCTGGCTAAAGTAGCGGATCGATTGTGGCTTGCCATCTTCTTGCAGCTCAAAATCGTCCTTGGTCAGGTCGCGGACGATCTTGCCCTTCTTGTCGCGGACGGTCACCGGCAAAGTGACCACTTTCACTTCCACCGGAATCGTGGTGACGGGTGTCGAGGGGGCCTGGGACGCAGGCGGAGCACTCGAGTTTTGGGACTGGAGCGACGGAGCCAGAAGCAGAAAGCAAAACAGTGCGGAAATACGCGTCACACTCATGCCCACCTTAGACGACACCGGCGTTCGTCTTGTCACCTTTCACCCGCATAGACGGTAATCCACTGTATCCGGTTTGCAGTCGATAGCCGGGCGCGATAACATCAGCATGACGGATTGTTGCGCCTATCCTCACGGTGGACGCCGTCCAGACTATTGTTCTCAGCGCGGAAGTGGCGAAATTGGCAGACGCACAGCCTTGAGGTGGCTGCGCTCGCAAGGGCGTGGGGGTTCAAATCCCCCCTTCCGCACCATCGATTGAGGTTCACGTTCAAATGATCTGGTTAGTGGGTACGATTCACGTTATTGTTTGCCTCATCCTGATTGGGGTGGTTCTTCTCCAGCAGGGCAAGAGTGCCGACCTCGCGGGCGCCTTCGGCGGCCAGGGATCACAGACTGCGTTCGGTCCCCGCGGAGCCGCCAATCTGCTGACCAAGGTGACCACCTGGGCTGCCATCGTATTCATGTTCACCTCGATCGGACTTACGGTCCTGATCCAGCGAAACGTTGGAGCACGCTCGGTGCTGTCCGGCATCAAGACCACGCATACCACGCCGGCGAAGCCCGCAACCCCCGCCAAGTAAACACCTGGTTCCTGCTTGCCATAGGTAGCTCTCTAGGGGTTTTGTCATGAGCAAACCGGCGTCCGCTGGGAGATGTCAATTTTGCGATCAGATCGTGGATCGCGCAGCCGTGACGCGCCATTTATCTCTATGCGGCCAACCGGAAGCCGCACGCTTGTCTCCTGGTCCGAGCTTTCACATAGTGATTGAAGGGCGTCGTGCCAAGGCTTACTGGATGCATGTGGCTGTGCCGGTAGGCTCCACGCTGGCCAAACTCGACGCTTTTCTTCGCGAAACCTGGCTCGAATGCTGCGGCCACTTGAGCAGCTTTGAGATCGCCGGCGAACGTTATGCGTCCGACCCCATGGACGGGGACTTGAACATGAAGCGGCCATTGAAACAGGTGGTCGGTGTGGGGATGGACCTATCCTACGAGTATGACTACGGCTCGACCACGGAGCTGAAGTTGAAGGTGGCTGGCTTGCGTGCAGAGGGTACGCCTAAAGGCGCGGCACAGTTGCTCGCCAGAAACGAGCCACCGGTGATTCTCTGTCAATCCTGCTCAAGCGAGCAGGCTACGGAGATCTGTGCGCAATGCGCATGTGAGGATGTGGGATGGCTGTGCCCTGCGTGCGCCGAAACGCATTCCTGCGAAACGGAGATGCGCTTGCCGGTGACCAACTCTCCCCGGGTTGGGGTGTGCGCATACGGCGGTTAGGGCCTGTCCGGTAATTCGTTGGTTTGCTGGGATCCTTCGCATTTTTCCGACAACAGGGGGTTTAGGATGCGCTTGCTTTGCCTCGTTTGTCGACTGGACACGCGAAGGGTGCCCCAGGTCTCGCTTTTGAGACCTGGGATCCCCGTAACCAATGCTCCATGGACACCCATGACGTAACCACAGGGTAGCGTATTCCAGGGCTGAATCGATTTGGGGCGCGGGGGCTGGGGATTCGGCTTTCGAGTTTTTCCGCAGGCTCTTTAGCCACCCCCTTCATGAGCGCGCTCGCATCCAGCGCCCCACGGCCACGACCAGTAAGCCCATTCCCAGGAACACCAGCAGAAATCCCGCTGCCCGGACCAGGACGCCTCCATAGCCGAGCACGTTCACGTCGACAAATGGATAGGGATAAAGGCCGCTCATCGCTCCCCGCGCCAGTATGTACACCAGGTACATGGCGGGATAGGACAGCCATGTGATTGCATCCTTCCAACTCAGCCCGGCGCGCGGCGCAAACAGTAGCCAGTACAGCACGTACCCCGCCGGCATAATGCTGTGCAGAAGCACGTCGGCAACCCATTGGGCGCCCTGCGGATTCCACAGCTGTCGTAGCAATAACTCGTACACCATCCCGACAATGGCGATGTAAACAGCCGTGGCGGCCTGTACAGACGGCCGGCAGAGCCACTGCCCCCATCCCCCTTTTGGCTGCAAGGCAACCGCGGTGAAAACCAGCGCTGTCAGAACGTTGGTCAGGATGGTGAAAAAGCTGAAGTAAGTGATGACCGCTGTAAGTCTCTCGGGACCAGGAGCCTGGACGAGCATCAGATAAAGCTGCAAGGCCAGCGCAAACCAACCCAACAACGCCCCTACCGCCGCATAAATGCGCATGGCGCATTGTAACCAGACCTCCCAATCACTACGGTCAATCCCCTAGAATCAACGCATGATCCTTGAAACTTTTCCCGTTGGCCCGCTGCGTTGCAACTGCACCATCCTGGGTGACGAGGTTACCCATGAGGCCGTCGTCGTCGATCCGGGAGACAACATTCCGGAGATCCTTTCCCGGCTGCATAAGCATGGCCTTACCCTGCGCCAGATTGTCATCACCCATGCCCATATTGACCATGTGGGCGGAGCGGTCCTACTCAAGAAGGCGACCGGCGCACCGGTATTTCTCAATCAGCACGATCTGGGTCTTCTGGGCGCGATGGAGATACAAGCCGGGTGGCTCGGGGTTCCCACACCTGAGGTCGCCTCTCCGGATACAAGTGCCGACGATGGGTTGACGGTCGGCCTCGCGACTCTACGGGGCGAAGTGATCCACACCCCGGGACACACCCCCGGCAGCATCTGTCTCCTCTTCCCTCAGCAGCACCTGCTGCTGGCCGGCGATACGCTCTTTGCCGGATCGATCGGCCGAACCGATCTTCCCGGGGGCGACGGACCCCAGATCCTGCGCTCGCTGCGTGATCGGCTGATGGTGTTACCGGAGACAACTCGAGTGTTGCCAGGGCATGGTCCCGATACGACGATTGGTGAAGAAAAGCAATCGAATCCGTTCCTTCAACCAAATTTCCGAATGTGACACATTAAGCTGTTTCCGGCGCGTACAACAAAACGATCATTATTGGGTCAGGTGACACAAAACTCATGCAATTTGCTAGTTAATAAAACTATTACAATCTTGCACTTACACGTATTTAATAAACCTTTAATTGAATGACACGAAAGTATTAGTAGCAAACTTGAGTCCTCATTTGCACAGATCATTTTCTCTAATGGCCATTGAATTGCTCGCATATCACTTCGATACCTTTTCTGAATTCCTCCAGCGATGTAAGCAAACTCACCACCAGCCATCCCTGGCCAGAAAACCCGAAGAAACCCCCTGAATGCACCACCACTCCCCGCTCCAACAACAAATCAAGTGCCATCTTTTCCTCGGGTTGCACCCCGGGAACCCGAAGGACGGCATACCATCCGGCTTCGACTGCAAGCCGGGTCACCAGATTCTGCCGCAAAAGGACTGCGTCCAGGCTGACCAGGTTCGCCTTAAGACGCTCCTTGATTTGCTCTTGCAACGTCGCTCGCTGGCTCAGCCACCCAGGGATTGCCCACTGAATGGGAGCGCTCAAGGAAAGGAAAGTGTCGGAGATCACTTCCAGGCGCTCCATGGCCTCCGCTGCACCGAAGCATGCAATCCAGGCGGCCTTCATCTGAGGTAGCCCAGCGACTTTGCTGAGGCCGCTGAGCACGAACGTGGGCACTGTGTGGCTCCCTGTAGCGAAGCTCGCGCCCCTTTGGTTGAGGCCGTAATCGAGAAAGACTTCATCCACAATCAGCGCCAGCCCATGCTCGCGGCATAACGCTTCGATCGCTTCCCTCTCCGCGCGCCCAGTGAAGTGACCAGTGGGATTATTCGGATTGACGAGCATGATGGCCCGCGTACGCGGGGTTACGCGCCGGCGCAGTGCCTCCAGGTCCAGGTGCCAGCCATGATCGTAGAAAAGCTCGTAGGGAATTAGTCCCACGTCGTCCAGGCGGGCCAGAAAGTCGAACAACGGATAGCCCGGTTGGCCAGTCAGCACCTCGTCTTCTGGATCGCAGAGCAGCCGGAAGAGGAAGCTGTAGGCCTCGCTGGTGCCGGTGGTAAGAAAGATCTGCTCTGGCTCTACCGGCGCCCCATGGTCCTGGTAATAGCGGCATACCGCCTCGCGCGCGACACGCAGGCCCCGCGGATCCGGATCGTAGTACAGGGCTCCTGGATCGCTCACTTGATCGCTCAGGGGAGCCAGGATCGAGGCGGCATCGTAAGTAAATCCGCAGCGGGTCGGATTGGAGGCGGTCAGGTCATACAGCTGCGCACCGGCTGCGCGCAAGCGTGCGAGCTGCTGGGCCCATGGGGTCTCGGTCAAATCCCACTCGGTCCGCGCCGACCACGGGTATCTTCGTGCCTCCTTCACCATTCCCTCCCTTGCGCCATGTTGTAATAGAGCAGAAACCGCAGGAGCCCGCAACGCATGGATTTAGAAGCCGTTATCTTCGACTATGGTGAAGTTCTCAGCGGTCCGCCCGACCCTCAGGCGCATCGCAACTTGCTCGGCATTGCAGGAGTCGAGGAGGAGGCCTTCGAAAAGGCCTATTGGGCCCACCGGCTGGATTACGATGCTGACATCCTGAACGGCCAGACTTACTGGCAAACCGTCGCCCGTGATACGGGTGTTCACTTCACGGCCGAGCAGATCAGCCGATTGCTGGAACAGGATGCCATCATGTGGATGAACCTGAACCCAGCCATGCTGGCCTGGATTCCCAAAATCAAGGAAGCGGGTTTCCGCCTCGGGATCCTCTCAAACATGGGCGATGGCGTGCTTGATTACATGCGGCCACGCTTTTCCTGGCTGGCGCAGTTTGACCACCTTACCTGGTCTTGCGAGCTTGGCGTGGTCAAGCCCGATCCGGCCATCTATCTGCACACGGTGAAGAAGCTGAACGTTTCTCCCGACCGGGCTCTGTTCATCGATAACCTGCAAAAGAACATACTCGGCGCCGAAGCCATCGGGCTCCATGCCGCCCTCTTTGAAAGTCCGGAACAGCTGCAGAACGATTTGGCTCGGCGAGGATTTCCGCTGCCGCCCCTCGAATCACAGGGTGGCTGAAGGCTACCGAGCACCAGGCTTGGCTAAAGCCAGCGGAACCTGATCCACGATTTCCAAGTTGAAGCCCTGCAGAGCCGGAACATGCGTGGGCGTGTTGGAAAGCAAGCGAATCTTCCGAATATTCAAATCCGAAAGGATCTGGCCGCCCAAGCCAACCTGGCGCAAAATCCGCTGATGCCGGTCTTCCCTATGTTCGCCACTGCGGTGCAGGAAGAGGCGATGAGGCATGGAGCTACGGTCGATCTCGAAACCCTTACTTGAATTGTGCAGATAGATCAGGGCGCCACGTTCGGCCTCCGCGATCATCTCCAGCGAGCGCTGCACCACCTGGTGACAATCGCACAATGTCGTCCCGAAAACATCGCCCGCCAAACAGTGGGAGTGTACCCGCACCAGAACCGGCTCCTGGTTGTGCTCCGAGTTCACATCTCCGCGCACCAGCGCCAGGTGGCTCTCTCCTCCATCCACTTCGCTCTCGTACGCGATCATGCGAAAGTCGCCAAAACGGGTAGGCATGATCGATTCCGCAACACGGAATATATAGCGCTCATTCTGCAGCCGGAAGCGGATCAATTCCGCGACGGTCAGCATTTTCAAC
>Ga0182024_10004367_pt1 | contig 32633 bp, 25 predicted proteins | sample P32metaG_FD_120480 | JGI IMG/M metagenome (GOLD analysis project Ga0182024, IMG submission 120480) | Permafrost microbial communities from Stordalen Mire, Sweden - P3-2 metaG (Illumina Assembly) | ecosystem: Environmental > Terrestrial > Soil > Wetlands > Permafrost | place: Sweden: Stordalen...
ACGGTCGCGCCTCAAAGAGGCGGAACGCGCTCCCTTACGGTCGCGCCTCAAAGAGGCGGAACGCGCTCCCTTACGGTCGCGCCTCAAAGAGGCGGAACGCGCTCCCTTACGGTCGCGCCTCAAGAGGCGGAACGCGCTCCCTGACGGGCGCGCCTCAAGAGGCGGAACGCGCTCCCTTACGGTCGCGGTTCTGTAAAGAAAAACACGCCACATCGGTCGGGCTCGTTAAGACTTCGCGGCAGAGCGGCGCCTCCTCAGGCGGACCACGATCAGCCGCAGGGCGGCCATGGCGGGCACCGAGAAAAACATGCCGGGAATCCCGGCAATTTGTTCGCCGGCGAGGACGCCGAACAAAACCAGCATGGGATGAATCTTGACGCCGGCGCTCAGCAGATAAGGGCCGAGCACATAATCCTGAAAGATGCGATAGACCACCAGAAACACCACCAGCATCCAGACGTGCGAATAGCCGGCAAACCCGGTGACAGTCAGCATGGTGACCGCTCCCACGAAAGGACCGACGGCAGGGATGAATTCGAGCAGCGCGGCGAATCCCGCAAGCAAGAAGCGATAAGGAGCGCCGGTAAGCGTGAGAAATATCGTGTAAAAAGTGAATGCCGATAGCGCCAGCAACGAGAGAGCCCGGATATACTGCGCGAGCAGATCGTGAAGGTCGGAAAAAATCTGCTCAATCAGATGGCGGCGTTCCGCGGGAAAGCTTTCCACCACGGCGTCGCGCATCGCAGAGCCTTCCTTCAGAAAGAAGAACGTGATGATAGGAATCAGCACGATGCCGGCCAGGGCTCCGACACCGCTGATCACCTGCGAGCCTATCTGCGACAACATGGGGCCGATCTTGTCGCCCAGTTCATGCAAGCGCTGCTGCACGAAGTCGGTTACCGCCGGCCGCATGGGTTCGAAACTCTGCGGGACGGGAAGGTGCGATAGAGGATCGCTCTTCAACACTTCAGGCAGCCGGTTGGCGAGCGTGACGGCCTCTTTCGAGATGCGCGAGCCGAGGGAGATCATGGCCAGCACGATCACCCCTATGGCGGCGACGTAGACGATGGCGAGAGAGGCCACGCGTGGAACACGGCGCGGAATCAGGCGTTCCACGAACGCTACGATGGGAGCAAGGAGATGCGCCAGAAGCAGCGCCAGTGCGAACAGCAGCAGGGTGTGGCGGATCTCGTAGACCAGGAAAACAAGCAACGCAAAGAGGAACAGAGTCCAGGCGACTTGGAGGGTCCGACGGTCGGTTCCGAACATTGTTTACATGATAGCGGTCGGGAGCAGGTTGTACACCGTCGCGTATTGCGAACACAGCCCCGGCGGTGCATGATAGCCTTTCGGGAGTCGGGCCGGTAACGAGTTGAGGGTTGGCGGCGAATTGAGGGTGGGCAGCGAATTGAGGGTGGGTAGCGGGTTGAGCGTACCGCTCCTTTTAGTCGCGGCTCGGAACTGTGGCGGCTCGGAACTGTCGCGGGTCGGAAAACTGAGAAACTGGATTAGTGAATAAAACCCCAGCCGATCACATGCGCGCTCTGGTTGCGGAACTGGAGGAACTGGAAGACAGGCTTCGCGCGGGCGGTGGTACCAAGAAAATCGAGAAGCAACATAAGGACGGGAAGCTGACCGCGCGGGAACGCATCGCGAAGCTGATCGACCCGGGCACGTTCTTTCTCGAGATGGGATTGCTGGTCGCGTATGACCGCTACGATGGGCAGGCGCCGGGCGCGGGGGTGGTGACGGGCATCGGCAGGATCGAGGGACGGCCGGCGGTGATCGTCGCCAACGATGCGACTGTGAAGGCGGGCGCGTGGTGGCCGGAGACCGTTCCCAAGGTGCTGCGCGCGCAGGAAATCGCGATGCGGAACCGGCTGCCCATCGTCTATCTGGTGGATTCGTCCGGCTTGAATCTTCCGTATCAGGACGGAGTGTTCCCGGGCCAATACGGGGGCGGGCGGATTTTCTATTACAACTCGCTTATGCGGCGCAAGCTGCGCGTTCCGCAGATCTCGGCGGTGATGGGAATGTGCATCGCGGGCGGCGCGTATCTGCCGGCGCTGTCGGACGTGATCATCATGGTGGAAGGTTCGAGCTTCATGGGGCTGGGCGGACCGAATTTAGTGAAGGGCGCGGTGGGACAGGTGGTGGATGCGGAGTCGCTGGGCGGGGCGGCGCTGCACACGCGGACCAGCGGGGTGGCGCACTACATGGCGAAAGACGATCCCGATTGTTTGCGGATGATTCGGGAGATGATGCGCGAGCAGCCGGCGCCGGCCGAATCGCCCAAAGGCGTCGGGTCTTTGAATAAAGGCGTTCCGCCCGCAAAGCCAGCGGAGGGATTGTACGATCTTCTGCCCGCGGATCATCGGTTGCCTTACAACATGGATGAAGTGATCGCGCGCATAGTGGACGCGGACGATTATCTGGAGTTTCAGCCGGGGCACGCGCCGGAAATGATTTGCGCCAACGCCCGATTGCATGGCCGCGCGATCGGGGTGATCGCGAACCGGCGCGGATTCCTGAAATCACCGAGCGGGCCGCGGATCGGCGGGATCATCTACACGGAATCGGCGCGCAAGGTGGCGTACTTCGTCGAGAACGCGGAGCGTCACGGATTGCCGCTGCTGTACTTGCAGGACGTATCCGGGTTCATGGTCGGCGTCGACGCGGAGAGCGAGGGCATCATTCGCGCGGGCGCGGAGATGGTGGAAGCGATGGCGTGCGCGACCGTCCCGAAGATCATTCTGACGATCAATCACGCGAGCGGCGCGGGCTACTATGCGATGGCGGGACAGGGATTCGATCCGCATTTTTCGTTTGCCTGGCCGACGGCGCGAATCGGCGTGATGGAAGGCGACTCGGCGATGCAGGCGGTGCACGGTCCGGAACTGGCGAGATACAAAGCGTCGGGCGAGCCGGTACCGGCGGAATTGGAATCGAGAATCGCGGCGACGCGCGCCGATTATGACCGGTGGCTGGACGCGCGATATGCGGCGGCGCGGGGGCATGTGGACGCGCTGATCGATCCGCTGGAGACGCGGAGGGTGCTGGCGTTCGCCTTCGATGCGGCGACGGCGCACGGGCATCGCGAACATTTGGCGCTGGAGACGTTGTAAACGGATTGTTCAAGGAACGATAAGTTTCCCCATCCCTGGCGGCGGCTCGTTAAGGCCACGCACTCGCCAACGGTCGCGCTCAGAAGGGGTTGAGCGTCGGGAGCAAGTTGAGCGTGCCGCTCCTTGACAGTCGCGGTTCCGTAACCGGGAACGCGCTCCATTCTATCGCGCCTCTTATGCAATCCTTAGCTCGCGCTTATGACTTCTTTATGACGCGCGCTCTATTCTCGGTTTGTAATGTCAAAAAATGTGTTGATTTTGTCGGCTGGGCTGCTCTGCGTGTTGCCGTTGATGCAGGCCCAGTCGACCACCGAATCTGCGGAATCGGACCAGCAGAGCGCTCCTGTGAGTGTTCCGCCTGCGGCCGGCGCTGGCGACCCCAACGCCGCAGTCACGGGCGGGTTCGTCAGGCGTTTTATCCAGGCCTATCATGACGACTGGACGGTCACCGCACCCAGTGGACCCGAGCCGGCGTATCGCGGCGATCCGGCTCCGGTTTCGGGCCCGCCGTTTCCATTCGGCGTGTGGCCCTACGGGGGATCGGTGACCATTGGACAGCCGTGGACGCAGTCGGGTCCGCTGATGCAGGCGATCTGGGGCGGCAAGCACGGCGATTGGTGGAAGCGCAGCGGAATTCAGATTTATGGATGGTTGAACGGCGGCATCAATGCGAGCACGTCGAAAGGGAGTGGATACTCGAATTTTCCGGAAGCTTACGCGGAACGCGGAAACAGTCCGGAGCTGGACCAGGAGGTGCTGTACGTCGAGCGGCAGCCGGATACGGTGCAGACCGATCATGTGGATTGGGGATTTCGCATCGTCGGGCTGTACGGGCTCGACTACCGGTTTACTACCGCGGCGGGTTGGTTCAGCAATCAGCTTCTCGGCAAGAATCAGGAGAACGGATTCGATCTGCCGATGGCGTATTTCGATTTGTACATCCCGGCGCTGCAAGGGATCGACATCCGGATTGGACGCTACATCTCGCTTCCGGATATCGAAGCGCAACTCGCGCCGAACAACTACACGTATAGCCACTCGCTGCTCTATACGTTCGACGCGTACACGCAAACCGGTATCAACGTGACGATGAAGTTCAGCAATCACTGGATGTGGCAAGTCGGTTTGTCGCCGGGCAACGATGTGGCGCCGTGGGACACCAGGGACGCTAAGCTCACGCTCAACACGTGCCTCGGCTATACCTGGCGCACCGGTCTCGACAACGTTTACGTGTGCGAGAATTCGCTTAACAATGGACACTACGCGTATAACAATGTTCAGTCGTCGTATTTCACGTGGTATCACAAATTCAGCAAGGACGGATCGTGGCACATGGCGACGGAGACCTGGTATCAGTACGAGAAACATACGCCGAACGTAAACAATCCGGCGGGCGCGATTCTGGTGGAGACCAATGCGAACGGAGCGTTTTGCGCGGTGAGCACGCAGATCACCTGCTTTGCGCCCGAGTGGGCGGTGGTCAATTACATGGAGAAGCAGCTTTCCAAGCATGATTACTTCACCTTCCGAAATGAATTTTTCGATGATCTCGTGGGGCAGCGCACAGGCTTCAAGACTCCCTACACCGAACATCTGGTCGGCTGGGGGCATTGGGTGGGGACTACGGTTTTGTTCCGGCCGGAGATGCGATGGGAGCACTCCTACGATCTGCCGGTGTACGACAACGGCACGCGTCATAGCCAGCTCACGTTCGCCGCGGATGTGATCCTGTTCTTCTAGCGTGTGATGAGGTAGTGCGCGAGGGGGTGCGTACCGCTCCTTCACAGTCGCGGCTCAGAACCGGTGCGGCGTTGGATAGAATGCGGTGTGGGCCGCACGGAGACGGCGGCCGCCCTGAGGAGAAGATTTGGTTTTTCGCATCGGAGCATTGCTTCGACACCTGGGCTTGGGCCTGGTGACGATCGCGGCCATCACGGTGCTGTGCAGCCGTGTTCTTTCCGTGAACGCGATCACGGCGGGCTTCGCGTATCTGCTGGGCGTGCTCGCGATCGCGACGGCCTGGGGACTGATCGAAGCCATCGTGGCCTCGGTGGCCGCGATGCTGTGCTTCAACTTTTTCTTTCTGCCGCCGATCGGGCAGTTCACCATTGCCGATCCTCAAAACTGGGTGGCTCTGTTCGCGTTTCTCGCCACGGCGCTGATAGCCAGCCACATTTCGGATCGGGAAAGGAAGCAGGCGCTGGAGGCGAAGGCTCGCCAGAAGGAAACCGAACAACTGTATGCGTTGAGCCGCATCATCCTGATGACGGACCCGGCGCAGTCCATCGGGTTTCAATCCGCGCAACACATCGCCGAGATTTTCGATTGCCCGGCGGTCGCGCTGTACGACGCCAAGAGCGGCGAGATTTTCCGGGGCGGCGCCGAGGATCTGCCCGACGTCGAAGGCCAGCTCAAACAGGTGGTGATGCAGAGCGGCAACCTGCGGGACAGCGCCGGACATGCAGTCGTCGCCCCCATCATTCTAGGGGGCCAGCCGATCGGAAGTCTGGCGTTGAAGAGTTTGTCGCTTTCTGACGGAGCGCTGCGTGCGTTGTTGAATCTGGTCGCGATTGCATTGGAACGGGTCCGCACGGAAGAGGCCGCCAACCGCGCGGAGGCGGCGCGGCAGAGCGAGGAGTTCAAGTCGACGCTGCTGGACGCGATCGCTCACGAGTTCAAGACGCCGCTCACTTCGATCAAAGCCGCGTCTACGTCGATGCTGTCGGATCCCTCGCCCCTCTCGCCGGAGTTTCGCGAGCTGGCGACGATCATCGACGAGGAGACGGATCGGATGAGCCTGCTGGTTACCGAAGCAGTGCGCATGTCGCAGATCGACGCGGGGAAGGTTCGTCTGGAGCGGGAGCTGCTGGATGTAGGCGATCTGCTGCGGCGTGTGCTGACCCATTTCGAATCGAAGGCTGAAGGGCGCGAGCTGAAGTTGCAAGTGGACGCGAGCGTGCCCGCGGTGTATGCGGACAAGGACCTGATATCGCTGGCGCTGCGTCAGTTGATCGATAACGCGCTGAAGTACTCGCCGCCCGGTTCGCCGATCGGCGTCACGGCGGGATTGAAGGACCACCGTGTGATTATTCGCGTCCAGGATCGCGGCCCCGGCATTCCGGAGCGGGAAAGGGAACGCGTCTTCGACAAGTTTTATCGCCGGCAAACCACCAAGACTCACGTTCCCGGGACCGGGCTGGGGCTGTACATCGCGCGCGAAATCGCCCGGGCGCATGGAGGCGACGTGTGGGTGGAAGGCGAACCTGGAGCGGGCTCCGAGTTTTGCGTGGCGCTTCCGCTTCTGGACCCTGAAAAGACTGGACCCTGAGAAAATGAACGCCCCGGCAGGAACCTGAAAAATGAGTGTCACTCAGAAACAGAACACGGGGCGCATCTTGGTAGTGGATGACGAACCGCAGATCCGCCGCGTTTTGCGGGCGACGCTCACCGCGCAGGGCTACGAAGTGCAGGACGCGCGCACCGGGGAAGATGCCCTCGATTCCGTGCGCAACAGCCGCTTCGACCTGATTCTCCTGGACATGAACATGCCCGGCATGGGGGGCCTGGAAACCTGCCGCTCCATCCGATCGGGTTCCGAGGTCGCGATCATCATGCTCACGGTGCACGACGCCGAACAGGACAAAGTGGCCGCGCTCGACGCCGGGGCAGATGACTATATCACCAAGCCGTTCAGCATGCCGGAGCTGCTCGCGCGCATCCGCGCCGCGCTGCGCCGTTTACCGACGTCGACCGAGGGCGGCGCGGAATCTATTCGTCTCGATACCGTCGAGATCAACCTGGCCACGCGCCGCGTGATTTCGAAGAGCGGGGAGATTCGCCTCACGCCCAAGGAGTTCGATCTGCTCCAGTTCTTCGTGGGGAATCCGAATGTCCCCATCCCGCATAGCCGGCTGCTGCAAGCCGTGTGGGGACCCGACTATGGCAATCAGGTTGAATACCTGCGGGTGTTCGTCAACCAGCTTCGAAAGAAAATAGAGCCGGATCCGTCGAAGCCGCGTTATTTATTGACGGAGCCGTGGGTGGGCTATCGCTTCGCATTGCCCGGTAAGGTCGCCGCGTGAAGTTGCCGGGTGAAGACCGAAATGAATAGTCTGACGATCTTCGGGCTGTTCGCCGTAACCGCCATGCTGGTGACATACGCGCTGGAGAAGCGGAGCCCTTGGTTTGTTTTGGCGTTCGCGGCAGCTTGCCTGCTCGGCTCTGCCTACGGATTTCTTCAAGGAGCGTGGCCGTTCGGATTGGTGGAAGCCATCTGGGCGATGGTGGCAGCGCGGCGATGGTGGCTGGAAAGATCGAGCTAACTTTACGGAGACAGGCTTACACAACTCTTAGAGCGATTTTATGACTTCTTTATGGCTTTCCAGATACCTTGAATCTGGGAGCAACGAACATGATGGGCGGACAAGAGCTAGTGCTGGCCAGCGGGCATCGCGCAGCAAAGCCTGCCGATGCATGCGGGGACAAACCTCTCGAGGTGATCGTGCTCCACACGACTACGAAAGCCACTCTTCAGGCGCTTCGAACGGCCGCGCGCCTTGCCGAAGGGCTGGCGGCACACATCCGGCTATTGGTGTTAGAGATTGTGCCCTACCCTCTTCCCGTGAGCGCGCCGCCGGTACCGGTGGAATTTACGCATCGGCGTTTCAGGACGGTGGCATTGGAAACGAAAATCGACACCGACGTTGATATTCGCCTGGGCCGCGACAAGGCGCAGATGTTGGAATCGGCTCTCAAACCGCACTCGCTGGTGGTCATGGCGGTGAAGACAGGTTGGTGGCCCAGCGCGGAGAAGCGGCTGGCCAAGAGACTGGAACGGACCGGTCATCAAGTGGTGGTCTGCGGCACGAACTGATTCCCCACCCTGACGGGTGGGGCTGGAAGGCAAGAGTCAAGACATGTTGGATTTTGCGTACGTGGCAATCGCGGTGTTGTTCTTCGTCGCTTGCTGGTATCTGACGAGGGCTTGCGAAAAGCTTTAACCCAATGGACTACATCATTGCAGGCATTGCGGCCGTTCTTCTGTTCCTCTATCTGATCTACGCGCTGCTGAAACCCGAGAAATTCTGAGGTATTTATGACACCGAATGGCGTTCTCCAGATCGCCGTATTTTTTGTGGTGATTCTCGCCCTCACCAAACCCATGGGCGCCTATATGACGAAAGTGTTTGCGGGCGAGCGCACTTTCCTGCACCCGGTTCTGCGTCCTCTGGAGCGTCTGTGCTACGCCGCCGGCGGTGTCAAAGAATCCGTCGAGCAGAGATGGACTCAGTATGCCGCGAGTCTCCTGGCCTTCAGCATTTTCAGTTTCCTGATTTTGTATTTGTTCCAGCGGTTGCAAGGCTGGCTGCCGCTCAACCCGATGGGTTTCGGGACCGCGCACGCGCCGGTCGGCGCGACCGCGATGACTCCGGATCTGTCGTTCAACAACGCCGTCAGCTTCGCCACCAATACCAACTGGCAGAATTATTCCGGCGAAAGCACGCTGAGCTACTTCGTTCAAATGGCCGGGTTGACCATGCACAACTTCACCTCGGCGGCGGCGGGAATCGCGATCGCCGTGGCGCTGATCCGTGGGTTTGCGCGGCAGCAGGCGAACGCGATCGGCAATTTCTGGACGGATCTGATTCGAGCGACGGTGTACGTACTGTTGCCGCTCTCCCTGGTCATCGCGTTGTTCTTCTGTTCTCAGGGTGTGATTCAGAATTTGCATCCGTACACGACCGCGACCACCATCGAAGGCAAGACCCAGACCATCCCGCAAGGGCCGGTGGCTTCACAGGAAGCCATCAAGATGCTCGGCACCAACGGCGGCGGATTTTTCGGGGCGAATTCCGGGCACCCGTTCGAAAATCCGACTCCGCTCACCAACATGATTCAGATGCTGGCGATTTTCCTGATTCCAGCGGGCCTGACTTATACGTTCGGAAAAATGATCGGAGACACACGGCAAGGCTGGGCGATTTTCGCCGCGATGAGCGTCCTGTTCCTGGCGGGGACTTTCGTCCTGTATGGCGCGGAGCAGAGCGGAAACCCGATCCTTACGAATCTGGGGCTCGCGCCCACCGGCAACTGGGAAGGGAAGGAAGTCCGCTTCGGCATCGCAGCGACGGCGCTGTTCGCCACCGTGACCACGGATGCGAGCTGCGGCGCGGTAATCGCGGCGCACGACAGTCTAACGCCGCTGGGTGGACTGGTTCCGTTGTTCAATATGCAGACCGGCGAGGTGATTTTTGGAGGCGTCGGAGCGGGACTCTACGGCATGCTGCTGTTCTCGATTCTGGCGGTGTTCATCGCCGGGCTGATGGTGGGCAGGACACCGGAGTACATCGGCAAGAAGATCGAGGGCAAGGAGGTCAAGATGGCGATGCTGGCGCTGATTGCGACCTCCGCCGTGATCCTCGTCTTCAGCGGCATCTCTTCGGTGGCGCAATTTTCCAAGGGAGGCTACTGGAATGGCGCCAACGGTCCCGCCACCGCCAATTTGTCGAACGGCGGTCCGCACGGATTCGGAGAAATTCTGTATCTGTTCACCAGCAGTGCGGCCAACAACGGCAGCGCATTCGCGGGGATCAACGGAAATACGCCGTGGTACAACCTGGCGGGCGGGATCACCATGTTGGTGGGACGGTTCCTGATCATCATTCCGATGCTGGCGGTCGCCGGCAGTCTGGCCGCGAAAAAGCGGATACCGGTAACCACCGGGACGCTGCCGACGCACGGCGTTCTGTTCGTGGGGCTTCTGGTGGGCACCATCGTAATCGTCAGCGCTCTCACTTTTTTCCCGGCGCTTTCACTCAGTCCCATCGTGGAGCATTTCCTGATGAAGCAGGGGAGGTTGTTCTGACATGGCCGCCGTCGACGTACGTCCCGAAGATCCAAAAGTTATTTCTCCGGCGGGAACCGATCCCACGGATCTACTTCCCAAGAAGCTGGCTCATGCCCGGCCCTTGTTCGATCCCGACATTCTGCGGCGAGCTGTGAAAGGTTCGTTCGTCAAATTGAATCCGGTCTGGTTGATGAAGAATCCGGTGATCTTCGTGGTGGAAGTGGGCGCGGCGATCACCACGATATTGCTGGTTCGCGACATCGCCACCGGAGCCCCAGAAATCGGATTCCCCATTCAGATCGCGCTGTGGCTGTGGTTCACCGTCCTGTTCGCCAATTTCGCCGAAGCCATGGCGGAAGCGCGCGGCAAAGCCCAGGCCGACGCGCTGCGAAAAACGCAGACTGACGCCGTTGCCAGACGAGTGCTGGAGAATGGCCGGATCGAAACCGTTTCCGCGTCCAAGCTTCGCTCGGGCGATGTGGTGGTGTGCGAAGCGGGCGAGATCATTCCGGGAGACGGCGACGTGATCGACGGCATCGCCACCGTGGACGAGTCGGTGATCACCGGTGAGAGCGCCCCGGTGATTCGCGAGTCGGGCGGCGACCGCAGCGCTGTGACGGGCGGCACCAAGGTCCTCTCGGATCACATCAAGATTCGGATCACATCCAACCCCGGGGAAACATTTCTGGATCGAATGATCGCACTGGTGGAGGGAGCCGAGCGCCAGAAGACGCCCAATGAGATCGCGCTGAATATTCTGATCGCGGGACTGACGCTGATTTTCCTGCTGGCGGTGGTGACACTTCAGCCGTTCGCAAAGTACAGCGTGTCGACCACGGGACTGGGCACCGTGCCGTCCGTCGCAGTACTGGTTTCGCTGCTGGTGTGCCTGATCCCGACCACGATCGGCGGATTGCTCTCGGCGATCGGAATCGCCGGCATGGATCGCGTGATGCAGCACAACGTGCTGGCCATGAGCGGCAAAGCAGTGGAAGCTTCGGGCGACGTCAATACGCTGCTTCTGGACAAGACTGGGACGATCACCATTGGCAATCGCCAAGCGGTGGAATTCATTCCCGTCAACGGAGTTTCGGAGGCGGATCTGGCCGATGCGGCGCAGCTCTCGAGTCTGGCCGATGAGACGCCGGAAGGTCGATCCGTCGTGGTGCTCGCAAAATCGAAATACGGCTTGCGCGGCCGCGAGATCGCGAGCCATGAGGCGCAGTTCATCCCGTTTTCGGCGTATACGCGCATGAGCGGCGTCGATATCGATGGGCGGCGCCTTCGCAAGGGCGCGAGCGAATCCATCGGGCAGTTCGTGCGCGAGCAGGGCGGCCAGGTGCCACCCGAGCTGATCGAAACCGCGGAACGCATCTCGCGGCAAGGTGGCACGCCTCTCGCGGTCGCCGACGGCCGTAGCGCGATGGGCGTGATCCATTTGAAGGACGTTGTGAAGGGCGGGATGAAGGAACGCCTGGGGCAATTGCGCGCGATGGGGATTCGCACCGTGATGATCACCGGCGACAATCCTCTGACCGCAGCCGCCATCGCCGCCGAAGCGGGCGTCGACGATTTTCTGGCGCAGGCATCGCCCGCGGATAAGCTCGCCTACATCAAGAAGGAGCAGGGCGAAGGCCGGCTGGTCGCGATGACCGGCGACGGAACCAACGACGCTCCCGCACTCGCGCAGGCCGATGTCGGACTCGCGATGAACACGGGCACCATGGCGGCTAAGGAGGCCGGCAACATGGTGGACCTGGACTCAAATCCAACCAAGCTGATTGAGGTGGTCGCGATCGGCAAGCAGTTGCTGATCACGCGTGGAGCGCTGACTACGTTTTCGATTGCAAACGATGTCGCCAAGTATTTCGCCATCATTCCAGCGATGTTTATGGCGACATATCCGGCACTGGCGAAATTGAACGTGATGGGACTGCACAACCCCCAGAGCGCGGTTTTGTCGGCGGTGATTTTCAACGCCCTGATCATCATCGCGCTGGTCCCGCTGGCGCTTCGCGGCGTGCGCTATCGTCCCGTGAGCGCGGCGTCTCTGCTGCGCAGGAATTTGTTTATCTATGGCCTGGGAGGGCTGATCGCGCCCTTTCCGGGCATTTGGATAATCGACCAGATCGTGCATGCTTTGGGGTTGGCGTGATGGATAGTGATCTCGCTCCACAGGCTGAAGCCTGTGCCGCCAGCTAAGGATTGATTTATGTGGAAACAATTGTTGCCCGGATTTCGAATGACGCTGCTGCTCACGGTGCTTACCGGGTTAATCTATCCGGGAGTGGTGACCGGGCTTTGTGAGGTGCTGTTCAAGGACAAAGCCGACGGCAGTCTTCTATCGAAAGATGGGCGCGTCATCGGATCGTCGCTCATCGGACAGAATTTCACGCGCTCGGAATATTTCCAACCGCGACTCTCGGCCGCCGGGAACGACGGCTATGATGGCGCCGCTTCGCAGGGTTCCAACCTGGGGCCGACCAGCCAGAAGCTGGCGGACCGGGTTAAGGCGTCGGTGGAGGCGTTCCGAAAAGCGAATCCGGACTTTCAGGGTCCCATTCCAGCCGACCTGCTTACCGCCAGTGGCAGCGGCCTCGATCCGCACCTGAGTCCCGAGGCTGCGGAGGCGCAGGCATCGCGCGTGGCGAAGGCGCGCGGCGTCGCGGCCGGCCAGATCCAGCAGCTCATCGATCAATTTACCGAGGGTCGCGACCTGGGATTTCTGGGCGAGCCTCGCGTCAACGTGCTGTTGCTGAATCTAGCGCTGGACCAGCGCTATCCTATAAGCAAGTGAGGTCCTGGCAGGGCATGGCCTGCCGCACGCGCCGATTATGGACAGCGAACTAAAGCAACACCTCGAATCTATGGAAGCGCGGCTGACGCGGGGCACGCAGACGCAGCTCGAATCTATGGAAGCGCGGCTCGAAGCGCGGCTGACGCGGGGCACGCAGACGCAGCTCGAAACGATGGAGGCGCGGCTGACGGAAACGATTCGGAGCACGCAGACAGAACTCGAAGCGCGGCTGATCGAAAAGATGCGCGACATGCAAACAGAGCTGCTTCGTGGTTTCGCGGCGTTCTCGGAAGGCCAGACGATCCGCCTGCGTAAAGTTGAGGCGGATCAATCGAATCTGGACGCCGCGTTATCCGGACGCGTGAATGTCCTGGAACGGCGGCTTCTCGAAATCGAACTGCGGCTGGGATTGGTGGGAGGGAAGTGAGCGATCGACGAAATCCTACCGAGCAACACTCTACATAAGAGAAGTTTTGCAGGGCATGGCCCTGCCCCACTCCCCCATGCCTGAGATCGCACGTCCTCGCCCCAGCCCCGAACAGCTTCTCAAACAGGTAGAGGCCGAGGAGCGGCACTCCGCCCGGGGGAAGCTTAAAATATTTCTGGGATACGCTTCCGGCGTGGGCAAGTCTTTCCGCATGCTGGATGAAGGACGGCGCCGGAAGATGCGCGGTCAGGATGTGGTTGTGGCGGCCACCCAGCGCGCGGCCTCCCCCGAAGTCGAAACGGTCTTGCGCAGTCTTGAAGTTATTCCGCCGCCTGCCGGAGCTGCCGGTCCCGCCATCGATGTTGAAGCGGTGCTGCGCCGGCATCCCGAAGTTGTTCTGATTGACGGCTTGGCCTATCACAATCCTCCCGGCAGCAAGAATCCGGAACGCTGGCAGGACGTCGATGAGCTTCTTTCCGCCGGGATTTCCGTGATTACTTCCATCAACCTCCAGTTCATCAAGGAGCGGCAGCAGCAGGTGGAGGCGATCCGCGGAAAGACCGTGAAGGAATCGGTGCCCGAGGCGTTTATCCGCACGGCCGATGAGATTGAGCTGGTGGACGCGGCGCCGGAATATTGCGCGGCGCACTCACTCGAAGGCGGCCAGCAATCGGTTCTGAATGCCGATCAACTTCAGCGCCAGCTTTCCGAGCTTCGCGAAATTGCGCTGGTGCTGGCAGCCGACGTGGTGGATCACCAGCTTGAGGAATATCTCCGTCGCCAGGGAATCCAGCAGGCATATGGCGCGCATGAGCGCGTTCTGGTGTGCGTCACGCCCCGATCGAACGCCGAGTTGATGATTCGCCGCGGCCGGCGGCAAGCGGACCGTTTTCACGGCGAGTTGTACGTGGTCTACGTTCAGCAGGACGATCTAAAGCCGGAAGACCAGCGTGTGCTGGAGCACAACCTGTCTTGCGCCGTCGAGCAGAACGCACCGGTCGAAGTCCTTCACGCCGAGGATCCCATCGCGGCCATCCTGCAGTTCGCGGCCGACCACGGAATCACCCAGATCTTCGTCGGTCACAGCCAGCAGAGTGGATGGATGAACCGCTGGAAGCCGAATCCGGTGGAGCGCCTGATCATGGAAGGCGACGGCATCGATATCCGCATCTTTCCCCACACCGAATCCCAGTGAGTGAGTCCAGGGCCTGAGCCCAGCGAATGAGTGAATGAATGACTCCGGCAAATCAGTCAACGAATGAGCAGGTGAAGGCGAAAGGCAAGCTCCGAATCCTGCTCGGCTACGCGGCCGGCGTGGGCAAGACCTACAAGATGCTGGAAGAAGCCCAGCAGTTGAAGCGAGAGGGTCGCGACGTCGTGGTGGGTTACTTTGAACCTCACGGCCGCAAGGACACCATCGCGAAACTGGAAGGACTGGAGCTGATTCCCAGGAGGCGCATCGAATACCGCGGCCACTCGTTCGAAGAAATGGACACGGATGCGATTCTCGGGCGGCATCCCGAAGTCTGCGCCGTGGATGAGTTTCCTCACACGAACATCCCCGGGTCGGAGCGAGCCAAGCGTTGGGAAGACGTCGCGTTGCTGCTGGATGCCGGCATCGACGTTCTGACCACCATGAACATCCAGCACTTGGAGAGCCTCAACGATCAGATGCGGGAGATCACCGGCGTTCAGGTGCGCGAGACCATTCCTGATTGGGTCGTGAAACAGGCGGATGAAGTGATCCTGGTAGACCTGCCGCCCGGCGCTTTGTTGAACCGGCTCCAACGCGGCGTGATTTACGGAACCGATAAAGCCGAGCGCGCACTGGCGAACTTCTTCAAGGAACCGACGCTCGCGGCGCTGCGCGAAATGGCGTTGCGTCAGACCGCGCACGAGATCGATATCCGTCACGACGAGCAGGGCGTCAATCCCAGTCCCGAGCGGATCCTGATTCACATTACGGAATCGCCGGCTACGGCGGCCGTGATCCGCCGGGGCAAGCGGGTCGCGGATTATCTGAAGGCGGAGTGTTTCGCCGTGGGCGTGCTGCCTTCGCCCAATCCCGCCCAGCTCGAGCGGCATTTGGATTTCGCACGCAAGCTTCGCATTGAGACGCGTGTTCTTGAAAGCGAAGACCCCGCCGAAGCGCTGTTCGATTTCGCCCGCCGCAACGGAGTCACGCAGATTTTTCTCGCGAAGCCTTCTAAGCGATCGATTCCGTTTCTGGGCAAGAGGCCCCTGGTGATGGATATCGTGCGCCTCGCGAAGGACCGGCAGATCACTGTGGTCGCCGAGCGAAAGCATGCTTAACGAGCCGCGACCAAAGGGAGCGGCACGCTCAATTTCCTCCCGACGCGCGCCCCTCACGGCGCGCGTTCCCTTCCGCTTCTGAACCGCGACTGTCAAGGAGCGGCGCGATCAACTTCCTCCCGACGCTCAACTCCTTTTGAGGCGCGCCCGTCAGGGCGCGCGTTCCCTCTTCCGAGCCGCGACCATTTGGCTCCGGGTTTTGGAGCCAACGCGCAGCAGCGCACTAGGGAGCGGCCTAAAATTTCCTCAAGTGATTCTGACCTACCGAACCGCGCCCGTCAGGCCGCGCGTTCTGGCGCTTTCACGGCCGCTTGTACCCTCGCGACCGCAAGTATTCCACCAGCGGCCCCGGCAGATCCGTTTGAATGCCGTCCGCGCCATCGTCGATCGCGGATTGCCAGCCCTCCGGCGCGTCGGTCTTGCCCATGCGGTCGACATACACCGCGGCTCCTGAATCCCTGGTGATCTTGATGATGTCCGGAAAGAAATCGCTCGCGCCGAACGCGATCACCTTGGGATGCAGCGACTCAATCGCGCTCTTCACGTTATCCATATTTCTCGATTCGGGCATCACCTTGAGCCGAGGATCGATCGCCAGAATCTCCTTGAGCAGCGGAATACTGCCGCGATAAATCACTATGCGTTCCACCATGTCGCTCTTCTGGATTGCGTCGACAATGGCTTGCGCCGTCGCGTTCTTGAGGTCGACATACACGCCGATCTTGCCGTGAGCCATCTTCAACACCTCGTCGAATGTCGGAACTCGAGTGCCCGCGAATTCCGGCGAGCTCTTGATCCCCGCATCCAGCCGTTCGATCTGCTCGAAGGTCATGTCGCGAACGTTGCCGGTTCCATTGGTACAGCGATCGACGGTGCTGTCGTGGCTCAGCACCAGTTTTCCATCGGCGGTGGTTTGAACATCGACCTCGATAAAATCCGCGCCTAGGCGGATGGCTTCCGCGAACGCCGGGATGGTGTTTTCCGGATGATGAAGATGCTCGCCGCGATGCGAAATCGCCACGACGCGCCGGGCGGGCGGCTGATTCTGGGCCGGTAGGAAACCCGCGCAAGACAGAATCAATAGCGCGGGCCGCAGTATCCAGAGTGCCCGCAGTGTCCGCACGACGGTCTTGACGAGGCGACTCATTAACGCCGATTATACCGGCGTATCGACACAGAACGGTGAACCCTGCTATACTGTCGATTAGAAGTTAGTCCGCATAGCCTTCCTGGTTCGCCGTCTTTCTTCCCCAAAAACCTCAACATGAATCACTTCTCCGAACTCTCCTTGTGTCCCGTCCTACAGAACAATTTGACGCGACATTGTTTTACTAAGCCTACGCCCGTCCAGGCAGCGGCCATCCCACCGGCGTTAGCCGGGCGCGACGTTGTCGCCACGGCCCAGACCGGAACTGGAAAAACACTCGCTTTCCTGCTGCCGTTGTTGCAGTCCCTCATCAATCGAAAGGATGGAACCGGAGTCCAATCCCTGATCCTGACTCCAACCCGCGAGCTTGCCATCCAGATCAATGAAGCGCTCGGCCCGCTCGCGGCCGGCACCGGCATCCGGTCCACCGTCGTCGTCGGAGGCCTCAACGAAGTCACTCAATTGCGCGGGATCAAGAGCGGCGCTCAAATCCTGATTGCCACTCCCGGCCGCCTGTGCGACTTTCTGAATCGCAACCTGGTCAACCTGTCTGGCGTTCGCACTCTGGTCCTCGATGAAGCCGACCGCATGCTGGACATGGGATTTCTGCCGTCGCTGCGCATCATTCTCGAAAAGATTCCCGCATCGCGCCAGACGCTGTTCTTTTCCGCCACCATCGAAAAATCGGTCGCGCACCTGATCGAAAAATACTTGCGCAATCCGGAGCGGATCTCCATCGGAACGGTCACCAAGCCGATCGATCAGGTCGACCTGCATCATTATGAAGTGGAGCAGGACCGCAAACTCGGCCTCCTCGTGAAACTCTTGCAGGACGAGCAGGGCTCGTTCCTCGTGTTCGCGCGCACCAAGCATGGCACGGATCGTTTGGCGAAGAAGCTGGGCGCCTCCGGGATCAAAACCGGGCGCATTCATGGCAACCGCAGCCAGAATCAGCGCAATCAGGCGCTCGACGGGTTCAAGGACGGCGGCTATCGCGTATTGGTCGCCACCGACGTCGCGGCCCGTGGGATTCACGTCGATGGCATCGCGCACGTCGTCAACTACGATCTTCCCCAAGTCCCGGAGGATTTTATCCATCGCGTCGGAAGAACGGGCCGAGCGGGCGCTCGCGGGACGGCTTCCACTTTCAGTACGCGCGCGGAACGCGCGGATATCAAGAAGATCGAGCGCGCCTTGAACATTCGCCTGATCGCCCGCGAGGTTGCTCAGGATTTGCCGCGCGAAGTGAAGGGCCCTTCAAAGGTCGCAGTGATGCCGTCGCCGCGCAATCACTCTAGTTCCAGACCCTCACGAGGGCGGCGCTGGGCCGGAGCAAGATAGCCTTTCGCCTTCCAACACTCCAGCCTTCAAACGTGGCAAACTGAACTGCTATGGACCGATCACGACGCTCCTTACGCTGGCTCGTTGCCCTGCCGCTCTTCCTGTGGGTCTCATTTGTTTGCGGCCCCGGATTGCACGCTCAGAAACCGGCCAGTTATTTCCCGCCTTCGGGCAAGTGGCAGAGGAAGACGCCGGCCGAGTTGGGGTTGGACCCCGCTAAACTTCAGCAGGCCGTCGAATTCGCGCAAGCCAACGGCAGCGCCTGGGATTACGACAAGGATCAGGTCCGCACTTTCGGTACCCCGCTCGGTCCTCTTCCCAAGCAGCGCGCGGCCACCAATGGCATCATCCTTCGCCACGGCTACATCGTCGCGGAATTTGGCGATACCAAGTCGAACGATCCGGTGTACAGCGTCGCCAAGAGTTTTCTGTCAACGGTGTGCAGCATTGCCGTCGCTCAGGGGCTGATCAAGAACGTCAACGATCCAGTCGCGAACTACATTCACGACGGCGGCTACGATTCGCCTCACAACGCCAAGATCACCTGGAAGAATCACCTACAGCAGGAAAGCGAATGGGAAGGTGAAATGTGGGGCAAGAACGCCGATTTCGTCGGTGTCGAGCAATTCGGAAACGGCCAGCGCAAGCCGCGCGCGATTCAGGAACCCGGCTCGTTCTACGAGTACAACGACGTCCGCATCAACCGCTTTTCGTTGTCTCTGCTGCGGCTGTTTGGGAAGAGCCTGCCTGACGTTCTCAAAACCAACATCATGGACCCCATCGGCGCGTCGCAGGAATGGCGCTGGGTGCCGTACAACAATTCGACCGTCGAGATCGCGGGCCATCCGATCGGATCGGTCAGCGGCGGCACGCGCTGGGGTGGCGGCCTGTGGATCAACTCGGAAGACCTGGCTCGTTTCGGCCTTTTGATTCTGAATCATGGCGCGTGGGACGGCCGCAGGATCGTCGCGGAGAAATGGCTCGCCGACGCCGTGGTCGCTAGCGAGCATGGGCCCGATTACGGCTACCTATGGTGGCTGAACACGCAGCAAAAGCAGTGGCCGCACGGGCCGGCGACCAGCTTCGCGGCGGTCGGGAACGGGTCGAATACCATCTGGATCGATCCCGACGATGACATCGTGTTCGTGTGGCACTGGCATCGGGGCCAAGCGATGGACGGAATGATTCAACGGATCACGGCGGCGGTCACCGCGAAGTAGCACATCGAAAAACACCGGTTGTTTGCGGCAAAGCGTGGACGAAATGCCGGTAACCCCATGGTCTGAACTCATTGGTCAAACCCGTTGTTAGACTAGTCGTCTAAACCAGGAGTCGCGATGAAGATCATTATCAGCGGAGTCGTGCGATTGCTCTTGACTTTACCCTTGCTCGCCGGCTCCGTGTGCGCGGCGGACATTTCCGTGGGCACTGCGGCAGCTCGTCCCGGACAAAAGGCCACCGGATTCATTCAGGTGCCGGCGGGTGTGGACGCGGCCACCAACATCCCGGTGATCGTCATCAATGGCGCCAAGCCCGGGCCCACACTAGCGGTGGTGGCCGGCTCGCATGGGACCGAGTATGCCTCGATCATCGCTCTGGAGAAGCTGGCTCAATCGACCAACGCGGCGGAGCTTTCCGGAGCGCTGATCATCGTCCCTGTGATCAACCTGGCGTCCTTCGCGCAGAAGGTTCCGCATCTCAACCCGATCGACGGCAAGAACATGAATCGGATGTTTCCAGGAAAGGCGGATGGGACTCAAACTGAACGAGCCTCATGGGCGATGGCGAAGCAAGTGGTGGAGAAGTGCGACTATCTTATCGACCTTCACGGAGGGGATCTGGATGAAAATCTTCGCCGGTATTCGTATTGGCCGCAGACCGGCAAGGACGGGCTCGACGCGACCAGTCGCGGGATGGTGCTGGCGTTCGGTCTCGACCATATCATCATACAGAGGAATCAGGCTCCCGCAGTTTCCGGTGCGACCTCCATTTCCAGATTCGCGGAGGATAGCGGGAAGCCGACTATCATCGCGGAGGCGGGGCATGCGGGCACAACCGAGGCCGCCGATGTCGACGCACTTGTGCGCGGATGCGAGAGCGTCATGCGTTTCTTGAAGATGATGCCGGGCGCGGCGGCGCCAGTGGAGCATCCTGTGTGGATCGGCCAGCTGACCACCGTCAAGAGCGAGCAGGATGGTATCTTCTATGCCCTTGTGGTTCCGGAAGCCTATGTGCAGCAGGGAATGAGAATCGGCTATGTGACAGACTATTTTGGCAACAAGCTAGCTGACGTGACGACACCTATATCTGGCATAGTCACCTATATTTGTTCGGTTCCTTCGATGAAGAAAGGCGACACGGCCGCGAACATCGGTCAAATTGGGGAGACTGTCGCGGGTGTTCCGTAGCATCATTTCACCTTCGCGGTGATACCAGGGCCCGATGAGTCGCGGCAGCTTGTCCCCCCGCATGACAGCATTCGACACCTCCTTCGCCGTGCGACGCACTGGATGACCCCCCTTCAGCGCTATGCCACTGCAAATCGCAAGCCCTGCCAGTTTCGGCTTCATGCCTGTTCGGCCTAACTTGAACTTAGTCTTACTTTGTCTTCGCTAGCGAAGTTGCGTTCTGCGGACGAAGACTTCCCAACCTCCCGTATACGGGTACAGTCGGCGCATCAACCACCATGGTGCCTTAAGGCAGTAAGAGATCAACGTTCTCGGAATGTTGTCCTGGAGACTGGTTTCAACAATGGAAGGACGGCTTCTCACGACCTTCCATTGTCGCGTATCCATTCCCAACGTTGGAACTATGTTCTCCCAAAACTCTTGGCCAAGGTCGTGAAAGTGTCCTGGAAACGTGAAATCATACGACAAATGCATCAGGTCCAAAAGCCGAAGTAACGGAACCACATAAGGCGTGCGTGCGTAGAAGTAGCCCCCCGAAGACAACATGTTCAGTAATTGGCGAGTGACCTTTGCCGGTTGGGGAAGATGCTCGAGAACGGCGCTGGCCAAGATCAAATCGAATTGCCGGCCTGGCTCGACCTGTTGGAGAGTTGCCGCAGGGGACAGAGTTATCCGCGGATGCGCCGGAATAACGACGCGATTGTTGTGGTCGATTACGAGAATATCTATTGGTGCGTTGCTGTGCCGCGATAGTTCCAGCGCAATGGCGTATGCTATCGATCCGTCGCCGCCACCAAAATCAAGCACCGATATGCTGTTCGAACCGATGGAAACGCTCGCATGGCGACATATATGCGCTGCAAGGCGCAGGGAGCTGCCGCAGGTTACTCGCACGTCTTTATCTTCACTGTAATAAGTTCTGTAGTATTCAACCAGGGCAGTATCGGTTGCCACACTCGACGACGAAACGGCGTGACAGCGAGGACATTCGAGAAGATATACGTCGGGGTGTTGTTGAAGCGACAGAACACGAGTACGAGTTCCCGCAAAGTCACACCACGGACAGTATTGTGAACTATCTAATAGCTCGGTTTCCTGGAGAAACTTTCCCGAATGATAGGCGGCAGCGTTGATCATCGCCATTCAGAATTAATCAGGCAATCACCGTCGCGCACCCACAATCTTGGCAGGGTTGCCACCCACGACGACATCGTCTGGTATGTCGTGGGTAAGAACCGAACCGGGGCGGACAATGACGTTGCGTCCAACCTGGATCCCTGAGCTGACTATTGAACCCACTCCTAGAAGAGTCAATTCTCCCACAGTACATCCACCGCCCATGGCGACTCCCGGAGCTAAGTGGCAGGCGTCGTGGATGACGTTGTGGTGAGGTACAGCGGCGCCGTTGTCGATTATGCAACAATCCCCGATCTGTACCTCGGTATCGATCACTGCGCCAGCCTTGATCAAGTTGCCAACGCCCATTTGAACCGACGGCGAGAGGTAGGCTCTGGGATGAATGACGTTCAGCATCGTAATTCCGACGGCTGCGGCCCGGTCGCGCATCTTCAGGCGAAATTCCCGAACGGCGATGTGAGATGCTAACGCTCCAACCCCCAGCGTCGCTAGCCTCTCCAATTCCTCTCCGCTCCACACAGGAAGGCCGAAGACGGAAGTACCGAGCAGATGTGGTGTGTCATCCAGAAAAGCGACAACCTCATATCCACCCATGGCCCGAATCGCATCCACCACAGCGATGCCACCTACCGAGGCTCCATACACAGCCACGCGCGTCGCGTTCGGGCCGAGCATGCTCTTTACAGGTTTCTGTTTTTCGATAAGTTTAAGTACGTCAGACTCGCGTATCACTCGGTCCGTTGGTAATCCGGAAACATCGAGATTCATTCTCTCCGCGATTTCACGCGCTTTTGATGTGAGTTGCAGATTGTTCGCGTCGTGTCCGAGTTTCGCGCCGGTTTGAATCGGGTGTTTTTCGTGCTTGGCTAAGAACGAAGCCACGGCATCCTCACTCGGCTGATCGAGTATGACGGCCAATACAGCTCGGACCGCCACTTCCTTGCCTTCTTCAACAACCGGATAAATGAATCCGTCGACTTCCGCTTCTAAAGCGAAAGTTGCCTTAGTGGTTTCCAGTTCGGCAATCTCTTGACCAGCAGCCACTCTGCTCCCGCGTTCCATTTTCCAGTGGCGCAAAGTGACCAAGTCGTCGTTCGCCCCCAATTGGGGCGCGACAATTTCCGTAAGGGTCATCGAGGACCAACCTTTAGCCAGGTTTTCACGGTACGTACAAGCGATTCCGCATTCGGCAGCAATTGCTTTTCCAAGTGTTTGCTGCTCGGCAAAGGTGAATCGGGCGCGCCGATGCGCAGGTATCGTCGTGGTTCCGCGGCCTCTGCCTCGGCTAAGGCCGCGATCACTTCAGCGCCCCAACCGGACCGCTTAGCACCCTCCTCGAAGACGATTACTCTCCCTGTTCGGCCAAGAAAAGTCGTAATCTCCTCAAGCGGCAGAGGAGCAATCAGATTCGGGATCACGATATCGCAAAGGCACTCTTCCTCCAGCAGCAATCGATACGCGGCTTCCATTACGAATGGTACGCTTCCACCGTAAGTAATGACTGTGACATCCGGCATTTCGAAGCTAGCCAGACTCAGATGGAGGGTTGGAAAGCAAGTAGTGGTTCCACGAACGAAAAAGTTTTCGATTCGGCCGTGTTGAGCAACCAGCAAACGCTGACCATAGAGCGACTTATTCTCGACAAATAACACGGGGTCTTCTCCTAAAAGCGCGGATCGGAGTAGCAGCTCTCCCACATCAAGCAGGTGACAGGGCACAACAATATTTAGACCGGATATCGATGTGAACATCGCTTCGATGGATTGGCTGTGGGTCGGCCCGTAGCCACGGCGTCCACCCATCGGTGTACGGACAACCAACGGGACTGGGATATTCCCGCCATACATCCATCGGTACTTCGATGCGTGATTCAGAAGCTGATCGGCTGCCAAAGTAAGGAAGTCGCCAAACATGATTTCCGCGATAGGACGCATACCTCTTAAAGCCGCGCCCGTCGACCAGGCCACAATTCCTGCTTCGCTGACAGGAGTCGTTATGGTTCGTTCTGGAAATCGAGTCGAGCAACCACGGCTGGCCTTAAATGCTCCGCCGTATGGGTCGAGAATGTCTTCCCCGATTAAAAAGCACCTGGGATCTCGCGCCAGGGCCTTCAACAGTCCGGAGTTAAGGGATTCGATATAAGTGAGAGTTTCTTCAGCCCATGGCACAGGGAATTCGCCAGCGGGGACGGTGCGAAGCGGGCCGGTCTCGGCGACTGTCGGGAACGGAATCTTCTCGGCTTCTAGAATTGCTCGCGCTACTTCGCGTTTAGCCTCAGCTTCCAGTTGGTCCGCCCAGGCTGAAGGAAGTTTGGTTCTCATTAGGGAAAGTGGATCTTTGGCCCACCATCCCGCGATTTCAGCGGGGTCGCGTGTGTCGTCGCCCTTCGAATGAGGTGAGAGGCGGTATGTGTGCACAACCAGAAGGATTGGCCGCTGCTGCGCGCGGACTTGCTCTACTAGTCTCTGCAATACAGGCATTATTTGCAGAACATCGTTGGTCTCGATCTCTTCCGCTTCGATTGCAAAGGCTTCAGCCCGAGCTATCATTGACCCGCTGACCCCTAAACAGGAAGGCGTAGACTGGGAGTACTGGTTGTCTTCCAGAAGATATAGTATCGGGAGTGATCGAAGTGAAGCGAAATTGAGAGACTCATAGACCAACCCTTCTCCGAGTGTGCCATCACCTAGCAGGGCGACCGTTACGTTTTGACTTCCCTTCATTTTCTCTGCTAGCGCCATACCTGTGGCATTACCCACGACGCCGCCCTGTATGCCGTTGGAGTAAAAGTTCCCGTGGTGAAGATGCTGGCTGCCGCCTCGCCCCGAGCAAATAATGGATTTTCGCCCCATGATTTCAGCGATCAAATCGGTCGCGGACCCGCCGCGACTCACAAAATGACCATGGCACCTGTGCGAACTGAAAACGATGTCCCCAGATCTTAGAGTGACCGAAAGAGCGCCAGCGACCGCTTCCTGGCCGATGCAAGTATGCGTAGTTCCGGACAATTTGCCTTCATCAAAGAGTCTTAAGAGAGCGAGTTCAAGATGTCGTACGAGGCACATCACGCCGAAAAGCTTACTGTTCAGCTCGGATGACTTCTCACTGGGTGGCAATTCAGTACTTGATGACTTCGTCATGCCAGCGAAATGTTCCCCTTCGGCCGGGTATTTTCGGCAGCTTAGGTGTTTGTGCGCGAATCAAAAGTTTAATCCCGCTCTCGGTAGGATACCAGATTATGTTGACTTGGAGGCGTCGAAGTGGCAGCACCAGAGCCTCCGGGTGTATCCGGTTTCCGCAATTTCGACGGAACTCCACGTGTGCTCCGCAAGAATGGTGGCACTCGCTAAGCTGACTCCTTTTCCAAACGATAATCGTGATGCGATCCGCCCGAGAAACGGGAATTGAAGAAGCCGATATCCGGCTGGGAGGCGATGTTCATGGCACTGGCCGGAACGCTCGCCTAAGTGGATACAATGTAATATCAGAATTACGGGGAACAGACTGATTGACGGTGTAAAACTGCCAGCCACGCCGTATGACTGGATCGTATATGAAAATGGCACTGCTATTGCGCGATCACGGCTTGTCGGTCAACTCGAACGAAGGCGGGAGCGTTCCTTTATAACAGATAGTAAAAAGCGATCGACCGCCCTTCGATTGCGTGAGCGGCTTTGCCGGTATTTATTAGGTAAGTGTGTTGGCGCCCAGGTTATCTTGTCGGCCTCGCTGAAGTGGACCTTGCGGCCTTCGGACATGGGCCACCATGAGCCACACCGTGCTCGCGACGTATGCCACCCACAGGGTCTCCAGTATGCCAGGCAAAATCAGGGGTCCTTTGTACGCGGCCAGCCGTCCGAAAATGCCGACGAGACCGAACACGCCGAACTTGCCGAACCCCACCAATTCCAGCGCCCCGCTAGCCTTGTGCCGAATCATCCCCGTGTAGTAAGGAATAGCCACTGCATTCACGGTGTACAGATCCAGCAGCCCGAACAAGACAGTTCCCAATACAGTGGCCCCTTGCCCTAACCACCGCCGCAATCCCACAGTGCATAGCGTTACCTCCGCGCCTAACACGGCGTACAGGTACCAGCCCATGGAAGTAGCCACGCCCTTTGCCAGGAACAGCAGCACGATATTGTAGAATTGGCCGATCCAGACGCCAAGGTAAACAGCTAACAGCCACCAGATTGCCGGGCGGCGAAGTCGTGTTGTCACCCCGATCGCGCCCGCCAACGCTACGGCGTACAACACATGATACATCCAGCTTCGGACCGTCAACGAACTCCATCCACCGAAGTACAGATGGGACAGCAGCACCCCGTCGATGGCCTTCAGCCACGGAACTCGCACGGCCCCTTGCAACATCGAACGCCATCCGTCCTGCCGCAGTTGCACAGCTTCGCTTAGGCCGGTGAGCGTTCCGGTTGTGAACAGATTGCGCGCGTACCACCAACCCGCCACCGCTATGCTTGTCGCGACTGCCAATAACGCCGGCGGCAACTTCTTTTGCCCGCGCCATACCTCGCGTGCCAGCAGCAGGGCGACACCCGGCAGCGCCGCCAAGAAATACGCTTTGGTCAGGAGTCCCGCGCCAAGCGCCAGTCCCAACCATGCTGCCCTTCGGTAACTCAGGCCCAAGCGAATCACGCGCAGCCCCAACCAGATAACCAACGTGAACAGCGGTACGGCCAGGCAATCGTTCCCCACGCGCGCAACATCAAGCGCGAATTCCGGCATCAACGCCGCCACTGCCGCGCAACCCAGTGCGAGATTCTCGTCGTCAAATATTTCCTGGCCGATGGCATAGACCAGGGGAATGACGGACGCAGCTATTAGGGCGCTGAGCCAGCGCACGGCCATCACCTGGACCGCAAGCCCAAGCCCGCTCAGCAACCAGACCACCGGAGCCATCAACCAGTAATAGAGCGGGGCTTGCAGTGCCTCGTATGCGCTTAACGCGACCGCGTTCGGCGCCGCGGAGCCATGCGCAAACGCTATCTCGCGCTCGTGCCGTTGCTCGGCGGGAAATGCCCAATACACATCCTGCGTCGCGAACGGCGCCGACATGCCCCGCATCTCCCACGGCACGGGGGCCTGCTGCAGCGAAGCTTCGATATCTGGTGGCACCCCCAGATCCCGCGGCGGCAGAGCTTGGCCGCTAGCGACCGCGCGAATCACTGCGAAGTGTGCCCACTCGTCGAAGCCTTCCCACATCGGGAGCATCGCGGCGTAAAACCCCAGCCGCACTACGGCACACAACCAGATGGCCGCCAGTCTTCTGTTCATCGATCCAGTCCGCCATCGGGGGCAGGAAAATACCAAAGAAGTATGGACCGCCCAATTTTCATGTGCGGCTCCGAGATATCAGGCCAGGCCGGGAACCCGTGTACTTTCCATAACGTGATACTGACGGCATTCCAGCCGGCACTTGGTTTCACGGCGTTGGCTTCGCTATATTGAACGATTTGGTCGCCAGCACAGGCCGGCCCCTCGCAACCATATGTACGGTTGAAGGGTGCAAATGAAACCGGTGGCGATCTGATCGTGCCTAGAAAAGTCGACAACCGCCTCATATCCTGACCCCAATCCAAATCGGAATCCGCTACAAATGCCTCGGGGTGACTGCCCGCGAACTCGTTGGTATACGCGAAATAGTCGGGATGGGCGAGTAATCCTGCCACTATGCCCCACACAACCAAAGAGGCAACCCACAACTTTGATACGACGTGCCCCGACTGAAACACGGACGACACGTACACCCCGCAAGCCACTGAAAGGCCGATATACACTGGAAGAACGTGCCGGATACCTACATTAATGTGGCTCACCATAGCTACCAAAATTATGCCGAGTGTAAATGCCAGCGGCTCGGACAGGCGGCGTCTCCGGACCACATAAAGCAAGCTAAGAAGTGAAAGCGCGAGGATCCCTATCGGTGTCTTAATAGCCAGGGCTACAGGGTAGTAATACAAGAACCCTGTAGGACTTGTACGCCCCATCAGATAGGAAGCGTGACCTGCGCGATTATGCAGCCAGACAGTGTGCATTCCCGAAAAGAAGCGCCAAGCCGGTAAACGGAGATGCAGGAAGTCGACGGCGCCAAAGGAAAAAAGGTAGCCCGACCAGACGACAATCATTGCTACTCCAATGGCAATTCCCAGTAATCTACCTTTGGATAACTTCTCATTACTGATTGGGGCTCTCGATGCTCCCAGGCTCGTGATCATCAAGCAGGAGATTGGAATAAACACCACGGTCGAGAACTTCGCCAGCGAAGCGAGGCCGATTGCCACTCCCAGCAGAATGGTCCGGCGCGTTGTTGGCTTATCCAGCCAGAATAAGTACGCCAGGCACGCTGCTCCAGTCAAGGCTGCCGCTGCCATATCCGTTGTGATTAACCCTGAGTGTCCCAGAATTGCAGGGGTGGTGGAGTAGATCAGCACACCAGTCAAACCGGCACGCCCGTCTGAAATCCGAAGCCCCCAGAGAAACACCACCGCCGCCCCAAGCCAAAAGAAGGGCAAAATGCCGGCCCGCCCTGCGGCGAGCACTCGGGTGTAGTGTTCTCCTCGGCCCAGGATCCGGTAGCCTTCAAACTGGCTCGGGCTTCGCGTAGACCAACGTTCGCCTAGCAAATAAGGTCCGAAAGCTCCGAAAATTCTGGCCAAAGGAGGATGTTGGTCCTCATAGCGGTACTTGCCGATCGTGAGCCACTCCATCCCCGCCGCCAAATGGTCTGGTTCGTCGATCGTGTGATTAAAGACTGTGTAAGTAGAAGTGATTCGCGCGCTCGCGATGACCACAAGGAGGAGGGCGCCGGCCATACAAATCCAAAGACTACGATTCTCCAATCCCTTCGCGATCACGCTCGTCACAGTTCATATGCTACATCCTGACAGCGCGAAAGTGTGACGGGGTGTGTGCCGTTGCGGTGAGAGGCGCTCACGAATGTTTTGCCATCGGTGTGGACATTCGGTTCACCTCTGGCGAAAATGGATCTTGCGCGATCTGTTCCTTCGAGCTCTCGTGGTCCTCGGCACTTTCACAGTGCTGCTCACGGAACTACTGAGTTTGTTCCACTGGCTAAGGCCGATTCCGCTGGCAGTGGCGTGGCTTGTGATCGGCGCAATGGGGGCCGTCTGTGTTCAACCGTGGCCTCCTCCGCTCAAACGATTTACGATTCGGCCGGCTGAAGCGACTATCACGGCGGTAGTCACTTGCATCGTCGCTTTGGTGGTGCTCACCGCCGCCCTGAGCGCGCCTAACAGCTATGACGCGATGGCCTACCATTTGCCGCGCGTGGTCTATTGGGCTCAGTCGGGCAGTGTGGCGTTTTTCCCGACGCAATACTTCACTCAAATCAGTCAGCCTCCGCTGGCCGAATACGCCATGCTCCAAAGCTATGTGCTTTCGGGTGGCGATCGCTTCGTGAATCTGATTGCCGCCGGAGCTTTCGCCGCTTGCATCGTCGGCGTATCGATCCTTGCCCGTGCCTTCGGCGCGAATGTCAAGGTCCAGGCCGTAGCAGCATTCTGTTGTGCGACGCTTCCAAATGCCGTTTTGCAGGCTTCCGGCGCGAAGAACGACACCCTGCTCGCCCCTATGGCTCGTGTGCGCGGTCTATTTCGCGGTGCGCGGCGACCTTATGTTTCTCGGACTCTCGTTCGGCCTCGCGCTGGCGACCAAGAGTACGGCATATCTTTTCGCACCGCCTCTGCTCGCCTCTGTTCTTGCCGTCCAATGGCTCGAAGAGCGGCGCCCGCGCTGGGCGGCCATCGCGTTGGCCCTCACTGCCGGAACACTCCTGCTGAATGCGCCCCAGTATTCGCGAAACTTCCGGTTCAGTCGCTCGCCACTTGGCTATGATTCGCCGTACGGCCAAGGCGGGCCCTTCCGCTGGGCGAACGCACGGTTCGGCTGGAAGCCTTTGGTTTCGAATTCCCTCCGCAACCTCTCCGATCAACTGGGCGACTGGAGCGCGCGCTGGAACCACGCTGAGTTTAACGCGATCCTCCGCATCCACCGCGCCCTTCGCATCGACCCTCAGAATCCTGAGACCACTTGGCCCGGAGCGCAGTTTTCGCCTCCCGTGCTAACGGCGCACGAGGGCAGCGCAAACAATCGGTGGCACCTGCTCCTGATGACTGCGAGCATCGTGCTTGCCGTGTGGTGGGCATTCCACCATCGTGATTTGATCTGGCTCTTTTACGGAGGCGGCCTGTTTCTAGCATTTCTCCTCTTTTGCTTTTACTTAAAATGGGAGAACTCCGGTGCGCGGCTGCTGCTGCCCCTGTTCATCCTCGGATCGCCGCTGGCGGGGATGTTGGTCGCGAAGATCCGGCCGGCGCCCGTTGCCGTGCTGGTATGCCTATTCCTGTTGGACGGTGTGCGGTTGCCGCTACTAAAGAACTGGAGCCGTCCGCTGATGGGACCGCAGCGGGTCTTCATCACACCTCGTGACGAGCAGTATTTCATGGACATGCTGCCCCTGAACGATCGTACCTGGGAGTTGCGGGCGATGGAACTCACCGTCCGATCCGCCTGCGATTCGGTGGGGCTCGACGTCAGCGGCGACCAGGCGGAGTACCCGTTTCAAGCTTTGCTGCGAGCCCGAAACCCAAAGTCGCGGTTCATACACACAGGAGTTGAGAATGCATCCGCCAAGTACTATCCGGCGGAGATCCCTAAACCATGCGCGGTACTCTGCATGAACTGTGTCGGCAATCCGACGAAGATTCCAAAATATGAAGCGATCGGAAATCCGATCGTATTGAAGCGTTCTTTGCTCTTTTTGAAGGAACGAGTTGACGGGAAGCCGTAACCGTTGGTGAGTATGGCTAAGAATCTCACTGAGCCTCTTTAGTCCGCTAGTAAGATGTCCCGACGATTTTGTTAGGGCGAATACTGCGCGTTGGATCGGCACGGGTCCAGCGGAACGGCTTGGCTGATTTGGAATGCGCGCGAATGTATGTTGCGCAGCTTGTTGCCAAGATCGGCGTACATCCCGTCCATATCCAAGCCGCAGGCTTCGTGTACCTCGGGCATCGGGCGATCCCCGGCTCCCTGGATCGCAGCGAGCCACGGTAAGCCTGTCCGCCGGCCTTGATGGCTGTGACAAATGTTGGCCTGTGATAAATTGACCACCATGCCTCTGTTTCGTGCTGCATCCTCGGTTCTTGGATTGATTGGCGTCTGGGCGGCGATTGTTTTACTTCCCACCTCCACGGCTGTGGCGGCCGTATCCGGGGAAGAAGTGTACGCAAAACGCTGCTCGGCCTGTCATGATCAGACTAACCCGCGCATCCCTCCCCGCGATTCTCTAAAGAAGATTCCGGCCACGCGAATCCTCAAAGTGCTGGATTTCGGAGTCATGATGCAGGTCGCCTACCAGTTGAGCCGCCAGGAGCGGGAAGCGGTCGCGAAGTTTCTGGGCACCGAAGGCGCCGAAACCGCGTTGGCCCCGGAAGCTTTCTGCAAGGACCGCACCGTTGCCATCAACGACAAGTCCAAATTCATCTGGAACGGCTGGAGCCCCAAGGGCGATAACGCCCGCTTCCTGCCGGCGGATGTCGCCGGGCTGAGCATCGACCAGGTGCGGAAGCTGAAATTGAAATGGGCTTTCGGCTACGAGGGCGACGTAAACGCATTTGCCCTTCCTGCGTTTTTCGACGGCCAGATTTTCGTGGGCAGCGCCCGCGGCACCATCCACGCTCTGCGCGCCTGGAACGGCTGCATCCAGTGGACCTTCGAGGCCAACGGGCCGGTGCGTTCAGCCATGATCGCTGTTCCCAACGGCAGCCGCCACACTCTCTTATTCGGCGATCAGATCGGCTGGTATTACGCTCTCGAAGCCGAGACCGGGAAGCTCATCTGGAAAAAGAGAATCGAAGAGCACGATACCGCCCGGCTTACGGGCGCGGCACTCGTTCGCAACGGGATCGTGTACGTCCCGGTGGCCTCCTGGGAAGAGACGCGCTCGTCCGGCGCGGACTATCTTTGCTGCACCTTTCGTGGCAGCCTGGTCGCGCTTCGCATCCGCGACGGCGAACAGGTTTGGAAGAGTTACATGGTCCCGGAATCCACTGAGCAGGGCAAGACCGCGTCTGGAAAGGCCAAGTGGGGGCCTTCCGGCGCGAGCATCTGGTCCACGCCCGCTTACGACGAAAAGCGAAATCTGATCTACGTCACTACCGGCGACAATTTTTCCGCGCCGGCAACCCTCACTAGCGACGCGCTTGTTGCGCTCGATCCGGCGACCGGCAAGATCGTCTGGTCGTCGCAAACCACTGCCAACGATGTTTCGCCTTCCGAGAGAGGTCCCGATTTCGATTTCGGCTCGCCTCCCATCCTCATCAAGACGCCGGAGGGACGCGAGCTGATTCTGGCCGGACAGAAGTCGGCCATGGTGTACGCCTTCGACCCTGACAAGAAAGGCGAGGTGGTGTGGCAGACGCGCGTGGGGAGAGGCGGGGCGAGTGGCGGTGTTCAATGGGGGATGACCTACGACGGGCACAACGTCTACGCCGCGGTTTCCGATGGTGCGGGAAAGCGTGTGACAAGTGCTGCCGGCGCGTCCGCGCGGATTCTTGATCCCGCGGTTGGCGGCGGGCTGACGGCACTGAAAGTTTCCGATGGCAGCAAGGTCTGGTTCGCGCCGCCGCCGGACTGCGGAACCCGGCCCGGATGCAGCCCGGCGCAGTCCGCCGCGCTTACATCCTTGCCGGGAGTTGTCTTTTCGGGAACGCTCGGCGGACTGCTGCGAGCCTACTCGACCGAAGACGGAAAGCTGTTGTGGGAGTACGATACGGCTCACGACTTTGAGACCGTGAACGGAGTGAGAGCCAAGGGCGGCGCCATCGATGGTCCGGGCGCTCTCGTGATCCAGGGAATGGTGTTCGTGAATTCGGGCTACTCCCGCTTCGGCGGCCTTCCAGGCAATGTCCTGCTCGCCTTCGCGCCTGAGGAGTAAGGTCAAAATGCCCTTGACGACACCTAAAGCCGCGGCGCGGATAAAATGAACGCTCGTCGCCGTCGGCACGTTGGGTCGGCACGTTGGGTCAACAAGGAGGATCGGTATGAAGCGTA